>OGZK01000006.1_pt1 | contig 184859 bp, 167 predicted proteins | sample 1576791 | NCBI WGS metagenome assembly OGZK01 (sample SAMEA3541556, study PRJEB24748) | human gut metagenome | biome: human gut; feature: human-associated habitat; material: faeces | place: China | collected 2012
TTTTTCATAATATATCTGCTTCAACCTTCCCACACCAAGAACTATAATACGCCCAGACTGTTTCTGATGTGGGAAGTTTGAGTAAATAAATATTTTTTTCCAAAAGTTATACCTCTCTGACGAAGACTCTTTTTAAGAACCGTCTTTCGTCAGAGTTTTTTTTATGCTGTTTTCTAAAAATTGCACAATTTTTCATTTATCCATTTTATTTATTTGTGTATTTTTTTCATTTAGATTGTTTCTATGTTTGTTATATGATATAATTTCTCTATAATTTGTGTTTTAAACGCAAAAAACTATAAACAATCACTAAACTCAGGGAACGGTATTTCTACCGGTCTCTGTCCGAAACATGTTTTTGAAAGGAGAAGGAAACGTGAATAGTCAGGAAATTGCACGGCTCGATGACATTCTGCAACAACACGATTACAACAGTACGCTTCTAATCGCGATCATGCAGGATATCCAGAAGGTATACCATTATCTGCCGGAGGAGGCATTATGTTACATCGCCCGCAAGCTAAATCTCAGTGAAGCCAAAATTTATGGGGTGGCTACATTTTATGAAAATTTTTCATTGGAACCAAAAGGGAAGTATGTCATAAAAATCTGTGACGGAACCGCCTGCCATGTACGGAAATCCGTACCGATCCTGGAGGAGTTCCGAGGAATGCTTGGTCTGAGCAAGGAAAAGACTACTACCGATGATATGCTGTTTACCGTTGAAACGGTGTCCTGCCTCGGAGCCTGTGGTCTCGCACCGGTCTGCACAGTAAATGATCATGTCCATCCGTCTATGACGCCGGACAAAGCCAGAGCATTGATCGAGGAATTGAAGGAGGAAGCGGCCAATGAAAATTAAAACAAGAGAACAATTGATCGCAAAGCAGAAGGAATATGCTGCTTCACTAAACAGCCAGCGCAAACAGATCCTGATCTGTGCCGGAACCGGATGTGTTGCAGGCGGGTCTTTGCAGATATATGACCGCATGAAGGAAATCATCGAGGAGAAGGGGCTAAGATGTGCCCTTGTCCTGGAAAAGGAGCCTCATGATGAGAGTATCGGACTAAAGAAAAGCGGATGCCACGGTTTTTGTGAGATGGGACCCCTGCTTCGGATCGAGCCAATGGGCTGGCTTTATCTGAAAGTAAAACTGGAGGACTGTGAGGAGATCATCGAAAAAAGCATTATCCATGATGAAGTCGTGGATCGTCTTGTTTATCAGGATGAAAGCCTGAAATCTTACGTCAGACAGGAGGATATTCCTTTTTACAAAAAACAGACACGTATCGCTCTGGAATACTGTGGGCGCATCAATGCGGAAAGTATTGCGGAATATATTGCCCTTGGGGGCTACAGTGCCGTTGCAAAAGCGTTGTTTGATATGACTTCCCAGGAAATTGTTGACGAGATCACAGAGTCCTGTCTGCGTGGACGTGGCGGCGGCGGTTTCCCTGCCGGTCGGAAATGGCAGCAGGTGCTGGATCAGAAAGAAGAGGAGAAATATATTGTATGTAACGGAGACGAAGGGGATCCCGGTGCATTCATGGACCGCTCCATGATGGAAGGTGAGCCGCACCGTGTGATCGAGGGTATGCTGATCGCAGCCATTGCTACCAGAGCACATCATGGTTATATTTATGTTCGTGCCGAGTATCCGCTGGCAGTGGAACGTCTCCAGACAGCCATTGATAAAGCCATGGATAAGGGACTTTTAGGAAAGGATATTTTAGGCTCCGGCTTTGACTTTGACTTACATATCAGCCAAGGTGCCGGTGCATTTGTCTGCGGGGAGGGAAGTGCTCTGACCACATCCATCGAAGGAAACCGCGGTATGCCACGCGTAAAACCACCGCGCACCGTGGAGCATGGTCTTTTCAACAAACCTACTGTCCTGAATAATGTAGAAACTTTCTGTAATGTTCCTCCGATCATCCTGAACGGTGCAAAATGGTATCAGGGCTTTGGACCGGCCAACAATCACGGCACCAAGGCATTTGCCCTGACTGGTAATGTCAAAAATACCGGTCTCATTGAGGTTCCGATGGGAACAACGCTCCGGGAGGTAATCTTTGATATTGGCGGTGGCGTAAAGGGTGGTGATTTCAAGGCAGTCCAGATCGGCGGACCATCCGGTGGCTGTCTCTGTATCAGTGCCACCGAGGATCATCTGGATATGAATCTGGATTTTGACTCTCTCAAAAAAGTAGGTGCTATGATCGGATCCGGTGGTCTTGTCGTAATGAATGACAAAAGCTGCATGGTAGAAGTTGCCCGTTTCTTTATGAATTTCACCCAGAATGAATCCTGCGGCAAATGTGTTCCATGCCGTGAGGGAACAAAACGGATGCTGGAGCTCTTGACTGACATCACCGAAGGCCGTGGTACCATGGAGCATATCGAACTGCTGGAAAAACTTTCCGATACCATTTCAGCCACAGCACTCTGTGGTCTTGGAAAAACGGCGGCTTCCCCGGTTGTCAGCACCTTAAAGTATTTCCGGGATGAATATATTGCCCATGTCGTGGACAAAAAATGTCCGGCAGGTCAGTGTAAAGCACTGATGACATATCAGATTGATCCGGAGCTTTGCCGCGGCTGTACCAAATGTGCCCGTATGTGTCCTGTCGGAGCCATTACCGGCACGGTAAAGGAACCGCATACCATTGATCCTTCCAAGTGTATCAAATGCGGAGCCTGCAAAGAGGGTTGTCACTTTAACGCCGTAAAAGAGGTTTGATTAAGAAAGGATTAGGTTAAATATGTCTGAAAAATATATGATCATTGACGGAATCCGTACCGCTTTTACGGATGAAAAAAATATCCTGCAGGTTATCCGCAAAGCAGGAATCCATGTGCCTACATTTTGTTATTACACGGATATGTCCATTTACGGTGCCTGCCGTATGTGCGTTGTGGAAGATGAACGTGGAAGCATTATCGCCTCCTGTTCCACACCGCCGAAAGACAAAATGGTGATCCGTACCAATACATCAAAGCTTCATCAGCACCGCAAAATGATCCTGGAGCTGCTTCTAGCATCCCATTGCCGGGACTGCACCATATGTGAGAAAAACGGCAACTGCCGTCTCCAGATGCTGGCCGCCAGATTCCATCTTACAAAGGTGCGTTTTCCAAACACACATCCGGAGCCGGTGATCGACGACTCCTCCCTGTCCATTGTCAGGGATCCTAGTAAATGTATTCTCTGTGGCGACTGCGTAAGAATGTGTAACGAAGTACAGCATGTGGGTGCCATTGACTTTGCCCACCGTGGTGCCAATATGATCGTCAGTCCTGCTTTCGGCCGTCCTATTGCCGAGACAGACTGTGTAAACTGCGGACAATGTGCTGCTGTCTGCCCAACCGCTGCCATTACGATCAAAAAAGATTTAAAAGGAGTATGGCAGGCACTTTATGCCCCAAATAAACGGGTCGTTGTCCAGATAGCCCCTGCAGTCCGTGTGGCGATTGGAGAAGAATTCGGCATCGCTCCCGGCAAAAATACGATTGGCAAAATCTACACTGCTCTGCGCATGCTTGGTTTTGACACGGTATTTGACACCAGTTTCAGTGCCGATCTCACCGTGATCGAAGAAGCAAACGAACTGGTTTACAAGCTGGAAAACGGTGAAAAAAAGTATCCTCAGGGAAATACCATGCCACTTTTCACTTCCTGCTGTCCGGCATGGGTGCGTTTCGTAGAAACGAAATACCCGGAGCTTTTACCGTATGTTTCAACCTGCAAATCACCAATGGAAATGTTTGGTGCTGTTTTAAAAGAATATTACAAGCCGGCCGACGAAGAAGCAGGTATGGAAACCATCTCCGTTGCGGTCATGCCATGCGTCGCCAAAAAATACGAAGCGGCACGGGATGAATTTTGTCGTAACGGGGTTCCCGATGTCGATTATGTCATTACTACCAAGGAACTGATCCTGATGATCAAGGAACTTGGTGTCCAGTTTCAGGAGATTGAGCCTAGTGCTCCTGATATGCCATTTTCTATCAATTCCGGAGCCGGCGTGATCTTCGGTGTGACCGGTGGTGTCATGGAGGCTGCTCTCCGCCATGTAGCAGCAAAGAATAATGAAACGCTCCGCGAGATTGAATATTCCGGTGTCAGAGGACTAGAAGGAACTAAAATCGCAGAGATTTCTCTTGGAGATAAAACACTCCGTGTTGGTGTGGTAAATGGTCTTGGGAATGCAGATACCCTGATCCGTAAGCTGCAACGTGGAGAGGAAAAGCTGGATTTTGTAGAAGTGATGGCATGCCCTTACGGATGTATCGGTGGTGCCGGTCAGCCGTTTGGTTATCGCAGTGTCAAAGAGGATCGGGCTCAGGGCATGTATAAAGCGGATAAATCCGCCATCGTCAAACGTTCCTGTGATAACCCAACCCTGATCAATCTTTACGAAAACGGCATATTGAAGGAACGTTCCCATGAATTGCTCCATGTACATTACGGGAAATAAAATGCGTACCGTTTGAGAACGGAATGTCTCCGCAAATGTACGCATATAAGGTTGACATTCTATGAAAAAATAGATATTCTATTGATATAGAAAACTATGTATTATTCATAGGAGGTAGCTGTTATGGGGAGCAGTATCGATTACAAGTTAGATAAGATTGTAGATTATTTATACCGCAAACGGAACAAGATCGCACGGGATATTACTGTGGATGCCAGAAGACGGGCATTTCAGTTTGAATTGACTTTGTCAAAATCAGATTATACCACGATCACGATCAATTCGAACCGTACATATATTCTGACCATGCCACGGTCATCCATGCTTCCGGAGGATGAAAATATGTCTTATCTGAAGGATATGCCGTTTTCCGAGAAAATGGCTCTGGTGGACGCCTGGGGTGAGTTAAAGATGCGTCTGAACAACACGATCGCAAAAGACGGCAATCTCGGTCTTACCTTTGATGAGACGAAACCGCCGAAGGATTCCTCTTCTGGAGAAAAGACAGAGTAATTCCTCCGGTCAGAAGCAATCCGGCCAGGTAGATCATACAAAATATCATACCTGCTGCCGCCAGATACAAAATTGCATAACGGTCAGAGAAGCAGCTGCCAAGCCACCGGTAGCTGCTTTTTGCCGTAACGGCACTGGGAATCAGCAATATTCCGGGCACAAAAATTCCCCGGAAAGCATCGAAATCCTCCTCTGTCCTCACCGTCTCAGCATCATTTCCGGCCCACAAATACGGTTTCAGATACAGCAGTTCCAATAATACCTGCAGAAGCTGGCTCACCAGCAGACCGATCAGATAAAGACGCATTCCATACACCGGAACCGCCCACAGCAGGAACAAGATCCGCACTCCCAGACTGACCGCCGTGATCAAAAAGGAGATATGTGTTTTTTTCATTCCATTGATAATACTGGTAAGAGCCGTTCCAAGATACAGGAACGGACAAAGCCATGACAGCGTTACCAAAAAATCTCCTGCCAGTTCATTGTGAAAGATTACCAATCCCAGTTCCTTGCCAAATACCATAAAAATGCCGGTACACAGAATCCCCAGAAGAAGGCAATACCGGATGGAAAGGGAAATGCTTCTCCGTATCATACGGGTATCCCCGGCAGCATCCGCCTCCGCCACAGAAGGTACTAAAAGTACCGCAAGAGAGTTGGTAATGGTAGAGGGAAACAACAGAAATGAAAATGTCATACCGGTCAGCACACCGTAAATGCTAAGCGCCTCCTCACTACTGCAGCCGTACCGCTTTAACATTGCCGGCAGCAGAACTGTTTCCACGCTGTTGAGAAATGTAATAAAAAGTCTTGTCAATGTGAGAGTAGAAGCCAGCCAGAGCAGAGAGCGGATTCCGGCGCTGCAGCCGTTTTGCCGATGCTGCCGGTATAATTTCCTTTTTCCGGAGTCAGATCTATCCCGACAGTGTTTCCAGAGCTTCCATACATTAAAAAAACAGGAGCTGATCTCTCCGGCTGCAAGCCCCCATACTGCAATGCGGCAGTTTTCCTCCACCGTGGCATCCGGCATCATAAAAAACGTCATGCCAAACACAAAAAAGATCCGGAAGATCTGCTCGATTACCTGGGTTATCGCCGGAATCTTTGCATCCTGTATTCCATAATAATACCCATTGATACACGCCGACAGACAGCAAAAAGGAAAGAATACTGCCATAATTCTTAAGTAAGGCGTCAGAGCCGGCTCCATCACAAAATGAAGAGCGATCCACTCTGCTTTCCACCACATAAAAAACTGCAGTCCAAAGGCAAGGAGCAGGGCAATCGCCGTTCCGGTCCGGAATATTTTCATCACTGAGCAGACATTGTCATTCTGATTCTTTTCCGATGCAATGACCTGGGACAGTGCAGTCTGGATACCTGCCCCATAAATGGTAAAACAAATGGCATATACGGGAAAGATCAACTGATAGATTCCCAGATAATGTGCTCCCAGCATATCGGCCAGATAGATCCGGTAAAAAAATCCAAGAATTCTTGTCACAAATCCGGTAATTGTCAATAATAAAGTCCCTTTCAGAAGCTTCCTCGCCATTGTTCCCATGAGTGTTCCTCCGAAGCCGGCAGTCAATCACTCTGTCCGGTCATACCTCTTTGTTCATTTCTATGAAAAAATAATGCAACTATGACAAAAAAGCGCATAAAGTATGAATAACAGGATACATGGGGGCAACGTATAAAATGATCTATTTGGACCACGCCGCAACCACAGCAGTTTATCCGGAGGTCATCCGTGAAATGACACCTTATCTTCATGATTATTATTACAATCCTTCCAGTTCTTACAAAGAAGGAAGACTGCTTCATAAAAAGCTGGATCAGATCCGCACAGTTCTGGCCGGGGGCATCCACGCAAAGCCACAGGAAATTATTTTTACCAGTGGTGGAACAGAATCAGATAACTGGGTGCTGGTAAATGCTGCCAGGTCTCTCTGCGGAAAAGGACGTCATATCATCACCTCTGCCATAGAACATCATGCCATCCTTCATACATGTCATTTTCTGGAAAACTGCGGTTTTGATCTAACATACCTTCCGGTAAACCGGGAGGGCTTTGTGGCGCCTGCTGTCCTGGAAAAGGCAATCCGTCCTGATACGATCCTGATTTCTGTGATGTATGCAAACAATGAGATCGGTACTCTGCAGCCGATCCGTGAATTGGGTCAGATTGCACAAAAAAACAGCATCCTGTTTCATACAGATGCTGTGCAGGCATATGCCCATGTACCCATTGATGTTTCAAGCACACCGATTGATTTTTTAAGTGTCAGTGCTCATAAATTTGGTGGTCCCAAAGGTGTCGGCTTCCTCTACGCCAAAGAGGGAACGCCTCTGTCTCCTCTGTTATACGGTGGTGCCCAGGAACAGGGCAGAAGAGCAGGCACCGAAAATGTTGCCGGTATCGTTGGTATGGGATGTGCTGCGCAGCTTTCTCTGGAGCATATGACAGAATATGCCGGACAGGAATCTTCCCTTCGGGATCACCTGATGCACCGGATTCTGTCAGAAATCCCTATGACAAGACTAAACGGCAGCAGCCAAAAACGCCTGCCGGGCAATTTAAATGTCAGCTTTTATGGTATTGACAGCGCCACGCTGATCGCTATGCTGGAAACAAAAGACATTTATGTATCCGGCGGTTCTGCCTGTTCCTCTGCAGATCAGGCTCCATCCCATGTACTGCACTCTATCGGACTTTCGGATGAAATGGCACTGGGCGCACTGCGCATCACCATAGGCCATGAAAACACAATGGAGGAGATCAATGAAACATTTGAAAATATCCGATCCTTCGTGCAGAAACTCCGGCAGATATCATAACGGAATCATTTCCGGTTTTCTCTTGCGGAATTCTGTGTAATACCGAAAACCACATTTTCGTAAAAGCTCCGGAATTCCTTCAAAGGCATATGCCAGATGCTTCGTTTCATGGGCATCTGAACCAACGGTAATGATCTCGCCCCCAAGCTCCCGGTAGCGTTTCAGTACCTTTTCCTGTGGATTGGTATGGCCAAGACCATATTTAATCCCGGCCGTGTTGACCTCTATGCCTTTGCCCTTTGCCAGCAGGAGACGAAGGATCTCGTCGATCATATCCGACGAATCCCGAAAGCACCGATCCATATATGCTTCGTCAATGATCCCCTGCGCCTTGTTCTTCTGCTGTGTCGGTGTATAACGGATAATGTAATCAATATGACCATAGACATCAAACTTTGTATCTGTTCGGATATTTTCCATAGTGATCTCGTAATATCTCCGGATTCCGTCCTTCTCTGAAAACTGCTCCCAGAAAGACGGATAATACGGATCTGTATCATCAACTAAATGTGTCGAACCAATCACAAAATCAAATGGATGAGTCTGGATCAGCGCATTACATCTCTGTGCCAGATCCGGTTTCAGACCAAGCTCTACACCTCGGCGGATCTCAAATTGCGGATATTTCCCCTGCAAAAAGGAGAGCATCTCAAAATATGGCTCCATCTCAAACAAAAACTCCACACCATTTCCGGTATCCGGAAAATCATAATCAATATGATCCGTAAAACAGACCGAATCCAGCCCCAGTTCTATGCCCCGCTGTACCATCGCCTCCATCGGGGTATCACTGTCAGTAGAAAATGATGTGTGTACATGATTGTCAGAACGTATCATAATAATTTCCATTCCTTTCTGCACCCGTCAGCTTCCGGCTTCGGGTACAATTTTAATCCTCTATTTCCTTAAGACCGGAAATGTCCGGTACGATTGTCATGGAATAATTGGTATAATATACTACAAAACCCGGCTTGCTTCCGTTTGGCTTTTTGATATGCTTTCTCTGAATATAATCAATCTCGGCTTTTGCCTGATCCTTCGCCTTGGAATACCAGCCTGCCAGAGCGGCTGCCTCCTCAAAGGTTCTGTCCGGCAGTTCCTTCCCCTCTGTCTTTACGATCACATGGGAGCCTGCCGTTCCTTTGGCATGAAACCACCAGTCACCGCCATTGGCAAAGTGGAAGGTAAGTTCATCATTCTGATAGTTATTCCTTCCCACATACATATGAAATCCATCGGAGGAAATATAATGAAACGGCTTGCTTTTTATCTTCACACGCCCTCTGTTACTGCGTGGCTGCGCATGCTTCTTTACATAACCACACTCCGAAAGCTCCTGACGGATCAATGTCAGATCCTCCTCCTGGCGGGCAATATCCAGTGCATTGCTCACAGACTCCAGATGCTCTATTTCCTGTCTTGTTTCCTCTAACTGAACCGTCAATGCCTCAAAGGTTCTTTTTAACTTGGCATATTTATCAAAATACCGCTTGGCATTTTCCATGGCAGATTTTGTCTGATCCAGTGGTATTGTGATCTCTTTGCCCTCATCATAATAGTTCTCACAGGTAAAGCTTTTCTCTCCGCCAGTCAGACTATACCCGTAGGTTGTTAAAAGGTCACCATATACCTTATATTTATCACGTTTTTTCGTATCACGAAGCTGTTTCTCCTGAAGATCATATTTCTTACGGCAGCGTTCCAGCGCCGTATTGGTGACACGGCGCAGCTCAAAGGATTTCTGATGGATCCGGGAATACAGCTCCTTCTGCGCATAAAAGTCGTATAAAAGCCGGCTGATGCTGTCATAAGAAATACTCTGGCAGGTCTCATCCCTCTCATAGGAAGTCAATGGAAACGCCGCAAACTCTACCGGCTCCTGCCCCCGTTTGACCAGTGTCGGAGCGAAAGAGTGAGAGAGCAGTTCCTCCCGGAGCCGTTCAAAATTGCGATACAAATGAAGCCGCTCCATATCCGAAAGCTCACTGGTAGAGGCGGCATCCTGCAGACTTGCCCGGTATAACAGTTCATTGGCCATAACCGGACTGAAACCGGTCAGAGAGGTATACAGTGCCTTTGCCGGCGGCATAGGCTTCGTCAGTATTTTTTCTGTAAACTCCTCGCAGCTTACCGTAAAGGGATCCAGTTTTTCCTGTGTATTTGGGATAAAATATGTTCTGCCCGGCAGTACCTCCCGCACAGAGCTGACCAGAGCCGACACCCGTTTAATACTGTCAATGATCACATCATCCTCCTGACAGAAGATGATATTACTGTGCTTGCCCATCAGCTCGATATATAACTTTTTGTGACACAGATCCCCCATTTCATTCAGATGCTCCAGTTCAAAGCAAAGCACACGTTCCAGACCGATCTGCCGGACAGACAGGATTCTGCTGTTGGACAAATGCTTCCGGAGTACCATACAGAAGGTTGGTGCCGTCATAGGAGAGTTCTTTGTCTCCTCCGTTTCATAGATCAGTGGGAGACTTGGATTCACGGAAACCACCAGCCTTTTCTGACTGCGGACAGTCTTTCCGTCCTCCCCGGTTCTGCTCTGCTTAATCGTCAGAAGCAGCTCGTCCTTCTCCGGTTGTGCGATCTTGGCAATACGGCCTCCTGCCAGGTCCCGCTCCAGTTCATATACAATATCAGCAATTACCATTCCATCTAATGCCATGGTTTGATGTCCCCCTTATTACGTTTTCTCTTGCTCCATTTTATATGTACCATCTTCCTTTTGCAACAGTTGCCAAAAAAAAGTTAATATGATACATTATCTATCAGGAGAAATGAAAGACGAAATATCGTCATAAGAAATGAGGAAGAAAAATTGCTTCGCTTTGTATATGTATTGATCAGAAATTTACATAGAGCCTGGATGATTCCCCAGGCAGGCTATTATGCCGCAAGAGACCGGAAATATTCCGAGGAGTTTCGATATCAGTATGATCTGAAAATGATACGCCAGATGATGAAAACCGCCCGGATCTCCACCTCTGTATATGGCCGTGAAAATCTGCCGTCTCAGGGAGGATATGTGATGTTTCCCAATCATCAGGGGAAGTACGATGCTCTGGGGATCATGTACGGTCATCCGCTGCCATGCTCGGTAGTGATGGATGATGCCAGATCCCATATGCCGTTAGTCAGCCAGTTCATTGATCTGGTCAAAGGCAAGCGCATCAAGCTCCATGATATCCGTCAGGCGGCCAAGATCATACAGGAGGTCTCCGCAGAGACAGCACAGGGCCGGAAGTTCATTATTTTCCCTGCAGGAGGATATAAGCACCGCAATGGCAATCAGGTGGATCCTTTTAAGCCCGGCACTTTCAAAAGTGCCATGAAGTCAAAGGTTCCCATTGTTCCGGTGGCTTTAGTAGATTCCTGGAAGGTATATGATCTCAATTCCCTGCGGCATGTCCACACACAGGTTTATTTTTTGAAACCTCTTTATTATGAGGATTATAAAGGCATGAAATCCGTAGAGGTCTGTGATCATGTTTACCGCCGGGTATGTAAGGCTGTACGGCTGGGAGAGCGTAATATGCCGGAACAGGCAGTACGCTGTTGATCATTAACCGGTATCTTCTGCATATATTATGATGCAAGGGATAAACGCAGATAGCAAGCCTTTGGAAACTTATATCCGAAGTTACTTTAAACTTTATCAAACATATGAAAGGAGGGTGTCCTATGAATCAATTACGAAAACAGCGCTGGCTCATCGTTGCCATGCTTTTCTTTGTGCTTATTTCAGGGATTGGAACGGATGTTACCAGAATCTCACAAATGGACACCTCTGATCATTTCCGCCGGGAAAGCCTGCTTTCCACACTTTCTTCCATCCGGACAGATTCGCCGGATGTCTGCAGCACGGAGCAGTTAGGCATACGGGTACTGCAGCCGAAGCTTGAAGCTTCACGCCCGGTATCCTTCCGTCAGGATGGACGGCAGCAGCAGCTTTTATTGCTGTTATATACGTCGATCATATTCTGCTTCTGTGTCTTTTTTGCCCGGAGAAGTTATGAACCGGCATTCTATAAATCTACAACTCATCATCTCGCCCGGATCATGCGGTTTATCCATGACAAGGATGGCGAGAAGATCTTCTTTTCATTCCATTAACCAAAAATTGAATATTGGCACATTATGTGCAGAAAAGGAGATTATTATGGGTACAACTATCGTTTTAGTTATTGTAGGTGTCGTGATCTTAGGAGTAACAATCTTTAGCTTTCAGTTTTCGAACGGAGGCTCTGTCTCTGACACGGAAACCGGAAATGAAACCAAAAACGGCAGCAGTAAATAATCTGCCGTAGCACATCACGAAAACACATAATTCCGAAATAAATGTTTTAACACATAGGGGAAATCCATGGCTGCAATATCCTGCCCTGTATAAAGCGGAGATTTTGTTAAAATCTCCCCATTTAGCAGGATTTCCTGACACCCCACGATATCCCCGCTGCGGACAGGTGCAGTCAGCTTCTCCGGCAGAGACGTCCGGATTTCCACGACGTCATCGGCCCGGAGTGGCAGCTGCAGACTGTCCGTATCTTCTTTTGACATAAATACAGTGACATTGTGATCACAGCCATTTTCCACAGACAGTTTCCAGGTATCGCGATCAGACGGGATCTCACAGGTTTTAAAACCTTCAAAGCCATAATCCATAAGCTTTGTGGTATCGGACCATTTATAGGTTTTATGAGGCGGCCATCCGCAGGCAAGGACAGCAGAGACCAGCGTACGGTTATTTTTGGTGGCGGCACCGCAGAAGCAGTAACCTGCATTCCCGGTAAAACCGGTTTTGATTCCCAGAGCCCCTTGATACATGCCAAGAAAGGCATCATGATTAGACACCTGAAAGCTGCGTTGTCCTGACGCATCCTGAAACTGATACTGAGGAGTCTGGATCACCTTTTGAAATTCTTTATTTTGAATCGCATAAGATGCAATCATACAAAGCTCTTTTGCTGTGGTATAATGCTCCGGATCATCCAGACCATTTGGTGTAACAAAATGCGTAGAAACACAGCCGATTTCCTCTGCCTTTTGGTTCATCAGCTCTGCAAATCCCTCCACGGACCCGCCAATGTGTTCCGCAATGGCAACGGCAGTATCATTATGGGATTCTAACATCAAAGAATACAGCAGATCTCCCAGACGATATTTTTCGCCTTCCCGGATATTTAGCTGAACATCCGGCATGGATGCCGCATAAGCAGATACTGTCACCATTTCATCCAGACAGCCGGATTCCAGTGCAAGAATACAAGTCATGATCTTGGTTGTGCTTGCCATTGGCATTTTTTTATTCTCATTTTGGGAAAGCAGAAATCTTCCGGATTCTGTATCCATCACGCAATATGCCTTTGCATAAAGAGATGACGGGGTAGAGGCAGCAACACTGGAACCAAGCTCCGATGCCGTCATACGGACAACCGGTACAATGGACTCTGCAGGCTTTTGGGATGGCTCCCAAAAAGCTTTTTCCCGTATTGCCATATGATTTTTTAATGGTTGTGTCAAAAGGAAAAGACAAAAGACAAGCAAAAGAAAACTTATGATTTTTTGCATGATATTACCCTGTATTTCATATAGAATTAACTAAATTATATGAAGAAACGGAAGAATCATTCTTTTTTCTTCCCGGAACAAAAAAATGGCGAAAAAACGGTTGCCATTTTTGCCCAAAAGAGATACACTTATACTTGGTGTAAATTTGTTATTATTATTACTACTATATAGGAGGTCAAAACATGAGTAACTCAAACACTATGTCTGCGAAAGACCGTATTGCGTCTTTAGTTGACGAGAATAGTTTTGTTGAACTCGGTGCTGGAATTACCAAGAGAAGCACAGATTTCAACATGCAGGAGAAATCCGTACCGGCAGATGGTGTCATCACCGGATATGGACTGATCCAGAACAATCCTGTCTATGTATACAGTCAGGACGCATCTGCACTGAATGGTACGATCGGAGAGATGCATGCAAAGAAGATTGCACACATCTATGAGCTTGCAATGAAGACAGGAGTACCTGTGATCGGTCTGATCGACTGCGCAGGAATGCGTCTTCAGGAGTCCACAGATGCCCTTGCAGGATTTGGTCAGATCTACAAGATGAAAGCAAAGGCTTCCGGAGTGATCCCACAGATCAGTGCCATCTTTGGTAACTGTGGTGGTGGTGTGGCTGTTATGGCTGCAATGAGCGATTTTACCTTTATGGAGCAGAACAACGGTAAGCTTTTCGTAAACTCTCCAAACACACTGGAGGGTAATTACACCGATAAGCTGGATACTGCATCTGCTGATTTCCAGAAAACAGCTTCTGTTGTAGATGTGATCTGCGACGGAGAGGCTGAGGTATTTGAAAACGTACGTAACCTCGTAAGTATTCTCCCGGAGAACAATAACGAGATCGGTGGTATGGAAGAGTGTCTGGATGATCTGAATCGTCTGGTTCCTGATTTTGCCGCTGAGGTTAAGGATCCTGCTGCAGCACTGGAAGATCTGGGCGACAATAACTTCTTCCTTGAGTTAAAGAAGGATTTCGCAAAAGAAATGGTTACAGGCTTTATCAGTCTTGACGGTATGACTGTAGGCTGCGTTGCCAACAGAACCGCTGTTTACGGCGAGGACGGCAGTGAGCAGGAGAGTTTTGAGGCCCGCCTGACATCTGACGGATGTGACAAAGCGGCTTCCTTTATCAAAACATGTGATGCATTTAATATTCCGATTCTGACCCTGACCAATGTAGAAGGCTTTGCTACTACAGTAGAAGAGGAGAAGACCATCGCTTCCAAGGCGGCTGCCCTTACTGCTGCATTTGCTGAGGCAGATGTTCCTAAGGTAAATCTGATCACAGGAAATGCTTACGGAAGTGCATACATCACCATGAACTCCAAGCACATCGGTGCAGATATGGTATTTGCCCTTCCTGATGCAAAGATCGGTATGATGGATGCCCAGGTTGCTGCCAAGATCATGTATGCTGACGATAAGGATGCTGATCTTGCTGCCAAGGCTGCTGAGTTTGCTTCCCAGTCCGGCACAGAAGCTGCTGCAGCCAGAGGGTATATTGATTCCATCATCAGCCCTGAGGCAGCCAGAAAACAGTTAATTTTCGCATTTGAGCTTCTGTTCACAAAAAGTGAGTATCCAATCGGCAAGAAGCATGGAACCATCTAAGAAGGAGAGGCATTTATGAAAAGAAAATTATTATTATTTTTCTGTGTTTTATCCTGTGTATTGATGGTATCCGGCTGTTCTTTAGTCCGTGGAAATGAAAACTTTGACAAGAAAACGCTGGAACAGCAGACAGACAACTTCCTGACAAGCTGGTTTGCAGCAGATTTTGAGGGAACCATTTCCACATATAAAGATCAGATGAATGATACAACCCTTGCACAGTATAAGCTTTATGCAAAGCAGAAGGCACAGTATAAGGGATTAAAGAAAAAAGAAAAAACAGAGTTTACGATCACCACAGACTCCGCTACAGTTACAGAGACAATCCTGTGCGAGAGCGGAGACAAGGTTCTTGCAAGTCTGACCTTCGACAAGGACGGTCAGATCCAGACAGACGACAGTGGCAACTATTCATTCAAATTTGATGAATATAAAACTCTGGGCCAGAAAATGCAGAAGGCAGGTCTGAATACGATCCTGAGTATGTCTATCGTATTCCTGGTGCTGATCTTTATCAGTCTCCTGATCAGCTGCTTCAAATTCATTGGTCTCATTGGCAAAGGAAAAGCAGAGAAAGCTCCTGTGGCAGCAGCCGCACCTGTGGCACCGGTCGCTTCCGAGCCTGAGAACCTGGTAGATGACCTGGAATTAGTTGCTGTGATCACCGCAGCCATTGCCGCTGCTTCTGAAACAGAAAGCGCAGACGGACTTGTTGTTCGTTCTATTATCCGTCGATAATAGCTAACAAATAAACGATTGAATTTATTAAATGGAGGATTATCATGAAAAATTATACAATTACAGTAAATGGAACTGTTTATGACGTAACTGTAGAAGAGGGAACAGGTTCTGCGGCTCCTGCTGCAGCAAGCGCACCAAAAGCTGCTCCTAAGGCAGCTAAGCCGGCAGCACCAAAGGCTGCAGGTGCAGGTGCTGTTAAGGTTAACGCACCAATGCCAGGTAAGATCCTTTCTGTAAAGGCATCTGTCGGACAGGCAGTGAAGAAGGGGGATGTGATTCTTATTCTTGAGGCTATGAAGATGGAGAACGAGGTTGTTGCACCTGAAGACGGTACTGTAGCAAGCATCGATGTTGCTGCCGGAGATTCTGTTGAAGCTGGTGCTGTACTTGCAACACTGAACTAATTTTAGGAGGGAATAACTTTGGATTATATTATCTCAACGCTTGAGAATCTGGCCGGCCAGACAGCGTTCACCACGCTGACTCCAGGTAACTACCTGATGATCCTGGTAGGCTGTGTCTTTCTCTATTTAGCGATCAAAAAAGAGTATGAGCCATTGTTGCTGGTTCCGATTGCCTTTGGTATGATCCTGGTAAATATTTATCCGGACATCATGGCCAATCCGGAGGACACCTCCAATGGCGTTGGTGGATTGTTACATTATTTCTATATTCTCGATGAGTGGAGTATCCTGCCATCACTGATCTTCCTTGGAGTCGGTGCTATGACAGATTTCGGTCCACTGATTGCGAATCCGATGAGCTTTTTGCTGGGTGCTGCCGCTCAGTTCGGTATCTTTTCCGCTTATCTTATTGCAATCCTCTGGGGATTCAACGATAAGGCAGCAGCCGCTATCTCAATCATCGGTGGTGCCGATGGTCCTACTTCTATTTTCCTCTGTGGTAAGTTAAAGCAGACGGAGTATATGGGACCGATCGCCGTGGCGGCATATTCTTATATGTCACTGGTGCCGATCATCCAGCCACCGATCATGAAGCTTTTTACCACAGAAAAAGAGCGTAAGATCAAAATGGAACAGCTTCGTCCTGTATCCAAACTGGAGAAGATTCTTTTCCCTATTATCGTAACGATCGTTGTATGTCTGCTTCTGCCGACAACAGCACCTCTGGTAGGTATGCTGATGCTTGGTAACCTGTTCAAGGAGTCCGGCGTAGTAAAACAGCTGACAGAGACAGCATCCAATGCATTAATGTATATCGTTGTTATTCTGCTTGGTACTTCCGTTGGTGCATCAACATCTGCTGAGGCATTCTTAAGACTCAGTACATTAAAGATCGTTGGTCTTGGTCTGATTGCTTTCGCAATCGGTACCGCTTCCGGTGTATTATTCGGAAAACTGATGTGCTTCGTCACAAAGGGCAAGGTCAATCCTTTGATTGGTTCTGCCGGTGTATCTGCCGTTCCAATGGCGGCTCGTGTATCCCAGAAGGTTGGAGCAGAAGCAGATCCTACAAACTTCCTGCTGATGCATGCAATGGGACCAAACGTTGCCGGAGTTATCGGTACTGCTGTGGCAGCCGGCGTATTTATGGCAATCTTTGGAATTTAGAATTGGAGGAGAATCATGGCTAATAAAGAGAAATCTATTGAAAAGAAACCTTTAAAAATAACAGAAACCATTCTGCGTGATGCTCATCAGTCTCTGATCGCCACCAGAATGACCACAGAGCAGATGCTTCCGATCGTAGACAAGATGGATCAGATCGGATACCATGCAGTAGAGTGCTGGGGTGGTGCTACATTTGATGCTTCCCTTCGTTTCCTCAAGGAGGATCCATGGGAGAGACTTCGTAAATTAAGAGACGGTTTCAAAAACACAAAGCTGCAGATGCTTTTCCGTGGACAGAATATCCTCGGTTACAATCATTATGCAGATGACGTGGTAGAGTATTTCGTACAGAAATCCATCGCAAACGGTATTGATATTATCCGTATCTTTGACTGTCTGAACGATCTCCGTAACCTGGAGACCGCAGTAAAGGCAGCCAACAAAGAAAACGGTCATGCACAGATTGCTCTTTCCTATACTCTGGGTGATGCATATACTCTGGATTACTGGAAAGATATGGCAAAGAGAATTGAGGATATGGGTGCCAAATCCCTTTGTATCAAGGATATGGCAGGTCTCTTAGTTCCTGTCAAGGCTACTGAGCTTGTTCAGGCATTGAAGGAGTCCGTTGATATTCCAATCGATCTTCATACCCATTACACCTCCGGTGTAGCTTCTATGACTTATATGAAGGCAGTAGAGGCAGGCTGCGATATCATCGATACCGCAATCTCTCCATTTGCTATGGGTACTAGCCAGCCTGCTACAGAGGTTATGGTTGAGGCGTTCAAGGGCACACCTTATGATACCGGTCTTGATCTTGATAAGCTTGCAGAGATCGCTGATTACTTCCGTCCAATGCGTGAGGAAGCATTAAAGACTGGCCTGATGAATACAAAGGTGCTCGGGGTTAATATCCAGACACTGCGTTATCAGGTACCTGGCGGAATGCTTAGTAACCTGGTATCCCAGCTCAAAGAAATGGGGCAGGAGGACAAGTACGAGCAGGTACTTGAGGAAGTACCAAAGGTTCGTAAGGACTTCGGTGAGCCACCTCTTGTAACACCTTCTTCACAGATCGTTGGTACACAGGCTGTTCTGAATGTAGTATCCGGCGAGCGTTATAAGATGGTAACAAAAGAGTCCAAGAAACTCCTTTCCGGAGAGTTCGGACAGACTGTAAAGCCATTTGATAAGGAAGTACAGAAGAAGTGTATTGGTGATACCAAACCGATCACATGCCGTCCAGCCGATCTAATCAAGCCTCAGCTTGCAGATATCGAGAAGGAAATGGCTCAGTACAAGCAGCAGGATGAGGACGTGCTTTCCTACGCACTGTTCCCACAGGTAGCAACTGAGTTCTTCAAATACCGTGAGGCACAGCAGAACAAGGTAGATGCAGCCGCTGCTGATACCGAGAGCAAGGCTTATCCGGTTTAATCTATCTACGAAAACGTAATATAGAAACATAAAAAAATACTCCGGCAAAGATCCGAAATAAATTCGGTTTTGCCGGAGTATTTTTTAATTATGTACCAGTAATAAAAACAGGTTCCTTTTCTGATCTATCATTCAACAACAGTTCTTTTAAATATTGCATTAAATAAAATGATAAATAATAATTGCAATAATAATTCCAAGAATGCTTCCCAGTGTGATCTTTACCGAAAGACCAAAAGTCAGCACCAGGATCCCAAGATCAAGCCTGAATGGGTGTGTCAGACCAAATTTCTGTCCATAGCTGAGCCATGAAAGAGCAGAAACGCCTGCAGTTGCCTGAGCAATAAAGCTGCCGATCACGATCCCTGCCAGAAGCAGCAAAAACAGTGCCCAGTTATTTTTTCCGGCACCACGAGCCATATGATTCACCTCATTTCTAATAAAAATAATATCTGCTTTATTATAAAGGAAGTACATATGTTCGTCAAGAGATTGTCCTGCAAATTCATGTTGTATTTCTGAATAGTTTCTGAAAGATTATGAATCGGACTTGTGAAACACTGCGTAATAGTGTATGATGCATATGTATGTAATCAAATAATGTATATATAGGAAGATGAGGATTAAAATGAAAAAAACGAAGAAAAAAAACAGACGGATCGTTCCAAAGGTGCTCTTTGGACTTGCTCTGTGTGCCAGCATATTTGCCGGCTTCTGGATTGCCCGGACACAGATCGTATTCAGCTCTGTCAATCAAAATAAGGACAATGCCTTCAAGGAGGTTAAACTCCCGAAGGGCAATTACAAGAGTGATAACAACATCGTAAATATTCTGGTCATCGGTAATGATTACCGTAAGGAGACCGGATATACAGCAGCAGGGCTTCCTGATGTTATTATGATCGCCACACTGGATAAAAAGCACAAAAATCTTAAGCTGACTTCTCTGTTGCGTGATCAGATCGTTGAGATCCCCGGACATGGTCAGAACCGTCTGAATTCATGCTTCGGCTATGGAGAGGATGGTCCGACACTTCTTTATAAGACCATTGCACAGAACTTTAATATCAAGCTTGACGGCTATGTAGAAGTAGGCTTTGATGCGGTAAAGGCCATTGTCAACGCCGTAGGAGGAGTGGATATCGAGCTTACAGAATCGGAGGCCGCATATCTGAATGCCACCAATTACATCCGTCCTGCCAAATACCGCAATGTGAAGGCAGGCAAGCACACCTTAAACGGAGCACAGGCTCTCGGTTACAGCCGTATCCGTAAAACCGCCAAAGGAATTACCCCTGTCACACCAAACGGCAAAATGGACGATTACGGTCGTACATGGCGTCAGAGAAATGTCATTAACGCTATCTTCAATAAGGCAAAAGGGACCTCCCTGCCAAAGCTTATGGACTTGGCACAGACCATTCTCAGCAAATATGTGACCACAGATCTTAGCAGTCAGGATATCATCGGATATATGAAGGATGTAGTTATGATGGGAACGATGGAGATTTATCAGCTGCAGATTCCGATGGATAATTATTTTACGACGCAGAGAGATTATTATGCACCGGGTTCCACCACAAACCTCGGTTCTGTCATCCTACCGGATATGACAGCCAATACCGCTGCATTAAATGATTTTATCTTTAAATATAAAGGCACAGAAGGGCAGGAGTATACCTATACTTCCGGCAGCGGAACCACCACACCGGCACAATAGACACAAAAAGGGCAAAACAGTGTTTTTGCCCTTTTTATATAAAATTTTCCTCTACAATTTATTTTCAAAATATTCTCAATCAATCCCGTTTTTTGTACACTATCTCTTGCATATTTCTCAGGTATCATGTAAAATATATAAGTATTTATTGCAAAAACTATAAGATAAATGTGAGGATTACATATGTGGGTTAAAAGAGTACTTTATGTAGTAGCACTGATTGTCAGCGGTGCACTGGGATTCGTAGCCGCCAAAGGGCAGGTAGCTGTATTGGATACCCTTGATGTGGTGCAGAGAGATTATGATACCTCTTTATCAAAGGTAGATCTGTCCGGTATCCGGGTCAATTCCGATGACAATATTGTCAATGTACTTCTGGTGGGAAATGACTACCGAAAGGAGAATGGTTATGCTGCCGCCGGTCTGACCGATACCATGCTGATCGCTACATTGGATATGAAGCACGGCACATTAAAGCTCACAACACTGATGCGTGATATGCTGGTAGAGATTCCGGATCATGGCAGCAATAAGTTAAATTCCGCCAATACCTTTGGTGGAATCGAGCTTCTTTATAAAACGATTGCACAGAATTTTAACATCCAGTTAGATGGATACGTTGAAGTCAGCTTTGATGCATTTAAAACCATCGTCAATGATGTCGGCGGTGTGGAGATCGAGCTCACAGAATCTGAAGCTGCATATCTGAATGCCACTAACTATATCCGTCCCGCCAAGTACCGCAATGTAAAAGCTGGAAAACACACGCTGAACGGAGCGCAGGCTCTTGGTTACTGCCGTATCCGTAAATATGCAAAAGGTATTCAGCCGGTGACACCGACCGGCCAGATTGATGATTACGGCCGTACCTGGCGTCAGAGAAATGCCATTACCAGTATTTTCAATAAGGTCAAGAAAATGCCAATGTCCAAATGGCTGGACATTGCAAAAGATGTCCTGAAAAAGAATGTAAAAACCGATCTGACCAACAAACAGATCATTAATTATATTAAGGATGTCGTTATGATGGGTACCACTACGATCCATCAGCTGCAGATTCCTGTGAATCCATACTTCTCCGGTGGAAATGTTCCGGGTGTTGGCTCCTGTCTTTCTATCCAGAAGGAGTATCAGGCAGATGCCATTAACCAGTTTATTTTTAAGTATAATGGTAAAAACGGAGAGTTCGAGTATACTCCGTCCAGTGATGTCAGTGGTTACTCCGACAGCAGTGCGACCGTTTCTCCGTCTCCGGCACAATAATACAGACCATGAATATACAAAGATGAGACAATATCAAAAGGAAATCCAACGCAGTTTTCTGCATGGATTTCCTTTTTGAGTGTATCGGAAAATGCCATATATCAATGATTGATTCTTTGTAATATTAAGCAACAAACCATCGTTTAAGAAGCTTTCCCAGGCAGTCGGTATATGTTGCCTTTGGCACATTTCTGGCAGCATAGACCGGGATTTCTTCCAGAGTCTGGTTATTCATTGTATAAACAATTCTGCCGATCATATCCCCCTTCCGGATCGGTGCCGTAAGATCCTTTTTATACTCAATCCGACGTTCGATCTGATCTCCGGATTCCCCTTTGCACAGGGTGTAAGAAAAATCCTTTGATATATACGGAATTACCGTTTCTGATACACCATTTTTGACCGGAATCGCAGGCAGCTTCAAAGCCGTAGTCTGATCCTCAAAACCGGTACAGTTCGCAAAACCGTAATCCAGCAGAGATGCAGCCTGACTAAAACGGATCTTGGGATCCGGAGCCGCCATCACGACTGCTGTAAGGCTCACAGCCGCACGGGATGCTGTCGCTGAAAGGCAGTATTTTGCCTTTGATGTGGAACCGGTTTTTAATCCCGTGATTCCCTGATATGTCCGGATCAGCTTATTGGTATTGGTCAGTCCAAACTGTGTGTCCCCCTTTTTGGTTGAATGGGTGATCTCATCCATCCAGATGGTAGAGTAGTGGCTGATCTGCGGATAGCCGGAGATCAATGCCCGTGACATCAACGCCACATCATACGCACTGCTGTAATGACCACTTTCAATGGAATCATCCAGACCATTGCAATTCATAAAATGCGTATGCTTCATCCCCAGTTCCTTTGCCTTATGGTTCATCTGGTCCACAAAGGCCTGCTCGGAGCCTGCAACATATTCCGCCATGGCAACAGCCGCATCATTGGCACTTGCCACACTGATACATTTGATCATGGTATCCACCGTCTGCGTCTCCCCCGGTTCCAGAAACACCTGTGAGCCTCCCATGGACGCTGCATATTCGCTGACAGAAACAGCATCCTCCAGATGGATCTGTCCCTTTTCCAGCGCATCAAAGATCAGCAGCAGAGTCATGATCTTTGTAATACTGGCAGGAATCAGTTCTTTGTCTTTTTCCTTCTCATATAAGATACGCCCGCTGCTGTTTTCGATCAAAACTGCGGACTGCGCAGTAATATCCATCGTATTATTTTCTTCGGCCTTCTTTTCCTCCTGTGCATAAACCGTCACATTATGTATTGGATCTCCCAGGCTGCCGGCAAACAGCAGCACTGCTAAAAACAGGGCAAACGCTTTTTGATACTTCATAGGAAACCTCATATCTCCTTCAATTACCATAATATATTGTACAAAATGCAGGATTATTCCAAAAAGTGTTTGGCAACCGCCACATCTTCGTTTATAATAGGTATGAAAAACCCAAAGAAAGGCATGGTAATAAATATGACAAGTAAAGAACGGGCAGAGTTAAAATCCCAGGCAATGACAATGGACAGCATCTTCCAGATTGGCAAGGCAAGTCTGACACCCCAGATGACCCAGGCGATCCGTGATGCACTCCACGCCAGAGAGCTGATCAAAATATCCGTATTAAAAAACTGTACAGATGATCCAAAAGAGCTTGCACGGATTCTGGCAGAGCGTACCGGCTCCCAGGTAGTTCAGGTCATTGGCAAGAAAATTGTCTTATATAAATTAAATCCCGAAAAGGAAAAGAAAAGAAGGGATGCTGCCAAAAAATGAGTCAGATCGGTATTATGGGAGGCACCTTTAATCCCATTCATAATGCTCATCTGACCATGGCTATGGCTGCATATGAGCAGGCAGGACTTGACCGGATCTGGTTTATGCCATCCAAAAATCCCCCTCATAAAAACTCCTCCGAAATTATTTCTGAGGAGCACCGCAGTAATATGATCAAACAGGCGATCAAAGACACACCATATTTTGCATTTTCAGATTTTGAGCTGCGCCATGAGGGAACAACCTACACGGCCCAAACTCTGAAACGGCTGCAAAAAACATATCCTGATCACCGGTTTTATTTTCTGATGGGCGGAGATTCCCTGTTTGAACTGGAAACCTGGTATCACCCGGAAATGATCATGAAAATGACAACGATCCTGGCATTTTCCCGAAACGGAGAAACCATGCAGCAGATGTATGAAAGAGCGGCTTACCTGACCAGCAATTATCAGGCTGATATCCGGATTCTTTCTATGCCGGATATGCCCATCAGCTCCAGTCTGATTCGCAGCCGGATCTTGTCCGGTCTATCGGTGAGCCAGATGATTCCTCCCGACGTGGAGAAGTATATTTTCAAAGAAAATTTATATACTACAAAGGAAGTGTAAGCACATGCTGGATAATGAGCAACTAGAGCAGATTCAGAAAAAGCTCCAAAAAAATATAACTTCTAAAAGATACTGCCATACTATTGGCGTAATGCACACCTCAATTTCCATGGCCATGCGATATGGTGCTGATCTGCAGCAGGCGGCTCTGGCCGGTTTACTGCATGACTGTGCCAAATGCCTTGACGATAAGGAAATGCTGCGCCAGTGTGATAAATACGATATTCCATGCAATAAAACAGAAAAAAAGCAGCCTTATCTGCTTCACGCAAAGCTTGGAGCCTGCTATGCTGCCCAAAAATACGGAGTGGAAGAGGACGCCGTCTGCAGTGCCATACGTTATCATACTACGGGACGTCCCGGTATGAGCCTGTTGGAAGCAATCGTATTTACCGCGGATTATATTGAGCCAAACCGCAAAATGCTGGAGCATCTGCCGGTCATCCGTAAAATGGCCTTTATTGATCTGGAGGAAGCCGTCTATATGATCCTACGGGATACCGTAGAGTACCTCGGAAAAGGCGATAAAGAAAAAACCGATCAGATCGAGCATCACACACTGGAAGCATATGATTACTATAAACGACTGCACGAAAAAAAGCGCGGAGACTCATAATTACAGCACAGAAAGGAAAATTCTATGGAACAGTCAAAGAAAATGGCATTAACCGCTTATGAAGCATTAGATGAAAAAAAAGCCGAGGAGATTAAAGTTATTGGAATCGGCGAGATCTCCATTCTGGCGGATTATTTTATCATCGCAGGAGGAGGAAGCAAACCGCAGCTGCAGGCAATGATCAATAATGTGCAGGAAAAAATGCATGAAGCCGGCTTTGATGTGAAACGGATCGAGGGGAACCGGGACAGCAGCTGGATCCTGATGGATTACGGCGATCTGGTGGTTCACCTGTTCAACCGGGATGACCGCCTGTTCTATGATCTGGAGCATATCTGGTCCGACGGAAAACAGATCGATATTCGGGAACTGCGCTAAGAACATTTGTTTGACAAAAAAACTTACTTGTGATATCCTAATAAAAAGAACTTGTGTTTGCATCTTTTTATCTTGAATACTAGAAAAGGAGACCCCTGCTGTGGAAAAAGGAAGAATATCACCGAAACAATTAGAAATATTGGAATATATCAAATCAGAAATATTAAATCGCGGATACCCACCGGCTGTCCGTGAAATCTGTGAGGCTGTTCATCTGAAATCAACCTCCTCCGTTCATTCTCACCTGGAGACTCTTGAGAAAAACGGCTATATCCGCCGGGATCCCACGAAACCCCGCGCTATCGAGATCGTAGATGATGATTTTAATCTTGTGCGCCGGGAGATCGTAAATGTTCCCCTGATCGGAAATGTTGCTGCCGGAGAACCAATCTTCGCAGAGCAGAACATCGAGGGATATTTTCCGCTTCTGGCAGATGATATGCCATCTGGAGAGGCTTTTATGCTGAAGGTCAAAGGAGAGAGTATGATCAATGTTGGTATTTATGACGGAGATCATATCATTGTACATAAGCAGAACACAGCCCGCAATGGAGATCTGGTGGTCGCACTGGTTGACGATTCCGCTACAGTAAAGACTTTTTACAAAGAGAAAGGTCATTTCCGTTTACAGCCGGAAAACGATACGATGGAACCGATCATTGTCAATGAAGTAGAGATTCTTGGAACCGTTGCCGGTTTATACCGCAGATATTAGAGAGATCGATCAAAGCCTGATCACGTTTGATATACCGTGATCAGGCTTTTTTGTATATAATAAACTTATTAGAACTTTTGTTCGATTTTCTATTGACAAACATCTGTTCGTGTGCTATATTAATATCACAGAACAGATGTTTGTATTTGTTTTTTAACATTACATAGGATTTTATCGAATGGAGGTCATTATGATGAAAAATTACAAATTTATCGTACCATGCGTGATCATTGCTTTCCTGATGGGACTGCTCGTTATGAGTGGCATCAGCAGAATCTCAGCATCACCAGCGAGGACACAGGCTGCCAATATCCGTGAGAAACGTATCGTATCTGTTATGGTAGAGGAGAATGATAGTATCTGGTCTATTGCAAAGCGTTACTATACAGAGGAATGTGGCTCCATGAAGGATTATATTGCAGAAATTAAGAAATGTAATTCCATCACTACCGACACCATTTACGCCGGCCGTCCATTGATTCTGCCTGTCTGGGCATCCGATGCGGAGCTTCCGGATTTAGAAAAGAGTCTGTAATCCCCCCGGTTTTCCTGCAACATTCTCAATGAATGGCAGACGAAACCATTACATTCTTTTCATTATAAGATAGAATTTATTTCATCTGTTTTGAGTAAAACCTTATACACAATTATCCCCCTTTCTGCATATGAATTCTCGCTGAAACATATTTAATCCGCCAGATTATGGAACATTCCATATCCGGCGGATTTTATTTTCTCCGGATCATTTTTCTGGAATATCTCACTTTTGCCTTGAATTTGCAACATTTATTTTGTAGTATATTATGATGTGAGAAGAAAAAAGAAACGAGGGATAAATATTGAAATACTACAGTAGTTTAATTCGATTATTATTAACCATATTGATGATCAGCATTCTTTCATTTCAGCCATATATCGCATCTGCCGAGGAAACCACAGCTACCGGAGATGTAGAGGTGGAAACCGACGAACTGGAAGATATCGACTATGATACCGATGACACCGATGGCGTCTTTTTAGATATCGACGTGATTCCGGATGATTATGACCATTCTGTTTATTCAGCCGCCCTCAGCACTGTATATCTGGAAGAGAACACAGCCGGTGGCGATCAGGAGCTTTCTCTCCTTACAGACCGTAGTATGGATTCTGAGCAGATCAAAACATCAATTGAGGAAGAAAAAGGTGTATTGACCTGCGTATTTCCAAACACATACAATGCCGTAGGAGAATTAAAAAAGGCAGTCACGAATTCCTTTGTAAAGAATATATCGATATCTAAAACAGAGAGCACTGTCACTGTAACCATCAAATATCAGTCAACCTGTATAGTTTCTACAACATATGACGAACAGGGCGTTTCCTTTACCTTTTCAAAAGCATCCTACTCCATACGCATCCATCTTCCGGAAGGAGTAACAGGAAATCAGATTACAGATATCGATTATTATTACGATCACAAATTTGTCTTGAAAATCCCAGGAAAGTGGAAGAGCTTTTATGATCAGTATCCGATTCTTCAAAGAAATAATGCAATTACCTCTTTGAAAGTTTCACAGTCCGGAAATCACACCCTGATCACTGTAAAAACATCAAGACTGCAGGGTTACAAATATGAACAGCAGGGCGATTATCTTTTTGTAAATGTCAATGATCCCCGTAAGATATACAAAAATATTGTTGTATTGGATGCCGGACATGGCGGGAAAGATTTTGGTGCCAGAAGCCGTGGAGCCAAAGAAAAAAATATCAACTTCAAAATAATATATACTCTGGCAAAAGAATATTTCAATAGTTCTGCCTCAAATGTCAAGGCATACTGGTCCCGTTACAACGATAAATTTATATCCTTATCTGCCAGAGCGCGTTTTGCCTCTGAGGTTCAGGCCGATCTCTTTGTAAGCCTCCATATGAACAGTGCGCCAAATACAAGAGCAAACGGAATGGAGGTTTATTATGCCCGCAGCAACAACGGCGTATCTTCCATGGGGCTGAAAAGTCAGACATTGGCACGCCGCATGCATGACCAGTTAGAAGAGAATCTCAGTATCCCAAGCCGTGGTGTAAAAAAAGCAGAGTTTTATGTATTGCGCCACAATACCGTTCCTGCCATTCTGATAGAGCTTGGCTTTATCTCCGGTAACAGGGATCACAACAAGATTACATCTTCCGGTTACCAGAAAAATGCAGCCAAAAACATCTACGACTGCATTTCCAATGTATTTAAATCATATCCAACCGGTCGATGATCTTTACCATTCTGATCGGATAACATTCATTATTTTTTGCGAAGTGTAACCGCATCCGCCGCACTTCTTTTTTGCGCATCATCCATTGCCGCATAATGCTTTCGGGTGGTATTTACGTCATTATGGCCCAGAACCTCTGCTACAAGATAAATATCACCTGTCTGTTGATATAAAGCCGTGCCATAGGTGCTGCGAAGCTTATGAGGTGTAATATGCTTAAACGTCGTAATCTGGGACGTATACTCATTTACAAGATTTTCTACTCCCTGGACACTGATTCGGCGTTTTTGAATGGAATAGAAGAGGGCATGTTCATGCCCTTCTTTTGCTTTTACATGGACACGTTCCTCTTTAATATAATTCTTCAGAGCTTCTGCAACCTCTGCTCCAAAATATACATATTCCTCCTTACCGCCTTTTCGAATGATACGGATACGGTTATTCCGGAAATCCACATCCTCAACATCCAGGCCAACACATTCCGAAACACGGATACCTGTTCCTAAAAACAACGTAAATATCGCAATATTACGCAATTTATTTTTCTCATAATAAACCTTTTTCATACCGGATAAATTGTCACCACCTCGTTCAACGAGATCCAGAAGCTCACTGACTTCCTCTGAATCCAGTCTGATGATTTCCCTATCGTGAAGCTTTGGCATATCTACAACAACCGTAGGATTATTCTTGATAAGATCTCTTTTTTGATAATATAGAAAAAAGCTTCTCAGAGAAGAAAACTTTCGCTTAATACCTCGTTCATCATTCGTAAACACCTGATCCTCATACTTATAATACTTAAGATATTCCAGATATTCCTCAATATCAACCGGCTGCAGCTGTTCCAAATCCTGAAGCCGGATATCAGTCATCTGTGCATCCTGAAACATAGGATTCTGTGCCAAAAGAAATCGGAAAAAGGTACGAATATCATATCCGTAACCAATCCGGGTCTTTGCAGTGGTCGTTGGTTCAATTCCACGAAAATAATCCCGGCAAAAAGACGGCATAGTTTTCAAAAGCTCCCGCAGTTTAACTGTATTTTGATTTGATGTGCTTTGATGATATGTTTGTATATTGGATGTTCCCATAAGTATAAACAGCTCCTTGATCGAAATTTATGCTGAAAAATGCACACTGTAATGAATCGCAAAAAATGCGATGCAGTCCATCAATCCAGTATATGTGCCTTTTTTCGGATATATTTTACCATATCCGGGTAAATGACGCAAGCTCTGTTTGAAAAACTTGAGTTTATCCAAGAGAGGTATTTTGAGAAAGACAGATACTGCTATCTGCCCTGGTTCGATATAATTTTTTGAAGCGCATTTAATTCTGATGCTCCAAGCTTTTGATTGGCCAGATAAGACTGTATAAAGTTTTCCAACGATCCATTATACATCTGATTCAGCAATGCCTTTGTTTCAATTTCCTGGATTTTTCTTTTCGTGATATTGGCACGACAGATGAAACCGGGATCTTCTCTGGTGACAGCTCCCTTGTCAATCAATCGCTTGATAACCGTATATGTCGTATTTTTTTCCCAGCCAATATACTCCTTAATGATCTTAGAAATATCTCTAGCCGCCAAAGCCTTGTTAGACCATAACAGCTCCATAACATTTAATTCACCTTCATGTAAACGTATCTCTTTCATGAATTAATCCTCCAGTTTCTTATAACCCCAAACAAAGCAGTAAACAAATCTTTTACCTATCAAAAAAGTAACTCCTTTTTCTATATCAAGCATATCATTCTACAAATGTATCGTCCTATGATAGTGCTGTAGAACATCATCAAAAACTGATATGCTTTTATTCTACTCACTTAGAAGGTTTTCGTCAACGGGAATATGTCTAAAAAATTACAGTCATTTTAATTCACTTTGCACAAAAATTAAATATATTACATTTTGTTTACAGTTTCTCTATGTTTATTGATGGTTCGTTTTTTATTCTACAAATGTGGAATCATTATTTTTAAGTATCTGTACAAGAGATTCATATTGGTTTCAACAAAGCAGATCTGTCATGTCATGTTTATTTTCATCGAGTATTCTTCCTATCCGTTTAATTATCTACTTTTGTAGACTACCAAGACGATGCAGTAGTTTTTCAAAATATTCCGGTAACGGAGCCTCGAACTCCATGTATTCTCCTGTACGTGGATGGATAAATCCCAACGTTTTGGCGTGAAGTGTCTGTCCTGTCAGGTGAAACGGACATTTTTGAGGACCATATACCTGATCCCCCAAAATCGGATGTCCAATACTCGCCATGTGTACACGGATCTGATGAGTCCGGCCGGTCTCCAGCTGACATTCCACATATGTGTATTTGTTATTTAGGTGATCCAGAATATGGTAATGCGTAACCGCTTCCTTTCCATTCTTTTCATTAATAGCCATTTTTTTGCGATCTACCGGATGACGTCCTATTTTCCCAACAACCGTGCCATCCTCTGCAAGATGACCCAATACAATGGCATGATATTTTCGCGTAATAGAATGTTCTTTCAGCTGCTGGGCAATGCACTGATGCGCCTGATCATTTTTGCAGGCCACAATTACGCCCGTGGTATCCTGATCGATACGATGAACAATTCCCGGACGCATCACACCGTTGATCCCTGACAATGAATCCCTGCAATGGTACATCAGTCCATTCACGATCGTGCCATGATAATGCCCCGGGGCCGGATGAACTACCATCTGCTTCGGTTTATTGATCACAATAACATCTTCATCCTCGTAAAGAATATCTAACGGAATATCTTCCGGTTCTATCTCAGGCTCTGTTAAGGCTGGCACATCAAATGTAACCGTGTCCCCTGTATTTACCTTATAACTCGCCTTGGATGCGGCATGATTGATCTGCACACAGCCATTTTTGATATTCTTCTGCAAAAAAGACCTGGAATAATCCGAAAGCTTTTGTGCCAGAAGCGCATCCAGGCGAACTCCTGCTTCTTCCGGTGCTACGATAAATTCAATCCTTTGTTCTGCCATAATCATACAACCAATGCCTTTCCTCGATCCACAGCTCTTTGCCCGTAGACACAGCACTGCGTAAATACTTTACTTTTTATGATATACTTCCAGATCACTTTCCTGATACACAAATCCAATCAATATAGCAAGTACAACAGCAGAAACCACCACATAACAATCCGCCACATTAAAGATTGGAAAATCAATTACCTTTGCATAAAGAAAATCGATTACATATCCGTGAACAATCCTGTCATACATATTGCCAACTGCCCCTGCCGCCAGCATAATTCCAAAAAAACGTACCGGCAGATAGTGTACCGTATCCGGTGTTTTGATCAATATATATATAATCGCCGCCAGAATAACCGCTGTCAATATCACAAGAAAAATCTGTTTGTTCTGCAATATTCCAAATGCCGCTCCATAGTTTTTAAGATATTGAAGCACAAATACGTCTCCAATTACCTTTTTGGCCTCATGTCCCTGCAGGCATGTATCTGCGGCATATTTACTCCATTGATCCAGTCCAAACAAAACAAGAAACAGAAGAATTCCTTTGATATATTTTTTCATCGTAATGATCTCCTTCCGAAAAAAACTGCCAAACCAAAGCTGGCTGCGTCTGGTCTGGCAGTATTATTCATTTATAATGTAACTCTGCTAAAAGATTACTCCTCTGCATTAATCATAGTAAAAGGATTAACCGTCTTTTCCTCCGGTTTTGCCTCTGCAGCCGGATCCTCCGGCTTTGTTACGGCAAACTCATCATCCGCAGCCGGAACATTATCAAACTCGCTTGGTGCAGTAAATAACTCACCCGGAGCCGGTGGAATTGCTCCATTCGCTGTAGGATCCACGCCACTGATACCACTGGCAAACTCATCCTCCACAGCCTTTTCTTCCTCTGCCGGAACCGGATCAGGAATCGAATATGTCATATTGTCTGCTGACCCGAAATATGTCTCATTTGTCACATAAGTTTCTGCATCATATGACTCCTGTACCGTTGGTATCTCGTCTGTTGTATTCTTTTTCTCTGCATCCAGTGCTGCCATTGCTTCTGCCGCAATCGCATCAAGATCTGCACTGACATCCGGCTCTTCGTCTTTCTTTACATCCAGCTTACTAAAGTCCGGCATTGGAACAGCATGAGGTATTACCGGCTGCTCCTCACTGACTGCACTGTCCACAGCATCCAGCTTACTAAAATCAGGCATTGGGATTTCATGAACAGCTTCTGCTGCCGTCACTGCCTCGGCGGTATCCTCAACTGGCTCTGCCTTAATCTGGGCAGGTTCTTCTGTTGCTGCCGGCACCGGATCAGGAATCGAATATGTCATATTGTCTGCTGAGCCAAAATATGTCTCATTGGTTACATAAGTTTCTGCATCATATGTCTCCTGTACCGTTGGGAGCTCATCTGTTGTTGTCGGTGGAATTTCCTTCTGCTCTGCAGGCTTCTCTGCACTTTCCTCTGCCTTTGTATCATTGTCTGCAGCTACCGTTACCGGCGTCTCAGAAGATACCGCTGCTTGTTCTACGACAGGATTCTCCTCAGCAGCTTCTGTGTTGTCTTTATTGGCAGGGACAAAATCATCATAAGAGGTTCCCAGCATACTATTTATTGAATTAAACGGATCCTCTGATGACTCCTTCTTCATTTCATTCAATGCCTCTGATGCAATCGAATCAATCTCATCAAGCTTTGACTTGATATCATCCTCTACAGGTGCTTCTTCCTTCTCCTCCTCTACAGTCTCCGGTGCTGTATATGCCACAGCCTCCTCCGCAGATACGTGAATACCGGTTGCAATATCCTCTGTAGCCGGAGTATCAATATCTAAGGATAATTTTTCTGCTTTTTCCTCTACCGGCTCCTCTGAAACCTCTGCAGAAAGACCTCCTGCAAGAATGTCATTTTCTTCTTGGACATCTTCCCTCTCCGGAGCAGTATCCTCCACCGGAAGATCTAATTCCTTTGTATGCTCCTCCATATCATCTACACTCTGCTTGGCTGCAGCCTGCTCCTCAACCATTTTTACCTGCTGGGATTCCAGAAGATCCTCCAAACCGGTAGTATTTAACTTTTCTTCCTCCTTGTCAAGCTGCTCCAGCTGCATATTTAACATATCCTTAAACTGCTGTTTATAATTATCATAACTTCCCATCAGCTTCCGTACAATATCTGTCAGCTCAGACAGCTGTTTACCGGACTCTGCAAGCTTCTCCTCTGTCTTCTCACGGGTATCGCTGATCACTTTATCAGCAGATGCTTTAGTATCTGCCATAATGCGATCTGCACGCTCTTTGGCATTATACATAATATTGTCCGCTTTTTTCTCTGCTTCCGCTACCAGATCGTCTGCCTTTCTCTGGGAATCTCTTTCCAGACGATCTGCTTTTTCCTCCGCCTCTCTGGTGACCTTTCTGGCTTTTTCCTCTGCCTCTCTGGTAACAGTCTCTGCCTTTTCCTCCGCTTCTCTGGTGACAGTTTCGGCCTTTCTCTCAGACTCTCTGGTCAATGTTTCTGCTTTCTCCTCAGACTCCTTCTTCAGTGCTGCAGCTGTCTCCTCAGACTCTTTCTTTAATGTTGCTGCTCTCTCCTCGGACTCTCTGGTCAGCTTATTTGCCTTCTCCTGTGCATCTGCCACAAGACCGTCTGCACGGGACTTTGCTTCACGAAGCATTACTTCCGCTTTTGCTCTGGACTCCTTCTCAACCTGTGCAGCAGCTGTTTTGGATGTCTCCAGTGTCTCAGACGCTGTCTGCTCCGCAAGTACCAGTGTTTTCTGCAGTGTCCCCTCCATCTGCTTATAATACTGAATACCCTCACTCAGCGTTGTAATCTTCTTTTTGAGATCACTGTTCTCCTTGTAAAGCTGTTCATAGCTGGCCTGGATCGATTCAATAAAATCATCTGTCTCCTTTTTGTTGTATCCACCCATGGTGGATTTCAGTACATGATTTTGAATGTCAATCGGTGTAAGCATACAATTTCCCTCCTCTGAAATTTATAAAATGTTCATAATACGGGAACAAAGTCCCTGTAAATAAGTCAATACCACTATCAAAAGATAGGGACAAAGATCAAACTTTGCAGTACATAATATAGAGTGCTTTATCAGCCACTGCATAGGATACCACATGGGTGTCATCAATACCGCCAGAAATCTCACAATATAATCTCCAAACGGAAATAATACCAGAAAGCTTCTTAACAAATAAAGTAGCACGACCACATCCAAGACAATGAAAAAACATTGAAAGGTATATATTATCAACTGCATGATCAGAACTCCTTATTTAATGTCGGAATCCCAAATTCATCATCTCTGGACAGCTCCAGATAGTCCCCCGAAATATCCACGCTCTCTGGCGAGAATATAAATATATATCTGGAAATCTGATGCATCTTACCGGAAATAGCAAAGATACAGCCGGAAATGAAGTCCATGATCCTCTGTGCTTCCATAATGTCAATTCCCTCCAGATTGACAACGACAGCCCGACCCTGGAGAAGCATCTCGCATGCATCCGTGGAATCCCCAAAATTCTTCGGCTTGCAGATACATACCTCCAGACCCCTGGCCGTTGTACGGATCGGTACCACCTTATTGGACGCGGTTCTTACCGAAGTGCGTCTTGGCTCCGGTGCAGGCTGTGGCTCTGGCTCGTCCTCCTCATAAGAAGATCTGCGGCTGTTCTTACGCTCAGAACGTCTCTGCCGTCTCTCCTCCTCTGCCAGAAGGCTTCTCTCCTCTGCCTCATCAATATCGTCCTCGAAATCATCCTCATAGTAATCATCATCGTAGTCCTCGTCGCCGCCGAGTCCTAATAACTGTAATAGATTCCCTAATGGATTTGCCATAACTTTACCTCCCGATGCTCCTCACATCTCTTTTATTTAATATCGTAATTTCTCTCTCCGAAAATACCGGTGCCTACACGGACGTGTGTCGCACCCTCCTCTATGGCAACCTGATAGTCACCTGTCATTCCCATAGAAAGAACACTCATATCAACATTATCAATGTTTTTTGCTCCAATGTCAACCGACAATTGCTTTAATTGACGAAAAATACTACGATTTTCTTCCGGATCCTCTACAAAAGGAGCAATCGTCATTAATCCTTTAATATGCAAATGCTCCAGTCTGGAAATCTGCTGTACCAACGCCAGGGTATCCTCCAGCTTCAGACCAAATTTTGACTCTTCCTGTGCCACATTCACCTCAACCAGAATATCAGCCTCCGTGTCTCTTTTCACACATTCTTTCTCAATCGCTTCCGCCAGATGAAGAGAATCCACCGAATGGATCAGGCAGGCCCTGTCAATGATATATTTAATCTTATTGGTCTGCAGATGTCCGATAAAATGCCATCTGATATCCTTCGGAAGCACCTCATATTTTTCCTTTAATTCCTGCGCTTTATTTTCTCCAAACTCTCTTTTGCCGTACTCATACGCCTCTTCGATCATCTCCACCGGCTTTGTTTTGCTGACACTGATCAATGTCACCTCCGACAAATCTCTGCCGGCTCTCAGGCATGCCTGACGAATATTCTCCTCTACGATCTTTAAATTATCTTTAACCATCTTCTGTCCTCCCCTGCGATGTTAGTAAATAATATCATCCTCCCGGATCACCTTTGGATCCAGAATAATATGGTCATATGCGGATAAACCGCCGGATGTATTCTTTTTTATAATGCAGTATTCATTATTTTGATACGATATCTCTACCGGACGAAACTCGCAATAGCCTTTATTGCAGCAATACACTCCATCCAGTTTTTCTGTTTCCGACAGCCGGAACAGACTGGAACCCAGAGTATCTGTGGAAATCTCTGTTCCCGCTTTAAAATCATCCGCAGGAATATAACAATATTTTTCTTTCTTTTCCTCTCCCTCAGCCTGGCTTGTCCCATCATCAAAGGAAAGAATCGTTGTATCACACGGCTCATAATCCACGGACCCGTTCTTTTTATATACAGCCTTCACTATTGTATCTCCACTCTGTCCCGTAACCACATAATCTGCCGGTATCTTATAAAATTCCTTCTGCAAAATTGATGATTTGGGGATCTTGAGACCTGCCTCATCATTCATCTTGATCTCCAGATCAAGATAACGGTTATTGATGTACTGAATCATGTATCGTTTAAGATCTATCCGGGCATAATAACCGCCATCCATGGTAAAAGTCGTAACCTGCGGTGTTACCTTTGCCTGAATCTTTTTCAGAGTAACCGTCACCGTCTTTTCCTGCTGAATATTTTTAAACTGTTCTTTGGACAAGGGAAAAACAACAGACCAGCTTTCATTGGTCACCAGACGATAAATCGGTGATCCCGCTTTGACAGATTCTGTCTTTCTTAACTGTTTCGGATCATCTGAGGTGTTTTCAAAGGTTTTCGCCGTGATCGTATTCATATCCAAATTTTCCAGCCCATCAGAGGTGTAGGATACAATGCCACTTTCCCCTGCGCTGCCAAACTGAAAAGAACTCTCTCCTCCCTGCTCCTTTAAAATCTTCGTCACATTGTCCAGAAGTCTGGCATTGGTCAACTCGGAGATCGTATTGTCCAGATTATATTTAAAATTATATGTCTCGCCAAAGTTTGACATGCTGTAGGCTGCCTTGTACGAAGAAATTTCACTCCGTATATCACTGGTATTCTGTGCATTCAGCTTGATTTCTCCGGTGTCTGCATTGGCCAGCTGATTATATATCTGACCGGTCTGATCAATGGAATAGATCTTCGTCCGTGCTCCCACCTTCGTGCCATCTGCCACATAATAATTAATATATCCCTCCTGATCGCTGTTCACCAGTTTTTCATTCCGGATAATAATCCCCCTCACCAGATTATCATCGGCAATCTTTTTTTCTGTTACCTCATAAATGGATACATGATCTTTGGTCAGGGACAATGTTCCCTGCAAAAGGATATATATGGCAAAAAGAATCAAAAAGAAACCGGTCACTTTTGAATTTTTGCGTTTCATCTTCACTACGTTCCCGGAACGCCGCTTTCCTGCCACAAAATCCCTCCTTCCAAAATGAGTGGTTCTAACCTTTTTATTATAGCTTTTTTTTATGATTTTGACAAGATAAGTGTATATATTTTCTTCCTGCCGGAAATACTAAAACTGTATCAGTAAACGGATACAGAAAGGTATGGTGTTTTTATGAAAACATTAGATTATATCATTCTCGTACTCATCATTGTCGGTGCCGTCAACTGGGGACTGATCGGTTTCTTTCAGTTTGATCTGGTACGTGTGATCTTTGGAAATATGAGTCTGTTTTCCCGGATCATTTATGCCGTTGTGGGATTGAGCGGATTATACGCCATCAGTTACTTTGGCCGAATCCGTTCCACAATGTAATAGGCAGAATAAAAAGAAAAAGAGAGGATTATTTTCCTCTCTTTACATATTCCAGTAAATGATTCATCTGTGTGTACGCTCCATAGGATGAATCTGCTTTTAAAATAATTGATATATAATCTCTTTTTTTCTTATCCTGGAAATACATGATCAGACATCCTCCCGCCTTTACAGTGGCTCCGGACTTTCCTCCGATCGCAGTCAATCCTTTCGGCGGCTGCTTGGAACCGGTCAGATACGGATCCGATGACACAATTTCAAGAGACTGTTTCTTTCCCTGGGCATTCTCCCATGTAGCTGTATACTTCGTACATTGGATGATCTCCCGAAAATCGTCATATTTTAATAATTCGTGAAAGATCAAATACAGATCATATGCTGTTGTGTAATGATTATCGTCATGAAGACCATGGGAATTTACAAAATGTGTTCCACTGACCCCCAAAGCCACCAGTTCTTTATTCATTTTGGATGCAAATTCTGCCTCGGATCCCGAAATATGCTCTGCAATGGCTACCGAAGCATCATTTCCCGAATATATCAGCATACAATATAACAGATCCTTCATGGAGATCTTATCTCCCTCCTGGAATCCACATAACCTCGCACCATACTCTGTAATATGGGATGCATTATTGCTGATCGTAACAGTATCATCCGGATTAGCATACTTTATTGCCATCAAAGCTGTTGCAATCTTAGATACACTGGCCGGATATTCTGTCCCGTATACATTCTGTGCATAAAGCACCTTATGCCGGCTGTCATCAATCAAAAGTGCCGCATCAGCCGTGATCGCTGCATCTGTTGCCGTATTGCTCTTTTGAGGTACAATACATACATCCTCTGACAGCAGCGTACTGTCTGCCGAACTATTATCACTGTTATTGTCTGATGTATCTGAAGCCGCCTCTCCATCATAACTGATCTGTGTATCAGACACCGGCACAGTATCCACACTACAGCCTGTCAACAAAGAGCAGATTCCGATCAAAGCAGCACAAACACATCCTGCGCTTACCCATTTGTTTTTCATTTTCTTTTTTGTTCTAATCATTTATTCCTCTTCTTTTTTGATCATTTCACGCCACTCAAGATCGCCATGCTCCAAAGCCTTCACCAAAAGTTCTGCTGTCGCAAGATTTGTTGCAAACGGAATGTTGTATGTGTCACACAAATGGATTACATTCATCACATCCGGCTCATGGGATTTTGGCGACTGAGGATCTCTCAAAAAGATGACCATATCGATCTGGTTGTGCTCAATCTGGGATGCCAGCTGCTGCTCGCCCCCCAGATGACCCGCAAGATACTTATGCACCGTAAGATTTGTCACTTCTTCAATCAAACGGCCGGTCGTCCCGGTAGCATATATCTCATGTTTACTGAGAATCCCCCGATATGCAATCGTGAAATTCTGCATCAATATTTTTTTTGCATCATGCGCAATTAAACCAATGTTCATTGTTTCACCCCTCCAAGTAAATTTTATACCTTCTCTTACAAAAACATCTACAGACTAAAATCAATGTCAACATCATTGTCCATATCTGAATATGCCTTTCGCATTGTAAATCCACCCTTTTTCGTTTTGGCCGGCTGGATACCGATATTGATGACCAGTCCTATACCGATCATCGACGACATCATAGAACTGAGACCATTGCTTAGAAACGGCAGTGGCAGACCTGTATTTGGAAAAAGAAATGTCACAACGCATATATTACTGAACACCTGGAACATAAACATCGCAGACACCCCGACTGCGATCAGCATGCCCAGGAAATCCTGTGCCTTTCTTGCAACGCGGAAACACTTAAATATCAGAATACCAAATAACAGCAAAACCAGACAGCATCCCAGAAAGCCAAATTCCTCTGAAATCACACTCCAGATAAAGTCACTCTCCCGGATAGATACACTGGAATATGCTCTGGAGCTTCCTGCTCTGGCACCATCCTTTAAAAACTTACCATACAGACCACCCTCTGCAATCGCATTGACGGAAGATTTCTGCTGACGGTTCAGATCGACAATACGCATCACCGTAGAGTCCTGATTTTTGAATGCAAAGACACGGTCATACTGATATCCCTGAAGCAGTAAATTTCCCGGCTGCTGAACATACCAGTACACGATTAACGTAATCGGAAGCCCCACGGAAATGATCGGTACGATCACACGATACGACAGTCCTGCCACGAAAGTCATAACCGCCATCACAAAAAGAATAACAAGACTGGATGACAGGTCAGGCTGTATCACAATAGCACCAAATGCCGGCAGCGTCAGTAATACGATCCATACAACGGCTTTGAATTGATCAAGCTGTTTTCGTATCTTGCAGAACAGCACCGCCATCGTCAGAATAAATATAATTTTTAACAACTCCGACGGCTGGAATGTTATACTTCCCACCGGCAGCCTGATCCATCGGCTGGAACCGGTATCCAGATCAGTTCCGATCCCCGGAATCTTTGTCATAAGAACCAGCATGATTCCCAGAAAAAAGTAAACTGCTACAAATCTGCATATAAAATGATAATCCAGTACAGACAAAAAAGCAACAATAAAAAGCCCCATAATCATTCCTATGAGCTGTCCCCTCATATATCCGGCTCCCTTTTCTGCGCCACCTGCCAATTTTAAGGTAAACGCACTGATCATGCATAAAATTATTACAATGATAACCAGAGAATAATTAAAATTACGCCAATCATATTGCTTTAATCTGTTTAACATGTATCTCTACTTCCTCTCAATGCTGCTGTGATGATCTTCTGAAATTTCTGGAACCCTTGATCGGAATATTGGCCATAACCGCATTAACCGGTGTTGCACCATCCTCCAGCTCCATCTGCTTCACTTTAATATCAAGACCCTCCACGTCAATCTCTACATACTTTGAGATAACCTGAATGATCTCATTTTTCATCTGCTCCATAATTTCCGGCGAGCACACAGCCCGATCAGAGGTAATGGCTACCTTGAGACGGTTCTTTGCGTTCTCTCCGCTTTTCACGTCACTTTTAAAAAAACTTGAGAAAAATCCCATTCCAAACCTCCATCTACGCTGATAAACTCGTTTATTTCCCGGTTATCAGCGAATTTATCCTTTATTTTGAATAATTGTCTATTTCTTTAAGATTGAAGCAAGCTTCTGGAATAATCCCTTCTTTGCTTCAAAATCAATAAAATCTACCTGCTCGCCAACAATGCGTTTGCAGATGTTCATATATGCCTGTCCTGCCATACAATCGGAACCAACCAGTGGCTCACCATTATTGGCAGAAATTACAATATGCTCATCATCCGGTACTACACCGATCAGATCAACAGCAAGAATTTCCACAACATCCTCGCTGGACATCATATCACCGCTCTTTACCATATCTACACGGAGACGGTTTACGATCAGATGTGTCTGTCCAATCTCATTTGCCTCCAGAAGTCCAATAATACGATCCGCATCACGAACTGCTGATACCTCCGGCGTTGTTACCACCAAAGCACGATCTGCTCCTGCAATGGCATTTTTAAATCCCTGCTCTATTCCAGCCGGGCAGTCCATCAGTATGTAATCAAACTCTTCCTTCAACTCATCCGCAAGTTTTTTCATCTGCTCCGGTGTAACCGCAGTCTTGTCCTTTGTCTGCGCAGATGGCAGCAGATAAAGATTCGGATAACGCTTATCCTTGATCAGAGCCTGTTTAATACGGCAGTTATTTTCTACAACATCAACCAGATTATAGACGATCCGGTTCTCCAGTCCCATGATCACGTCAAGATTACGAAGTCCTATATCGGTATCGATCAGCACTACTTTCTTTCCCATCATGGCAAGCCCGGTTCCTACATTGGCTGTAGTGGTTGTCTTACCAACACCGCCTTTTCCGGATGTGATTACAATAACCTCTCCCATTTTTATTTCCTCCTAATTATTAAAGTGTTAATCTATGATGCACTGCCAGTCTGCAGTTACATTTTCTTTTCATAAAGCCAGGATTTTCCAGATGATACTCCGGTTTATGACAGCCGGATATCACTCATTACATCCTTATCCAGAGGTTCAATATAAATATTTCCATCCTCCCAGAATGCAATTTTTGTCTCTCTTTCCTTTTTGCCCCGGCCCTTTTTATCCTCATCCGGTGATCGCGCAATCGTATCAGCGATCCGGATCTGCACCGGTTTCATATCTAAGGCTATCACAAATGCATCAACATTTCCAGCAGAACCTGCAAAAACATTTCCCTTCAGGGAACCCAGAATGATTACATTTCCCTTAGAAATGACCTTCGCACCGTTGTTGACATCTCCCAGAATAATGATGCTTGTCTCCACATCCAAAACCTGTCCGGAACGAAGATTTCCCTTAAAAAAGAAACCGGTTCCATTATCTGTCTGGAGCAGATTGGCTGCTGTTTTCCCAGCTTCGGAAATTTTAGAACCGCTGCCTCCTGCCTGAACTGCTCTGGCAAATGCCGCTTCTTTTTCCGGATCCTCATCCAGAACACAGACAATCTGAAGACGACAGTTTTTCCGGATGATCTCTAAAATCTCATCCTGCTGTTCATCATCCAGTTCCCTGCCCTGAAAAGCGATCGCCTTCTGTGCATCTCCCCAGAAATCCGCAGAAGTCTGAAATTTATCTGCCACTTCCTTTTTGATCAGTTCCCATTCCGCCTCCGGATCCAGTTTCAGAATGATTCCCGATTTGGATCCTGTTATTTTTACTACATTTCCCATATCATTTCTCCCATTCTTGTACGATAGATATCTTAATCATTTGTTCTCGCATAGTGTCCGACAGATGTCGCTTTTCCACCAGACACCTTTTTGTCTCCAAAGTAATATTGATAAACATCCCTTGCACATTCCATTGCATAGGAAGATGTATAGCCATTTGGAATAACACAGCTTACGGAAATCTCCGGATTCTCATACGGTCCATAAGATAGAAAATACGCATGGTTTGGATGAAGAGTATTCTGCTGTGCCGTACCGGTCTTACCGGCAAATTTCTTTTTCATTCCCGCGAAAATGCTGCCATGCTCTGCACCGTTTGCCACCCGGTACATACCATTGTGGACTGCCTGCCAGGTGGACTGGGCCACATTAACCTTATTTCTGACCTTTGCGGAATTGTTTAATACTGTTTTTCCATCAACATCCTTGATCTTATCCACCAGCGTCAGATCATAACAGGTTCCACTGTTGGCTACCGTTGTCACATATCTGGCAAGCTGGATCGGCGCATAGGCATGACTACCCTGACCGATACAGGAACGAAGAATATCTGTTGTGGAAAAATGCGGAGCCGACTCCGTGATCTCCACACCGGATTTATCGGTCAGACCGAACATATCTGCATATTTCTTTAACCGTGCCAGACCTCCCTTATCATTCACCCTGCCATTATGTCCACTTCCCAGACGATATCCCATCTCATAGAAAAACACATTACAGGAATGCTCCAGCGCCCCAGACACAGTCAGATTGCCATGTGAGGAACTGCTCCAGCATCTCGGAGAACCGTAAGCCGGCGCTTTCGTAAAGGTGACTGTATCATAAACTGTACTGCTTGGAGTAATAAGCCCCTCCTGTAGAGATGCTACAGATGTCACCATCTTAAAGGTAGATCCCGGTGCAATCTCCTGCTGGGTCGGACGATTCAACAGAGGGGATGCCGTATTATCCTTCAGATACGTGTAAAAGTAATCAGAATCTACCTGATTTGCCATTTTATTATTGTCGTAGCTTGGGTACGTTACCATGGCCTTGACATCACCGGTATTCACATCCGTAACAATGATAGATCCGGAGCATGGATCCAGCCCAAGCTGTCCCGGCGTGATCTCCAGCTTCTTGATCTTGCGGATCAGGAAAGAATATGACGACGTAATGCCATGTTTAACCTGGGTGTACTCCTGTGCATTGTACTTGATATCTCCCTGATCAAATAAGAGCAGACAGATATCCCGTCCGGAAAGCTCATAATGATATATCATATAGCTATATATCATCTTCGTAAATGTAGTATCATTTTCTAATAAATCAATGCCATAGTCAACCAGTTTTTTGTAAATTTCCTGCGTACTATAGAAATCGTTTCCAATATCCAGTTTATCCAGATCGATCCACTGCTGTGAGATCGCATACTGCAGATATTTACTCAGACTGAGAGAACCGTTGGCGTAACTCTTGTATGTTGCATCCGAGGTATCTACGGATTTCTGGGAGCTGTCAGACTCATTGCTCTCTGTGATCACAATGGAATTTTCTGTCAGGATCTTGTAAAAATAGTCCAGAAAATCATTCATATCGGAAGATATACTCTTTGCATCCGCTGTACTGCCGGAAGCCAAAAGCTGTCGAATCCTGCGAACGATTACTTTTTTCTTTGCCTTATATTTATTCAGAGTCGCTTTCTCTAAGACAGAGGCATCGTCATCATTAAAGCGCTCCACATTGACAATATTATTTTGAATGATCGCATTATAAACATCATAGATCGGAACCCGTATATCCTTCGTAGAATGTCCTCTGGTACCTGCATACATACTATTGTTGATATTGGAGATCAGAATACCCGCGATCCTTTCCTCCAACAGATGATAGCATTCCTCCTGAAGCTTGGCATCAATCGTCAGATACAGGTCATTCCCCGCTACCGGATCCTTTGTGGTTTTCTCGGAAATGATCCGGCTGGTTCCTCCGTCTACCGTAATCTCCTTGCTTCCCTTGGTTCCCCGCAGATATTCCTCATAAGTGCTTTCCAGACCTGAAATACCGATCTGATCGTCTACCGAATATACAGACTCTTCACCATCCTTTTGCAGCTCCTCCAGCTTCTCTGCCGAAATGGAACCTGTATATCCCAGCATATGTGCAAAATATTTGCTCTTTTTATAGACACGTGAAGTATTCTGATCAATATCAACACCCGGCAGAAGTTCACTGTTCTCCTTGATCGCTGCCACCGTATTTTCGTTTACATTTTTGGCCAGAATAATATCCTGAAATTTTGCATATCGATTGATAAACATTGCGTAACGGACTGCAAGAATATCAATCGCCGTATCCTGATCATAAGAATCGGATATCTCAAATTTTTTGATCAGATAGTCATACATTTCCTGTGGCGTCGTATCTTTCTGCTCCTGTGTGAGAGCTTTGACGCCCCCCTGCACAGAATATGCATCTGCCTGATAACGTTCCAGTGAGCTTCCTTCTACCTGATACTGAAGCTTCCCCTTTTCATACTGAAGATAATACTCTACTGATAATTCACTGCCATGCTTCTGCAGAATATAAAGCAGACGGTGGATCATCTGATTTTTTTCATCATTGGTCATACCGGACAGCTTTGATGTTTCCGAAAACACAATATTGTAGGATAATTTATTGTAAGCAAGAAGCTTTCCATTGCAGTCATATATATTTCCTCTGGTTGCCTTGATGTCTTTCTCCTTAATGGTATTGCTGGCACCACTTGCGATAATATTGTCTCTATCCACAATCTGAAGCTCAAACATACGATTGACCAAAATAGAAAAAAGAAGAACAAAAACAACCGTAATCGGCAATAATCTGGAATTAAAAAACATTTTTATATATTCTTTCAAATTGTCTAACACGACTTTTCTCTCCTTTCTTTTTCTTTCATACCCGTTTCCTGTTAAATGATCTTTTCCCGATCCATCTCAATATGCTCCTCCAGAGAGACCTTTTCTTCCGGATTAAAATATGTTTTGATGCGGCGCATGATCAGATAAACCAACAGGCCAACGATCAATGTATAAATAGCCTCCGGAATCATCACATGCAACAGATAAAACGGAAAATCCATACGTCCCCGCAGCATAAAACGGCAGACATAATAAAGGATACCATAAGCAAGATCACTAAAAACAATCGTCAGTGCCGGAATATACAGCTTGTCCTTAAAATACAACTTGTTGAGCATTCCATTGATATACCCGATAAACGCATAGATCAATATGGTCAGACCAATAACAGAATTAAACATGGCATCCACCAGAAGTCCGCCTACAACACCGGAAAACATTCCAAGCTTTCTGCCATACATCAGACCGAATGCCGCTGTCACCATGATCAGTATGTTTGGGGATACCCCCCCAAGATGAAGATGGCTAAATACCGAGGCCTGAAGTACAAAGCATATGATATTTAACAATAAAAGATAAATATATCGTCTCAATTTAAAATATCCTCCAAATCACCGGAATCTTTTACTTCTGTGATAACCAGAACCATATCAAGTCCTGAAAAATCCGCTGCCGGTGTCAGATGTGCCGACTGTGTAATATTGGACGAATCTGTCTCGATATCTCTGGCATAACCGATCAGAATGCCCGGAAGATATTTGTCACTGACCGGCGAAGTAACCACTTCATAACCATTCTTAATCTCTGCGTCAGCCGGAATTCCGGAAATATCGATCATACCTTTATTGATCAGCTTCAAATTACCGTTTACAAAGCACATATCCGATGTTTTCAGAAAAGATCCGGTCACACTGCTCTCATCATCAATAATGGAGCGTACTCTTGCGTATGATTTATTAACCTCTGTCACAATACCTACCAGACCATCCCCTGCCAGTACGTTCATATTAACCTTCAGACCATCATTGGAACCCTTGTCGATCACAAAGCTGTTAAACCAGTTGCCATCACTGCTGATGACATGAGCTGCCACTTTCGGATAATCTGAATACTTTTCGTCGAGATCATAAAGCTTACGGAAATTATCCAGATCATATTTATCCTGCTGCAACAGACGATTCTGCGCTGACAGATCATCCACCTGTTTTTTGAGGGAATCATTTTCCCTGGTTAGTTTTTTGACAGTCGTGGCATAGTCCATTCCATCTGCCACCACCAGACCAATTTTATTGATTCCGCGCTGCATCGGCGTAACAATACTTCCCACCGCTGTACGGATCGGTGTCATTTTGTCCTGAAATCGAAAGGATACAATGATCAAAGCAACACAAACGATCGCAATCATCATCAATATATATTTCGGATCCATGGTAATTTTTGTCCGTTTACGCATTCCTACAACTCCTTCACATCATAATATGTACACAAATACCCCGGTTCTGCCGGTTTTAATCTTTGGTGCTTTTCAATGGGATGCTGTATCTGGCGGCAGTCTTCGGATGCTCTGCCAGATAACCCAGTCCGGAAACCACAGTCCTCTGTGCATGCTTTGTGGTGTTGATCCGGTATCTTGTCTCATTGGCCACAAGCTGATCCATACCACGGATCCACGAGGATCCTCCGGTCAGATAAATTCCTTTCTCTGCAATCTCTGATGCAATCTCCGGCGGAGTCCGTTCCAACATAGATCTTACAGCAGCAGAAATGGTCATAAACACTCCCTGTACCAGTGGGAATATCTCTGAGGATGCAACCGTCACCTCACCGGGAAGTCCCTTCACAACATTTCTTCCCACAACAGTCACCTTTTCATCCACCGGGACAGCAGATACCAGTGACTTCTTGATCTGTTCCGCACTTTTTCTGCCTATGACAAAATTATGCTCCTTACGGATATAATTTATAATCTGCTCATCAAAATAATTACCACCATAGGGCAGCAGCTTCGATACTACAATACCTCCCAACGACAGCACAGAAATCTCCGTAGTGTCTGCTCCGACATTTACGATCATAATCCCTCTGGAATTCTCCACGTCCAAATTAAGCCCCAGCGCATCTGCAATGGGTTTATGGATCAGAAACACCTTATGCGGCTTGCTTTCTCCCTCGGAAACAACTCTGGAGTATGCGTTTTTGTCCACCTCACGGATATCCGCAGGTACCGCGATATAAAAATCTGCATTTTTCAATTTGCGCTTGCCGGATAACTTTTCCAGCATAAAATTCCACAAAGAAATCATATCTCCCATGTGAGAGATCACACCATTTTCCAAAGGAAATGAAACCTTGATATTGGGCGGAACCTTTTCAAACATCTCATATGCCTTATCGCCGATCGCCACCGGACGCTGCTGTGGTCCCTTCCCCACTGTCGCCACCACCGTGCGTTCATTCAGGATGATACCGTCTGATTTTTTATATACCTTGACTGTACCTGTTCCAAAATCAATACCATACGTTTTATGTGCCATTGGAATACTCCCTTCCGGTAATTCAATCTATGTCTGTTTTACAAATACCCGCTTTCCCGAAAGCTGATATATCGATTATCCCCGACCACAATGTGATCCAGAAGCTCAATGCCGATCATATGTCCCACTTCCTGAATACGCTTTGTCATCAGCATATCCTCTCTGCTGGGTGTCGGATCCCCTGACGGATGATTATGCAGTAAAATAATATTGACTGCCTTATGCTTCAGGGCATTATAAAAGATCTCCCTCGGTGCAGCGGCGGATGCATTAAAGGAGCCGTTGGAAATCACAATCTCCTTCGACAGGGCGTTTTTGCCATCCAGAACAAGCAAACGTACCTGCTCTGTCTCTAAAAAACGCATCTGCTGTATATAATATGCCGCCACCTGCTCCGGTTCATTGCATTTAAGCTTCTCTGCCGGCATACTGGACCGCACCATGCGCTTCGTGAATTCTGCCATGCATTTCAACTGCACTGCCTTTACCATACCGATGCCATGTATCTCCTGAAGCTGCTCCATGGAAATGTGAAACAGTCCTCCCAGATGCTTTCCCGGCAAATGACACAACACACGTTCTGCCAGATCCACAGCCTTTTCTCCCCGGCTGCCGGTTCGTATCACAGCCGCCAGAAGCTCACTGTCAGAAAGTACTTCCGGTCCATAATGGACACACTTCTCGTATGGTCTTTCGGACAATGGAAGCTCCTTCATCCGAATGACCTCCACTGCCTGTTTTTCCTTATGATCACGTTCGTTTTTTTTCATTTATGCCTCCTGTCCGAAGGCTTCCCCCATCAAACGTATCAAATTACATAGTATCATAAATTCTTATTTTTGTATAGAACCATCTTCTAATAGAATTGTGATTTATTCGTGATATTTTTATGAAATCCGACATATCTCTTTTACTATAATGACAATAAATGCTCATTTTCCATATATTGTACCGACATCATAATGCCAAATTTCGCATGATACCAGGTCAGACCTCCCTGGAAATATACAGCATATGGCGGTTCGATCGGACCATCTGCACTAAGTTCTATGGAAGACCCCTGTACGAACGCACCTGCCGCCATAATGACATCACTGTGATATCCCGGCATCGCATACGGCTCCGGTGCCACATGACTGTCCACCGGCGATCCCGACTGAATCCCTTTACAGAATGCGATCACACCCTCTGCAGACCCCAAAGTGACCGCCTGGATAATATCATGGCGGGATTCCGTGCTGTTTGGAACAACCTGAAAACCAAGACGTTCATAGATATTTGCCGCAAAAATTGCCCCCTTTAACGCAGAGGCCGCTACACATGGTGCCATAAAAAATCCCTGGAAGAAAGAACGGTTCAGACCGAGAGTTGCCCCTACCTCTTTTCCAAGGCCAGGTGCAGTCAGACGGTATGCACACATATCGATCAGATCCTGCCGTCCTACGATATAACCGCCGATCGGCGCCAGTCCGCCTCCCGGATTTTTGATCAGGGAACCAACACACATATCTGCTCCCACCTGTGTCGGCTCGATCCGCTCTACGAACTCACCGTAACAGTTATCTACCATGCAGATCACATCCGGGCGAATGGACTTGATAAAAGAGATCAATTCGCCGATTCGTGCCACGGAAAGAGTCGGACGAGTAGCATATCCCTTGGACCGCTGAATCGTTACAAGCTTTGTCCGATCGTTTAAAGCCTCCCGGATCCCTTCAAAATCAAAGCTTCCGTCCTCCTTCAGATCCACCTGTCGGTAAACAACACCAAACTCCTTCAGACTGCCCGGTGCCGCATTATCTCCGATTCCGATCACACCCTCCAGCGTATCATAAGGCTTTCCTACCGGAGAAAGGAGCTCATCCCCCGGCCGCAGATTAGCAGAAAGTGCCACAGTAAGGGCATGGGTTCCACAGGTAAGCTGTGGTCTGACCAGGGCTGATTCCGTCTCGAATACACTGGCATAAACATCCTCCAGCGTCTCTCTGCCCAGATCATCATAACCATATCCCGTAGAGGATTCAAAGCAGCCTGCACTAACCTTATGCTTCTGCATTGCCCGAAGTACTTTCATCTGATTATATTCCGCAGTCCGGTCAATCGCCTCAAACCGTTCCTTTAGTCCTGCCTCTATTTTGCTGCAAAAATCATAAACCTTCTCACTGATTCCCGCTTCTTTGTACCAATCCTGTAATTCCATTTTTTCTTCCTCTTTTCTCTTTTTCTCTTATTTCTTCCGTTTTCCGTCAGATCCGAAACCGCTCCTGTATTTCATCAACACAATACGCAAGCAGTGCGTCTTCGCTGTTATATTGTTCTTTCTCCAGCCATGTTACGGTACGCTCCCGTCGAAACCATGTAAACTGTCTTTTTGCAAAATGTCTTGTTTCCAGCTTAATCTTTTCAAACGCCTCATCCATTGTACATTTTCCGGCAAAGGCATCCAGAATTTCCTTATATCCAAGCCCCTGCATAGACACCATCTCACGGGTACAGCCGCGCTCTTCCAACTGCTTTACTTCTTCGATCAGACCATCACGGCGCATCTGATCCACCCGTTTGTTAATACGTTCATATAAGATTTCTCTTGGAAGGCTCAACACATAATAAATGAAATCATACGGGGATTCCTTCTGCCTCTGCGTTTCGTTATGCTCTGAAATTTTCTGCCCGGTCTGCTGATAGTATTCCAATGCCCGAATCACCTTCTTGACATTATTGGGATGGATCTGCTCTGCCGATTCGGGGTCTACCTGGGCAAGCTCCTGATGAAGCTTCTGCACCCCCTCATTCTCCGCCTTCTGCTCCAACATCTGCCGATAAGAGGTATCTGCCTCATTCTCTGTAAAGTCAATGTCATACAGAACCGACTGGATATAAAATCCGGTTCCTCCTACAATAATCGGAATCTTTCCTTTGGAATAGATCCGTTCCATATATTTTTTACAAAGTCTCTGGAAAACAACGACATTAAACTCCTCCCATGGCTCCAGTTCATCCACCAGATAATGAGTCACGCCGTCCATTTCCTCCGACGTAATCTTTGCCGTACCAACATCCATCCCTTTGTATACCTGCATCGAATCCGCAGAAATGATCTCTCCTCCCACTGCCTTTGCCAATCCTATGGACAAAGCCGTTTTTCCCACAGCAGTAGGCCCCGTCAGAATGATCAACGGCTTCTTTTTTTTCTTACAAGCTTCCATACTTTTCCTTTCCCCATTTTATACTATCCGTTTAAACTTCTTATCCAGCTCTGTTTTGGTCATCTTAATCATAGTTGGTCTCCCATGAGGACAATGATATGGATTTTCTAACGTCATAAGCTCCCGTAAAAGCTCCTCCATCTGTTCTCTTGGCAGGCGGTTATTTCCTTTCACAGCTGCCTTGCAGGACATGGACGCGATCTTGTCCTTTAAGATATCCGGTGTCGGTCTGGAATGCTCATCCACCATGGCATCAATGACCTCCTTTAATAACTCCTCATTGCCAATCTGTGGCAAATGCGCCGGAACACCATTCACTACATATTCTCTGCCTCCAAAAGGCTCAATCTGATACCCCAGTTCCTCAAAGACGGACATATGCTCCTTCACTGCCTGCTCCTCCTGCATAGTCAGTGTCAGAACAACCGGAGGCTGTAAAAGCTGTACCATAGGCTTTTTTTCTGAGAACTGTTTCATAAACCGCTCATATAACACCTTCTCATGAGCCGCATGCTGATCCACCATATACATGGCATTGTCATATTGCAGGATCCAGTATGTGTCAAATACCTGTCCGATAATCTTCACTTCCTTCTGTGCCTGTTCGGAAAGAATGCCTTTATCAAAGAAAGATTCCTGTACCGGATTATGGACATTGTACTTTACTTCCTTTGTGTGTTCTGTATTCTGAACAATATTTTCGACTATTTCTACCTGTCCGATATTTGGTGCAGTACTTACGGCTTCTTCTGTCTGTCCGATATTTGGTGCAGTACTTACGGCTTCTTCTGTCTGTCTGATATTCGGAACAGCATTTCCGGCTGCTTTTGTTGATTCCATATCTGAGACGTCATCCATTATTTTCGAAGCATCTGCTCTGTCCTGTTTTCCATACACAGCACTTTCCCGCATTATCCCCTGCTGTTTTAATATTTCATCCTGTTTTTTGATCTCCTCCAGGATCTGGACGGACTGCATCCTTTTTTTTTCAAACATCTCCGGCTCCCGAACAGGTTTTGCCGTAGCCTGTCCTTTTTTGGGTACAGGTTGGGAAGCCGGTGACGCCAGAGACACTTCCGGTATAAATTCTCTGTGCTTTAATGCTTCGCTGATGGCATGATAAACACTTTGATAAATCCCCTGCGCATCTGAAAAACGGATTTCCATTTTCTGTGGATGCACATTAATATCCACCAGCTCCGGCGCAACCGTAAAATGCAACACTGTAAATGGATATCTGTGCTGCATAGTATACGGCTGATAAGCGTCCTCAATCGCTTTATGAATTGTAGAGCTCTTAATATATCTGCCGTTAATAAAATAATTCATATAATTGCGGTTGCCTCTGGAAATGATCGGTTTGCCGATAAATCCCTTTACCTGACAGCTCACCTCACTGGCATCCACCTCCAGAAGATTTGATGTAATATCCTTACCATAAATATGATATATGACGTCTTTCAAATTTCCATTTCCCGAAGTATGAAGCTTTGTCTGATTCTGATTGATAAACCGGAAGGAAATATCCGGATGGGACAGCGCAAGACGTTCGATCAGGGTATTGATATATCCCGCCTCTGTCGGGGACGATTTCAAAAATTTCAAACGCGCCGGTGTATTAAAGAAGAGATTACGGACCAGAATTGTAGTGCCATCCGGACATCCCACCGCCTCCAGTGTCCGCTCCTTTCCACCGTCCGCTTCATAGCGGCAGCCCATCAGCTCATTTCTGGTCTTTGTCACCATCTCCAGCTGTGACACAGATGAAATGCTGGCAAGTGCCTCACCTCGAAAGCCCAGCGTCGATACCCTGAGCAGATCCTCGGCATCATCAATCTTACTGGTGGCATGAGGCGTAAATGCCAGCCGGACATCCTCCTCATTCATTCCCACTCCGTTGTCCGTCATACGGATCAGTGCCTTACCACCGTCCTTCACCTCTACGGTGATCGCATTGGCATCAGCATCGATCGCATTTTCCGTCAATTCCTTTACCACTGCCATGGGTCTTTCGATCACCTCACCGGCAGCAATCTTATTAATGGTATCCTGATTCAGAACATGTATCTTTGACATTCCGTTCCTACATTCCTTTCTGCCAGAAACATCCGTCTGCAGGCACAAAATTTTTCCGGCAGCCGTCCTGACATTGTTCTTTTATCTGCGTTTACATCCTCTCCCGCAGCTTCGTCTGCATCTTATATAAAATATTCATAGCATCGATCGGCGTTGTTGTGGACAGATCCAGATCATGCAGCTCATAAATAATATCATCTGTTTTGACATTTGGCTGATATCCGTCAAACAGTGAAATCTGTCCCATTTTCTCTGATTCAATCTCAGACTCTGTTTTCTTTCTTATCTTACGCGGCTTTTTGGTCTGCTGTTCAATCCCATATTCATAGTCCGGAATTTCGTACTCTACTGCAATATCCTTCGCCTTCTCGGCAATGTCGTTATTGCTCAGCTCATCCACGATCTCTCTTGCCCGCTTCAGTACGTTTTCCGGGACACCGGCTAATTTTGCCACCTGAATACCATAGCTCTTATCCGCCCCGCCTTTGATGATCTTGCGCAGGAAAATGATATCATCTCCCTGCTCTTTCACAGCAATGCAGTAATTATCAACGCTGTCCAGCTTTCCCTCAAGCTCTGTCAGTTCATGATAATGGGTTGCAAATAATGTTTTTGCACCCAGAAGCTTTTTATCTGCAATATGCTCAATGACAGACCATGCAATCCCCAGCCCGTCAAAGGTGCTGGTGCCACGGCCGATCTCATCCAGAATGATCAGACTGTCTTTGGTGGCGTTCCGGAGAATATTGGCAACCTCTGTCATCTCCACCATAAAGGTACTCTGGCCGCTCGCCAGATCATCGGAGGCGCCGACTCTGGTAAAGATACGGTCCACAATACCGATTACTGCTTTGTCAGCAGGCACAAAGGAGCCGATCTGTGCCATCAGCACGATCAGGGCAGTCTGACGCATATAGGTAGACTTTCCTGCCATATTCGGTCCGGTAATAATACTGATCCGGTGCTTGTCATTGTCCAGATATGTGTCATTTGCCACAAACATATCGTTTTTGATCATTTTCTCCACAACGGGATGTCTGCCGTTTTTGATATCGATCAAACCCTTTTTACGAATCTCCGGGCGCACATAATTATTCTGCTCCGCAACCACGGCCAAAGATGCCAGCATATCCACTCCGGCAATGATCTTGGCCGACTTCTGGATCCTGCCAATCTCACCGTAAATAGTATCACGGACTTCACAGAACACATTATATTCCAGGGTATACAGCTTATCCTCGGCCCCAAGGATCGTATCCTCCAGCTCCTTTAGCTTTGGTGTGGTATATCTCTCCGCATTGGCAAGAGTCTGCTTCCGCATCCAGTCCTCAGGCACCAGATCCTTAAAGGAATTGGTTACCTCCAGATAATAACCGAATACTTTATTATACTTGATCTTTAAGTTTTTAATCCCGGTCTTTTCCTTTTCCTCTTCCAGAAGCCCGGCAAGCCATTTCTTACCATCGGTTTTCGCAGAACGAAGCTTATCAATCTCCTCGTTGTAACCGTCCTTGATCATGCCACCCTCCCGAACTGTTAGAGGCGCATCCTCATCAATGGAATCCGTAATCAGGCTGCAGATATCTGCCATATCATCGAGATCGTTTCCGTAAGAAGCAAGCAGTTTATCCCCCTCAAAGCTGTTCAGGAGATATTTGATCGGCGGCAGCATGGCAAGGGACTGACGGAATGCCAGCAGATCCTTCGGATTGGCACTGCGGTAACTGATCTTGCTGATCAGACGCTCCAGATCATAAATTGGAGACAAATACTCTCTGAGCTCCTCTCTGGAGATCGCATTATTATTTAACGTTTCAATGGCATCCAGACGCCGGTTGATCTGATCCTTATCCAAAAGCGGCTGCTCGATGGAATTACGAAGCTTTCTCGCTCCCATGGCCGTCCTGGTCTTATCTAACACCCAGAAAAGCGAGCCTCTCTTGGCCTTCTCCCGCATGGTCTCACAAAGCTCCAGATTTCTTCTGGTGGCCCTATCCAACAGCATATAGCTGTTTGGCACATATGGCTTGATCGTTGTGATATGATCCAGAGAAATCTTCTGTGTCTCCTCCAGATACTGCATGATGGCTCCTGCCGCAGTCACTCCAATGGAATAGTCTGCAAGCCCCAGTCCATCCAGAGACCCCACATGAAAATGACGGCAAAGGCTGTCCACACAGCGGTCCTCATCAAAATGCCAGGGATCAATAGCAGATACCACAATCTTCAGACGTCCTCTTAAATCCTCCAGATCGACTCCTGACACCAGAAAAGAATCGTTGCAGATGATCTCAGAGGGCATGGTCTTGCCAATCTCATCCAGAAGCTTGTTTTCCGAATCAAACTCGGTCACATAATAGTCTCCGGTGGTAACATCCACATAGGATACACCATAAGCATTCGTCGTATATACTACACAGAGAAGATAATTGTTACGGCTTTCATCCAGTGCCTGCATATTCAGGTTGGTTCCCGGAGTGGCTACACGGACCACCTCCCGCTTAACCAGCCCCTTGGCAAGCTTCGGATCCTCCACCTGCTCACAGATAGCTACCTTATATCCTCTGCTGATCAGCTTATCAAGATAACCGTCCACAGCATGAAAAGGAACGCCACACATAGGTGCGCGCTCCTCCAGTCCACAGCTTTTGCCGGTCAGGGTCAGCTCCAGCTCCTTAGATACGATCTTTGCATCGTCAAAAAACATCTCATAAAAGTCCCCTAAACGATAAAAAAGAATACAATCCTTGTATTCCTCCTTCGTTTCCAGATACTTTTGCATCATTGGTGTCAGTGCCATATCTTTATCTCTCCGTTTTCTATCAATCAATAAGGAGCAGCACTGTAAGCCGGGTTCTGTATCAGACAATCATCTATCTAGGACTGCCGTTACCGGCAGTCTCAAGCAACCTACCCGGAACACGGCGGGCCGCCGTATGGTCCCTGTTCGGTCTTGCTTCGGATGGGGTTTACACAGCCATCTCCGTTACCGGAGACGCGGTGAGCTCTTACCTCGCCTTTTCACCCTTACCAGACGAATCTGGCGGTTCTTTTCTGTTGCACTGGCCTGGGAGTCACCTCCACCGGACGTTATCCGGCATCCTGCCCTGTGAAGCCCGGACTTTCCTCACCTGCGGCCTTTCGGCACCTGCAGCTGCGATTGTCTGTGCTGCTCGTCAACGCCCATTTTACCACGAGGGACGGGAAAAGTAAAGTCGGAATGATCAAAAAGAAAAAGCTCTCCGCCCCGTATTTTTACAGAACAGAAAGCTTTCTATCCCCGCCACCCAAATCATCATAAATTATCTTCACTGCTGTTATTGTCAATAAGTATCATCTTCCTCAATGACATGTATTTCCAGAAAGTCAAATTCAATATCATCAATAAAATTATCCTTCCGGAACCGTGTCTTATCCACCCTCTGAAATTCTTTAATATTGGAATCCAGCCAGATCGGCCGGCTCAGATCAAAGGCATAACACACCTCATCCACCGCATCAAACACCTTTTTTGTTCTGTTTTTCTCCCGGCTGTCATCGCAGATTGTCAGATCTTGAAGCATCCTGTTATCCTTAAATATTTTTGCCCATAAGCGAAACATATGAATCCCTGTGCCTTTCCAATTTTTCCATTTTATTTTTGAAATATCAAACTATCCATAAATTAACTATAGTATTTATAGCATCTATATTTACCTTGTCGTGATCTTGTTAATATTCTTGATCAAAACGGAAATCGTTCCGTCCGGATTCGTGATAAACTCCACCTGATCCGCATCCTGATACTGCTCCATCGGAATATTGATCTCAATGCCGGTGTCCGTTTTCAGGTACTGCTTTTCAAATTTTTTGGTGGTGCGCTCACTCTGTGGTGTTACCTCCGCCGTCTCCATATGGTACTTTTCCATTTTTTTGTCAAACTCTTCCTTGATCTGCGGCACATCCCCGTAAAGCTTTTCACTGACCTTTTCCACACTGACTGTACCGGTCTCTTCCATCTCCTCTTTGATCACACGTTTTGCTTCTAACTGCTTTACCGGTTCTTCCGAATAATGCTTATTATTCACCTGCTTCACCGCATTGACCACTATGTCCAGCTTCGTCTTGGAGGACATTGCCGCATGACAATGCAGATAAAGTTCCGACAGATAATTTACTTTACTTCCATTGATCTCATATTTCTTCTCGATGACCTGTACACTGTAATCAGACAGATCAATGATCACTGCCTCTGACAGTTTCGTCGTCGCAGAAGGAAGCATGGAACGATAGCGGATGATCTGATTAACATTTCGTCCCTCTTCGTTCTGTGTCATGTGCACATAGCTTTCCTTATAGTTCATTTTAAGCAGTCCCAAATACTGGACAGAGTGTACCTGAAAGGTCACAACCGCAAAATCCGCCGATGGAATCGTCACATTGGCATTCATAATATCATATAATGCTTTGGCAAGCTTTTTGCTGTCCTCCACCATATTATCCTCAGAAAACTCCTTCACAAGGGCATAGACATCCGTCTGCGCATAAGACACGCTCTCTGCCGTCTCTAGCCCGTCTGCTTCAACACCTCCGGCTTCCATGAGAAAATCCACCGATTCTGCGCTTTCCCCTGTCTGCTTATCCGGATCGGCCCCGTCACTCTCCCAGGGCATCTCCTCCGTCTCAGCAGCACCAGATTCTTCCGTAAATTCACTGCTTTCTTCAAATCCATCAAAGAAGCATTTCTTCATCTCATCTCCGGACATAATTTTATATATTAATCCACGAAAGAAATCGTTTGTATCCGGTGACAAATCTAAAAGCTCTTCGGAAAATACAGGATATCCCAGTTCTGCATCCAGAATATGTACAATTCCTTTTCTGATAATGATCTCATCCTGTGTCAAATCACTCACCCTGCCTTTCTTTTATCTGATCATAAAGACTTTTACGAACCTTTTTGCGTGTAATTTCCACCAATCCCAACTTTGTCATATCCACCACGGTTGTCTGTACCTGATCCTTCCGGACCTCCTGCCGCAAAAGCTCCAGCAGACTTTTCTGATCCTGCTCTGATTCCATATCAATAAAATCCACCAGTATGATTCCGGACAGATTACGCAGACGAAGCTGCGCTGCAATTTCTCTGGCCGCCTCCACATTGATCTTATAGAAGGTCTTCTGCACATCTTTCTTTTTGGAAATTGCCTTTCCTGTATTGACATCAATGGACACCAGAGCCTCTGTAGGCTGTATCACAAGATATGCACCGCTTTTGAGCCATACCTTTGGCATCATGGCATGTTCCAGCGTCTTAGTGACGTTATAAACCGCATCCAGCTTTCCATGTGCCGAATCCCACAATGCAAGCTTCTCAATCTGACCGGGATCATTTTCTGTCAGATACCCGGACACCTGACCGTAAATCTCCGGATCATCCGTCACGATCCTCTCCACCTCAGCGGCATAGCCATCCCGGATATCTGCAAGATACGCCGGAAGTGCCTGCTCCAGACAGCTAAACACCACCTTATGCATTCCGTCTTTACAGATTGCCTCATAACGCCGCAGCAGCCCTGCAATCTCCCGCCGGAGAGTCTCCTCCGATGCCCCGGCACTGTTTGTTCTGGCAATCAGCAAAAAGCCCTCCTGCTGATATTCTCCTAAAAGCTCCAGCAGATATGTTCTCTTTTCTTTATCCTTGATCTTTTTGGAGACATTGCATCCGCTTTTTCCTACGGTAAGCACCACATATCTGCCGGTCAGGTCGATGGCTCCGGTCAATGCCGGCGGCTTTGTCTTTAACGCTTCCCGTTTCACCTGGACAATGATCTCATCCCCAATGAGAACCCGCCCATCATCAGGCCTGCCCCCGGCTGTATGAAGAGGTGTTACCCTTTCTCCTAACGAAAGATATCCCATCTGACCTTTGGCAAATTCCACAAAGGCCGCATTGATATTTTTGACCACATTACGAACCTTTCCCACGTAAATATCACCAACTACAGCCGTCCTCGGATCCTCTTCCATGTTCTCTGCGTGTATCTGGAGAAGCCGTCTCTCATCGGCGAGAATAGACAATATTTTATTTTCTTTTCTGGTGAGTAAAAGCTCCATGACGGCGTCCTCCTTTCCTTTTACGGATATTTTTTAAAAATGTTTTCAGCAGCATTATTATATATCACGTTTCTCAAGCCCCATCATTTCTGATACTCCGACAATGGCACCAGCTCGCACGGCACCTCATCATGGAGAAGATGGATCTCTCCTTTTTTGCCGTTGGCATCCCCATACATTTCCAGACGATGGATCTGATAATCCAGCGGATCATACGGTGTGTCCACAAATTGGCACAGTGCCTGCATCACAAGCTCCGGCTTGATGTTTAGCACACTTCCTGCGGTTAACTGACAGTAGAACACCGGCTGATATTCCTCTGTATCAAGACACAGGCTGCCATATTCCCTGCCTGTCTGTGTCTGAAAGTCCTCCATCGCAGCACTGAGATAATAAATATTCGGCTTAATATCTACCTGCTTCTCCGACCGCTTTGTCTTTTTGGTCACGAGGATCTCCGGCTGTGCCAGAAAATCCGCCAAAACCAGCTCCATATCTGCCCTGTCCCGAAATACGGACACCTTGTCCGGCTTTAACGCCACCAGATAATCACAGCCCGCTAACATCGCCATAGATGGTTTGGAATCATCTGGCAGCAGAACAAAATCCTTCACCCGGATCTCGTCATTCATCTGGGAATTGATCCAGTCTACCATACGTTCCGGCTCCGGACACTCCTCCAGCTCCATATCCATATATTCTGCATCACTGGTGAGACCAATTCCCAGCGGAGAGGTAAAAGAAAGGATCTGATGCGGCGAGTATCCTTTACTGTAACTTACCGGAATATGCGCCCGCCGGAATGCCTTCTGGAAATAACGCATTACATCCAGATGTCCGATAAACCGCATCGATCCACATTTTGAAAATTTAATTCTTGCTTTCATGTTCTATAACCATGCCTTTCCATTTCAACTTGATCTGCTCTGTCAGACAACATTTTCCCTTTTTTCGGTACAGACACCACCACCAAAACGTGCGGCACCACAACCGGCACACTGCTGACGACAGTTTGGTGTCACAACTGCCTCTTTGGCTCTATGATACTCCCGCAGCAAAAAGCTCTTCGTCACACCGCAGTCAATAAAATCCCATGGGAACAGCTCGTCCTCACTGCGCTCCCTGTCATTGTAAAAATCCATGGTCAGGTGATGATCCGCAAATGATTTCTGCCATACATCATATTTAAAATATTCTGTCCATGCGTCATAAATACACCCCTCTTGATATGCCTGCAGGATCACATCATTCAGCCTGCGGTCTCCTCTGGCAAATACGCCCTCCAGGACAGATACATCTGCATCATGGCAATTATATTTAATACTCTTTGCATTAAGCTGGCTCTTGACCTTGCCAAGCAGGAAATTTCTCTTTTCTACTGCCTCCTGCTGGGAATTCATTCTTGCCCACTGGAACGGTGTAAACGGCTTTGGCACAAAGATCGAAGTACTTGTTACGATATTAACCTTGCCTTTTCTCTCTTCCTTCGGGATCGTATAATATTCTCTGGCAATCTTGTCCGACAGAATGGCAATTTCCTCAATATCATCATAGGTCTCTCCCGGCAGTCCCAGCATAAAATAAAGCTTCACACGGGTCCAGCCTCCCCGGAAGGCATCCATAGCGCCATTCAGAATATTTTCCTCGGTCAGTCCCTTATTAATGACATTCCGCATTCGCTGGGATCCTGCCTCCGGAGCAAAGGTCAGACTACTCTTTCGCACGTCCTGCACCTTAGACATAACATCCAGAGAAAATGCATCAATACGCAGAGACGGAAGTGCAATATTGATCCCGTTTTTGCTGCACTCGTCAATCAGCCAGTACACTAACTCCGGCAGCTCCTTATAATCACTGGAGCTTAATGAGCTGAGTGTGATCTCCTCATGACCGGTGGACTCCAGCATCTTGATGGCACGCTCCTTCAAAAACTCCAGCTTACGGGGACGGATCGGCCGGTAAAGTACCCCTGCCTGACAAAAACGGCAGCCACGAATACATCCTCTCTGGATCTCCAGAACCACCCGGTCCTGTGTCACCTTGATGTACGGCACTAACGGCTTCTCCGGATAATAGGTATGCTCCATATCCATTTCTACTTCCTTCATAACCGTTCTTGGCGCCTCCGGCACAATCGGTTCAAAGGATGCCAGCGTTCCATCCTCATGGTAGGATGCTTCATAAAACATTGGCACATAGATACCCGGAATCTGCGCTGCTCTTTTGAGAAAAGCAATACGGTCTCCTCCTGATTTCTTCCATTCCTTGTACTCATCCATCATCCGGCGGTACTGTGTCTCTCCCTCTCCAATATAAAACATATCAAAGAAATCTGCGATCGGTTCCGGATTGTAACTGCACGGACCACCTCCGATCACAAACGGATCTTCCATGGTACGCTCTGACGCCTTCAGAGGAATTCCTGACAGATCCAGAATCTGCAGAATATTGGTATAACACATTTCATACTGGAGCGTGATCCCTAAAAAATCAAAGTTTTTAATGGGGTCCTGCGTTTCCAATGCAAAAAGTGGGATATGCTTTTCTCTCATAATCCGATCCAGATCCACCCATGGCGAATAGACTCTCTCGCAATAAACATCATCCCACTGATTAAACATATCATAAAGGATCTGGATCCCCAGATGAGACATTCCGATCTCATACACATCGGGGAAGCACATACAAAAACGCACATCCACCGCCGCCGGATCCTTTTTGACCATATTAATCTCGTTTCCAATATATCTCGCCGGTTTTTCCACCGATAAAAGTATTTCATCCGACAATGCTAATTTTCTCGTACTCATGTTATTTTGAAATCCTTTCTTTTTCAAATGTCTCACTCCAAAACGGCTTTTGACTGACATTCCGGCAGACCTTTTGAACTTTGCTCTCCAGACGATTCCATGCTGACTCGTCCTGCATGCACTTCCGGACATACTCCTGCCCAAAGCCCCGATAAGAAAAATCTCTGGAAAATGCTGCCAAAAGAAGCAATAGCAGCATCAGTGACGCCATAAAGCGCACCAGTCCAAAATGAAATACCGGCGTCTGTGGATTTTCTTCCTCTACAGATCCTGCCCCCTCAAAGGAATTTCCTTTGAAGTCCCCTCTATAGAAAAAGCCGGCATTGTCACCTGTCTGTCGAAAAGATGCCTTTGCCGCCATTATTTTCTGCTGACGATTCATTTGTTGATCCATCTGCTGCATATAATCTCCTCCATTCCTATGATGCAAGATTCAAAAGATTTTTTACCTCCATCTGATCCGTGGATTGGATTGCTACCTGTCTTTTGACCCTTGTATCACATTATATGAATGGAAAAGCTATTTATTCGTTCCAGTCCAGTCCCGGATATTCGTTGCACTTGTCCCTTACCAGCAGACCATGGACCGCATCCAGGATTGGCAGATTCTCAAATAAAACCTTATTGATCTGCTCCACGATCGGCATACTGACCTGATACTTCTGCGCCAGTGCCATTGCTGCCCTTGCCGAATGGACTCCCTCAACCACCTGGTTGACCTCCTTCATAGCTGCCTCCGTGGTATATCCCTTTCCGATGAGATAACCGGCAGTATGGTTTCTGCTGTGCTCACTGGTACAGGTAACGATCAGATCTCCGATTCCGGAAAGTCCCATAAAAGTCTCCATCCGGCCGCCCATCTTGACACCAAGACGGCTGATCTCCGTGATTCCTCTTGTTATCAGTGCCGCACGGGTATTATCTCCGAATCCCATACCATCTATGACACCTGCCGCCAGGGCAATGACATTTTTAATGGATCCTCCCAGCTCAATCCCAATAATGTCTGAACTGGTGTACACGCGGAATCTGTCATTCATAAAGATTTCCTGCACAAGCTCCGCAGATTCTCTCTTCACCGAACCTACTACAACTGTCGTCGGCACACCTACTGCTACCTCCTCAGCGTGGCTTGGTCCGGATAAAACAGAAACATCTGCCTGCGGCATCTCCGCAAGGATCACATCTCTCAACGTGCAGAGTGTATCATTTTCAATGCCTTTTGCCACATTTACAATGCGCTGTCCTTCCGTGATATACTGACTGGCATTTTGGGCTGTCTGACGTACAAAAGGCGATGCCACTGCAAAGACGATCAGATCATATCCGGTACACGCTTCCTTCAGATCCTTCGTAAGCTTAATCGAATCCGGCAGCTTTGCTCCCGGCAGTCTGTTTTTATGCTCTCTGTACTCCGCCAGCATATCAATCTCGGACTCAATTGCAGACCAAAGCGTTACATCATGTCCATTTTTTGCCAACATAATCGCCAGTGCTGTCCCCCAGCTTCCGGCCCCCAGAAAACTCACCTTACTCATAAGCTATTCTCCTATCTACTTTTATAAATACACTTATTGTTCGTTCTTTTTCTTCCCCCAAAGTGGATTTTCATTTCCATGGATCAGCCGGACGATATTGTTGCGGTGCTGGAAATATGCCAGAGCCGTAAAGATCAGGCTGACTACCATCATATGTACGAAATAGGGATTGTCCCTGTATAATACAAGTGTATTGGCAGGAATATACCAGGCTACAAAAAGAGATCCCACCGATACATAACGGGTCAGTGCTACCATAATAATAAAAATTGCAAGACCGATCGGGATCATCAGCGGATGACACGCAGACATTACAACCGCTGCTGTCACAGCAATACCCTTGCCACCTTTAAATCCCAGATAAAACGGATAATTATGCCCCAGAACCACACCGAGCCCACAGTACAGACACCAGAGGTACCATTGCTCCGGTGCGAACGCCAGACGGATCACAAGGATTGGCACGATTGCCTTTGCCAGATCTCCTACAAAGGTGATCAGAGCCGGAAGCTTGCCGAGATTACGCAGTACATTGGTAGTCCCTGCATTTCCACTTCCCTTCGTTCTGATATCCATATGATAAAATTTTCCCACAAAATATCCTGTTGAGATGCATCCACAGAAGTATCCCACAATCAGGCAGATAAGATAAGCAGCCATGATCAATTTTCCTTCCTTTCCCTCACGAAGAATTTCAGAGGTGTTCCTGAGAATCCAAACGCCTCACGTATTTTATTTTCCAGATATCTGGTGTATGAAAAATGCATCAGCTTTTTACTGTTTACAAAAATAACAAATGTCGGTGGTTTGACACTAACCTGTGTCATATAATAAATCTTAAGTCTGCGTCCCTTGTCTGACGGTGGCTGCTGCATTGCCACTGCCTCTGCGAGAATATCATTAAGCACACCTGTCGCAATACGCAGGGAATGATTCTGAATAACTACCTCTAACGTGTCAAACAGCTTCGGAAGTCTCTGACCGGTCTTTGCCGATACAAATACAATCTCTGCATAAGGAAGAAATGAAAGCACCTTACGGATATCATTGGTATATTTCTTCACCGAATTATTATCCTTCTCCACGGCATCCCATTTGTTGACAACAATGATCATACCTCGTCCACGATCATGAGCGATTCCTGCAATCTTGGCATCCTGCTCTGTGATGCCCTCGGTGGCATCGATCACCAGCATCACCACATCGGCACGCTCCACGGCAGACACCGTACGAAGAATGGAATAACGCTCTATTTCTTCTTTGATCTTATTTTTACGCCGCAGTCCTGCCGTATCAATAAAGACATACTCCTTGCCTTCCCAGGTCACAGCCGTATCCACAGCATCTCTGGTTGTTCCTGCAATATCGGATACGATCACGCGGTTCTCCCCCAGAAGCTTGTTGATAATAGAGGATTTACCTACATTTGGCTTTCCGACAATAGCAACTCTCGGACGCTCATCCTCCTCTTCCTCCAGATCCTCCGGGAACAGATGAACAATCTCATCTAACATCTCACCCACACCGATCTTGCCGATGGAGGAAATTGGAAATGGTTCTCCGATCCCCAGATTATAGAACTCGTAAACATCCATGCTCTGTTTTTCGAAGTTATCGATCTTATTTACCACAAGAACAACCTTTTTGTGGGATTTACGAAGCATATCTGCCACCTGATAATCTGCATCCACCAGTCCTGTCTTTCCATCCGTCAGGAAAAGAACGACATCTGCCATCTCGATGGCCATCTCTGCCTGCTCCCGCATATGCTTCAACATCAGATCATTGGTCTCCGGTTCAATACCTCCGGTATCCATCAGCGTAAAGCTGTGATTCAGCCAGGTCACGTCCGCATAGATCCTGTCTCTGGTAACACCTGGTGTATCCTTGACGATGGAGATCCGTTCTCCCACCATCATATTAAACAATGTGGATTTGCCCACATTGGGACGTCCCACGATTGCTACGATTGGTTTTGCCATTTTATGCAGTCTCCTTTCCCCAAAATTACTTCTCTACGACATGATCTGCCAGATAAGACTTCACCTTCTTATATAACAGATCATCCATGATCAGATCCTTCGCATCCGTTCCGTAGAAATTATGGAACTGCTTATTTAATGCCTCCTCATCATCACAGTTATAAGTAGAAAGATAGCTTTTCAATTCCTCTTTGTATTCCTTATCGGAAACCTTGATATTTTCCTTTTCTGCGATTGCTCCATAGACAAGCTGCTTGCCTACATCTTCTTTGGCAGTCTTGGTCAGATCCTTTTTAAAATCTGCGGAAGTGGTCTTCTGGGCAGAAAGATAATCTGAAATCGTATAATTATTCTGCTGCAGATAATAATTGATCGAAGTATAGAGCTGGTCATACATCTCCTTTGTTCTCTTCTTTGGATACTCATTGACCTTCGATGCGTTATATACGCTGTCCCATGCCAGATCCTCCGTGGATTTCCGGCGGAGTGTTGACTCATAATCCTCCAGCGATTTATAAGAAGTCAGGTTCTTTGTCACAAACTTATCTGTCAGCTCCGGCCGGATCTTTTTCCCCTGGATATAATTCACTGTAACAGTGAATACTGCCTTTTTGCCAGCAAGATCCGGATTATTGGAATAACTGTCCGGGAAAGTTGCCTTTACCTCCAGCGTCTGGCCAACCTGAGCACCGATCAGACCATCTTCGAAGCCCGGAATAAAGGTGCCGGAACCAATGGTCAGATTATATCCGTCCGGATTCTCTTTTTTAGTGCAGGAACCGCCGCTGAACTTCTTGCCATTGACCTTTCCCACATAATAAATATTAACGGTATCCTTATCTTTTACCTTTCCGGTCTTTTTCTTTTTATACTCTGCATAGGTATCCAGTGTGGAATCAATCTGTTTCTGTACCTGTTCATCAATTTCTGACTTTTTTACAGAAATCTTTTTGTATTCTCCCAGTGTCACGTACTCAGAATCAGCCTTCTCTGCCGTTTTCTTCTTTCCTACGCTGCAGCCTGAAGTAAATGCCACGGTTACACATAAAAGCACAGAAAGTGCTATCTGACTTGTTTTTCTCAAAATAATACCTCCAATTATCTTATAAATATTAACGAATATAATAGTCTGTAATCATACAACGCCATACTAATTTATATCATAAACCGCCCAAAATGAAAAGCCCTTTGAGAAAAATTCACCGAGAATTCAAAAAGCAGTCATTGACGGATAGGTCGAAAAGCGATATATTTTTGAATAGGATTGAAATTTTTCAGATTGGAGAAGAACTATGTCAAACATAAATTATCATGACTCTTTATTAGTAGCACCTCTTCGTATTATTGCCTTAAATAACTGTAAGGAGCTTGGTGAGAAGATCAATCAGCTTATCATCGAGCGTCGTCACAAGGCACTTTCCGAGGCTGGCTCCTGCAGGTCCTCTTTTAAAATGCAGGAATATGACAGGGACGATTATCTGGTATCTTATGATTGTCCGCGTTTCGGCACCGGTGAGGGACGTGCCGTGATCAATCAGTCAATTCGCGGAACAGATCTTTTTATCATTGCAGATACGGTCAACTACAGCGAGCTTTTCAAAATGCATGGAAGCATTTCCCAGATGTCTCCTGATGACCATTTTATGGATCTGAAACGTGTTATTATGGCCTGTGGAGGTTCTCCGCGGCGTATCACCGTGATCATGCCATATCTGTATGAGGGACGTCAGAATGTCCGTACGGCAAATGAATCTCTTGATTGTGCCCAGGCACTGCAGGAGCTGACGGAAATGGGTGTGGAGACCATCATTACCTTTGATGCACACGACAGCCGTGTACAGAATGCGATCCCGATTCACGGCTTTGATAACTTCTACACCTCTTATCAGTTTATCCGCGAGATCTTTGAACGCAATCCGGAGATGCCGGTGGATGCAGACCATCTCATGATCGTCAGCCCGGATGAAGGAGGTATGGGGCGCGCTGTTTATTATGCCAGCCTACTGGGAGTTAATATGGGGACCTTCTACCGCAGAAGAGATTATTCTATTACCGTCAATGGAGAGCATCCGATCGTTTCGGTGGAATTTCTCGGAAATGATCTTTCCGGCAAAAACATTATCCTGTTAGATGATATGATCGCATCCGGCCAGACCATCATTGATGCCGCCGAGGAGCTGAAAAAGCGTGGTGCTGCCAAGGTGATCATCTGTGCAACCTTCGGCTTATTCTCCAACGGACTTGAAAAAATTGACGAGGCCTATGAAAAGGGGATTTTCGATAATATTTACACAACAAATCTGGTTCATTGCCCAAATGAACTGCTCCACAAGCAGTATTATGTCAATGTCGATATGAGTGCATATATTTCTCTGATCATTGACACCTTAAATCATGACACATCGGTCAATAATATTCTGGATGCAACCAGCCGTATCCAGGAGCTTGTGAAAAAGCGTCTGCAGGAGCAGGTAAAGTAAGCTTTTCGAAAACAGATACAAATATTAAGAGAGGATATGATATCCTCTCTTTTTTGTTTATTATGATTCTTTGTAAATTGCCAAAGAGATTTTTCAAATTCTCTTGGTCCTATCCAACATTTCAACCTCTGATCCGTAAAAAACCATTCAGATTTCCCCGTTTGCCATGGCTTGCCCTATGGGAAAACAACAATTCATGATTGCAACAGGTACACACTCCTGAAAGATGGATGTGCTCCGGCTGTACCCCGGCTCTTTTGAGCTGAAACCAGTTTGCAGCCCAAAGATCCAACTGATATTTCTGATCTCCCTCTCCGGTCACTCTGCCCTTTTGCAGAATCTGCCCAATCTCATCCGCTTCATACGCTTCTGAAAACTGCTTTGCAACATCTTCACTGATTTCATAACATTTCTGACAGATAGACGGTCCGATCAATACATGGATATCTTCCGTCTGACATCCCATCTCCTGCAGCTTGCGGATCGTCTCACCCCCAATCCCTGCCACCGTTCCTTTCCAGCCGGAGTGGGACGAAGCAATGATCCTTTTTACCGGATCACAAAAAAATAAAGGAACACAGTCTGCATATGAAGTAGCCAGCAAAAGCTCCGGAATATCTGTGAACATTCCATCCACACTCTTTAGCTTCTTTTCAATCTCAATACCGGCACAAAACCTTTCATCTACATACCGGACTGTTGTTTCATGAACCTGATCTGATAACACCAGCTTCTCTGCTTTGCTGCCAATGGATGCACAGTATCGGCGGTAATTTTCACAGACATTTTCCCGTGGCTCCCCCCTGTCCCAGCCCAGATTCAGGGTAGAAAGATATCCCTCACTGATACCTCCCAGTCTGGTAGAAAAGGTAAGCTGCAGCCATTCCTGCTGATCAAAGGAATGAAAATGAAGATAGGGCACCTCCGCCTGCTTTTCCAAAACGGTTTCTTTATCATCATAATCAGCAGCATATGGCTTTCCCTCTGCTGCAAATTCTTCTTTGCTTTTTCGTATCAGTTCCATAGTCCTAATCTCCTATATAAATAATCATTTACATTCCTAGGCTCCCCATCAATCAATTGATTTATCTGTCTTTCGATATTATATAAAATCAAAAGCATTTTCGATGTGCTTTAATGTACCGTCCCCGGACACTGCTATTACATCAAAACGGCAGGCATGATCCATACCAAAACCACGCTTTTTATAATAATACAGCGTCGTCCGGCATATTTGTCTCTGCTTGGCAGTATTTACCGACTCCAGGGCATTTCCGTATCCGCCCTTCCCACGATACCTGCACTCACAGATCACCAGCATGCCTGCCGCATCCTCTGCAATAATATCAATTTCACCATGACGGCCGGCATGATAATTTCTCTCCAGAATGGTATAGCCATGCTTTTCCAGATATTTCGCAGCTATATTTTCATAAAAGCTTCCGATCTCCCGTCGATTATGCATTCCTTCCCCTTTTATCCAATTGATCCCGGACCTTCTTTTCCGGGTGATCCATAACTTTTGCTTTAATGTTATCCATGGCATCAACAAATACCAGAACATCCGCTACCACCTGATAAAGCTCCGGAGGAATATACTCTCCGATCTCAATCTCCCGAAGACTTCCCGCAAGCTTTTCGTCCCTGTGTACCGGAATATCAGCTTCCCTGGCTGTCTGTATAATCTTTTCCGCCACATACCCCTGACCGGAAGCAATGATCTTCGGTGCCTGATCTGTCGGTTCATACTCCAATGCAACCGCTGTTTTCTTTTCTTTCTCCGGTCGATGAAAATATTGAAATCCATCCTTTGCCACAGTATCACCTGCTTTCGTCAATAAAAACTAAACTAATAAGACTTTTATTTTATAATTATCCTTACATAATCTTCTGGACAATTCTAATAAAAGTTCTTAATAAAGGTCCTTCTGTGAATCGGACAGGAACCATATTCCCTGATCGCCTCAATATGCATTTGGGAACCATAGCCCTTGTGCTTTGCAAAGCCATACTCCGGATAGAGGGCATCGTACTCCACCATCATCCGATCCCTGGTCACCTTCGCCAGAATACTGGCTGCCGCAATGGATACGCTTTTGGCATCTCCCTTGATGATCCCAACCTGCTTCATAGGCATCGCCGGAATCGTCACGGCATCCACCAGAAGCAGATCCGGTGTCACCTTCAGCCTTTCCACCGCCTGATGCATCGCTTCGTAGGTTGCCTGAAGAATATTAATCTCATCAATCCTCTGGGGAGATACAATTCCTACTGCACTTGCTATGGCTTTTTCCTGTATCTCATCAAACAGCTCATCCCTTCTAGATGCACTGACCTGCTTGGAATCATTCAGATACAAGATAGAACAATCCTTTGGAAGGATGACTGCTCCAGCCACTACCGGACCGGCTAACGGACCTCTTCCGGCCTCGTCAATTCCACAGATTGCCGTATAGTCTGCATATTTCTTTTCGAATTGTTTCATCCCCTCCAGACGCTCCAGCTCGCTCTGCAGCTTCTCCTTTTCCCGGTAAACTCTGGCGATCAGATCCTGCACCCCCTTACGACTGTCTGTCTGATAGCTCTGTGCCAGCTTTTCCTTCGTTTCCAGATCCACTGCTGTCTGAAATTCTTCCTTAATATCCCGGATTGATTTCATTCTTTGTCTCCTTTATTTCAAACCTCCAAAATGAGTTAACGGCCATGTACAGATCCATGCCTCTCCTACGATATCATTTTTATTGACCAGTCCCACATATGAGTTCCGGCTGTCCGTACTCATATTCCGGTTATCTCCCATAACAAAATACTGATTTTCACCCAACACCAGCGGATTCTCTGCAATTCCCGCTTCATTGATCGTCGTGGAAGAATATTTATCGTCCGTCAGCTTTTCGTTATTGATATAAACACTGCCATCAATGATCTGAACGGTCTCTCCCGGTAATCCGATGACCCGTTTAATATAATAGGTTTTCTCCTGTGACTCACTGTTATAATTTACAGGAAATACCACAACATCATATCGCTTTGGATCTGTAAAATAATATGACAATCTCTGGATCACAACACTGTCTCCATCTGTCAGAGTCGGCTCCATGGATTCTCCTTCTACCGGTGTCTGGTATGCCACATAATTTGTTACAAAGGAAGCAAGGAAGTATGCAATTCCAATACAAAAAGCAATGATAATAATATTCGTCAACAAATGAGATGCTTTTCCTGCCTTTTGAGGAATCACTTCCTTCAGATCCTGTATTTTCTCTGCAAAACGATTTTCTTCTACTGCTTCTCCCTCCAGCTGGACGATCTGCCCATCAACGGCTTGCCCGTCTACAGGATTGATCATTTCTCCCTCTGCAGTAACCGCCTCTCCCTCTAAGGTAGCTGCTGATTCCTGTCTCTTTCGAAGCAGGCCTGTCACCCTTTTACCAATACCACTTGCCGTTGAGGCGGCCTTGTGTGCAAGTTCCGCTCCCTTTTGGGCCGCTGTTTCGCTGTTTTCCTGCTGTTTTTCTGCCTGAAGCTGACGGTTTTGCTCCATGGCAGCATTGACATCCTCCAGAGTCCGTTCCTCCGGAGCAAGCTTTTTCTTTAAATCAGAAAATTTCTTTTTGATCCCTGCTACATCCAGCTTAATGGTAATCTCTACGGTATGATCCTGCTCCTCATCCATTGGTTTCGTTTCCTCTGAAATAGTTTCCAAAGCAGATGATTTTGATCTGACCGGTCTGGAAGTAGATGTACTGACAGAGATTAAATGCTCTTTTTGTGTCTTCTCCGGTTTTGGCACCTCTGCCTGCTGAAGCTCCGGCTGCTGTGCCTCTGTCACATTTGCGTCCACAGACGGGATCGGTGTCTGATCCGGTATGCTCTGTCGTGTAATCTGTCCCTGTGGCAAAACACTCTGCTGCATAGAAGCCGGCTGTCCGGGTGTATTCTGCTGTATCTGGCGTCTCTTTCCCGGTGCCTGTGGCATCACAGTCTGGCCTGACCGAAGCTGCTGCGATCCCGCCGGCTGAGTCTGCTGCGCTCTCATCACCTGCCCTGATACACTTTGTGGCTGTATATTTTGTCCGGATTTTATCTGCCCTGACGGCTGCTGTGCAGATGTCACCTGTCCTGCCATATTCTGCTGCACCGGACGGCTCTGATCTGAAACCGATGCTGCCGCAGTCTGTCCCGATACATTTTGTTGTACCGGACGGCTTTGACCCGGTGCCTTTGGCATCACAGCCTGGCCTGACTGTAGCTGCTGTGATCTTGCCGGCTGAGTCTGTTGTGGTCTCCTCGTCTGTCCGGATACACTCTGTGGCTGTATATTTTGTCCGGATTTTATCTGCCCTGACGGCTGCTGCGCAGACGTTACCTGTCCTGACATATTCTGCTGCATCGGACGGCTTTGACCCGGTGCCTGCGGCATCACAGCCTGGCCTGACTGTGGCTGCTGTGATCTTACCGGCTGAGTCTGTTGTGATCTTCTCGTCTGTCCTGATATATCCCTCTGTGCCGGACGGTTCTGCCCCTGTGCCTGCGGCATCGCAGTCTGCCTTGATACTGACTGCTGTGTTCTCACTGACTGAGCAAAATTCCCCTGCATAGATTTCATTTGTCCCTGCCCGGCCGTACCGGATGACATGGGCTGTCCCAGCTGTATCTGACGGGCAGCCGCCTTCTGTGCCGGATGTGTCTGTGCAGACATTGCCTGCTGCTGGGAAAGCTTCTGATCGGCAGTCTGCTGAACCGGACGTGTCTGGCTTACCGGCTTAGACTGCACCGGACGAGATGAGGATTCCCCCGCCTTTTTTCCTTCCAGTCTGGCTCTGATCTCCTCTGCAAACGCCAGACTGTCTTCAATCATTTTCTCGTCATACATAACTGTTCCCCCTACAAAAGCACATTATTTTTCAGGCTGCTCCAGGCTGATGCAGCCCAGTCTGCCATTTCGGAAATCATCTATCACATAATTGGCTGCCTTGTCCAGATCATGCTCTCCACCTGCTTTCAGACATCCCCTGCGCTTCGCAACACGTTCCAGAAGCTCCACTTCATTTTCAGCAGGCTCAATCTGATAAGTATCCGGAATTGCTTTTGGATAATGCTCTCCAAGATACTGCATTAAAAGCATACACAACTCATACTGGTTAGATAACTCATCTTTAATGGAACCAATAAACGCCAGCCGCAAACCAACTGTCTGATCCTCAAACTTAGGCCATAAAATCCCCGGCGTGTCTAACAGTTCTACATTTTTATTTAAACGGATCCACTGCTTCCCCTTTGTAACACCCGGTTTATTGCCTGTTTTGGTGCAGGATTTTCCCGCAAAACTATTAATGAACGTAGACTTTCCTACATTGGGAATGCCTACGATCATCGCACGGATCGGCCGGTTTAAGATTCCTCTGCGCCGGTCGCGCTCAATCTTTTCCTTGCAGGCACTCTGAATCACTTCGTTAACCTGCTTTACGCCTTTTCCGTTTTTGGAATTGACAAGAGCTACAAAAAATCCCTTCTCCTCATAATACTTTTTCCACCGGGCCGTCACGGAAGAATCTGCCAGATCGCATTTATTCAACAGAATAATACGGGATTTTCCATTTGCCATCGGATCAATATCAGGGTTCTTACTGCTCAGGGGCACTCTGGCATCCACCAGTTCAATGATCACATTGATCAGTTTAAGATCCTCCTGCATTGCCCGTTTCGCCTTCGACATATGACCGGGATACCATTGAAATTCCATATGAATAATCCAACCTTTCTATTATCTGCCTTGTCACAGACATACTATGATAAACTGCTGCTGGTATCTGACTTTTGAAAATTATTGATCATTCCAACAAAAGTAAAGGAATTCATGCGTATCCATGCTTTTCCTACGATAGATTTACGGGATATATTCCCCACCGTTGCATTTCTACTATCCTCGCACTCATTTCGATTATCACCAAGGACAAAATACTGTCCCTTCTCTAACGTAAACGCATCCTCTGCCAAACCACCATTATCCATCAATGGAAAATCGAGCTTTTCCTTTAATTTCTTTCCATTGATATAAACTTGTCCCTCCAGTATCTGTACCTTTTCTCCGGGAAGACCGATCACTCGTTCCAACGTAAAATAACTGTGCTCTGATCCCGTCTGTTTTACAACAACTACATCATTGCGATGGATCTTGTGAAAACGATAGGACAGCTTATTAACTAAAACACAGTCTCCGGATTTTAATGTGGGGCTCATATATTCACCGGATACCGTCATCTTTTCGAGCCCGTATCTGGTAATCGCAAATGCCAGAAACACTACAATGACCGCTTCTACCAACGTGATCAGCAATTTTAAGATAAATTGTTTCGAAAATCGACGTTCCTCCAGATCAAAATCATATTTCATGTTTTTAATTTCCTGTCTCAATATTTTTCAAAACACGCAATGCATGCTTTGGAATAAATGTTTCAAAATGCTCCTTACAAAACTGCTCCGCATATGGCTGCGTCGTACAGATTTCTGCATATTCCCTCAGCCTGTTGCATAAAAGTCCATACTCCTTTACCGTGAGTCTTCCCTTTTTCAATAAGAGATAATAGTTATCCTTCTCCTGCTCATAATAAACTGCACTGCTGATAGGTTTCTCCATCGCAATGCCGGCAGAAAGCTGTTCCAGATCCTTCAGTGACTCAAACATAAAAATTCTCGGAGCACTTAGAAGCTTTGTCTCTTTTTCTGATTTTCTCTTTTCTGCCGGCCGGAACATCTCCTGCAGATCCTGTCCCTGTGCATTCTCCACTTCAGCTGCAAGCTCTGCGGATAACTCATCCTCTGCTTCTGCAGGACTTCCCTCTGCCTCCGGATCGATCAGGGAGGCCAGCTGCTGGTGGATATGCTGCAGCATATTCTGAAAACCATCTGCGCTGTTATCCCGCTCTGATAATGTGATCACAATGCCATTATCCGGCATCTTCATTATCTGCATCGAAACCATGCCACTATGCGCCTCATATCCAATCTCTTCCTCGGCACGTTCTACCAGATGCTCCAAAAACTCTCTCGCTTTCTCCTGATTGGAGAAAAAATCCTCTATTCGAAACCCGTATGCATTCATTTCTTCCTCGGACAAAATGCACTGTACGGTATTTTTATCGATTCTGCGAAAATCCATGTACATTCCTCCTATCTATGCTGTATATACCATTCCGAATGAGCTTCTCTATATACAGCTACTCATCATTATCTTAATGCACGAACCTCCATCTGTCAAATCATCCACAAAAAAAACACAAAGAATTCATAATCTTCATCCATCTTACCATCTCGTAAAAATCTTTCCCATCATTTTCTACAGGAATAACGCAAAGCTGGCAAGCACCACAATACCAAGCACAATACGATACCAGCCAAAAATCTTAAAGTCATGTTTCTTAATATATCCCATCAGAAATCTTATCACAAGCACAGATACCAGGAAAGCGGAAATCATTCCCACTGCCAGAACACCTGCTTCTAGTGCGGTATAATGAACACCAAATTTTAACAGCTTAATCAGACTCGCACCAAACATCACCGGAATCGCCAGATAAAAGGTAAATTCTGCCGCAATCTGTCTGGAAAGTCCCAATATCAGACCACCGATGATTGTTGCACCGGAACGGGATGTTCCCGGAAATACCGCTGCCACCAGCTGAAATACACCGATCAGGAATGCCGTTTGATATGTAATATCTCTAATGGAAGTAATCTTTGCTGTTCTCTTTTTGTTCCAGTCCTCTACCAATATAAATAAAATACCAACAACGATCAGCATAATGGAAACCGTTCTGTAATTGTAAAACAGCGCCTCCAGATAATCACCTGCTGCAAGCTCAATGATCATCGCCGGAATACAGGCTACGACAATTTTAAGCCACATCACAAAGATATCTTCTTTGATCCATCCCGGAAGAACCTTATTCGTGCCATCTGACTTTCTCTGAAATGGCCAGATCTGTTTCCAGAACAACAATACGACCGCCAGGATCGCTCCTAACTGAATCACCACAAGATACATTTCTTTGAATGCTTCTGACATAGAAAGCTGTACAAACTCATCCAACAAGATCATATGACCTGTACTGCTGACCGGCAGCCACTCGGTAATTCCCTCTACAATACCAAATAATAACGATTTTAATATTTCTAACACATTTTCCTCCGTCCCGTGTCCCTCCAATGAACACCTGCATTATTTGCATCGGAAGTTTTGTCCCGGCAAACCGCCACATACGCACAACACTCCCTATGCTCTACATAAATACTACTATACTATACCGAAATATACCTTAAAGTACAAGTAGAAAGAGTTTAACATTCCCTTAACTTTATCTAAACAACAAAAAAATACCCTGCAGAGAATACACTCCACAGGGTACTCATTTCACATTTCCATATGAAAGAAGGATTTCTTACTGAAACAAATTATTTAACAACCTTCTTCAGCTCTTCTGTAAGCTTTGGAACAATCTTGTTCAGATCGCCAACAATACCGTAATCTGCTACATCAAAGATTGGAGCAGAATCATCCTTGTTGATTGCGATGATAATGTCAGACTCTTCCATACCTGCTGTATGCTGGATTGCACCGGAAATACCGATTGCAAAGTATACATTAGGGCGAACAGTCTTACCTGTCTGACCTACCTGAAGCTCTTTTGGAAGCCATCCGTTATCTACTACGGCACGGGAGCAGCTTACAGTACCACCGATCACGTCAGCCAGATCCTGAAGCATCTTGAAGTTCTCTGCGCTTCCAACACCACGGCCACCGGATACGAGAATCTTTGCATCCATGATATCAACTGTATCAGAAAGCTCCTTAACAATGTCAAGAATCTCAACATACTTGTTGTCCGGAATAAATCCAGGATTGTACTCAATTACCTCAGCCTTAGCACCGGCAATCGGATCAATCTTCTGCATTACACCAGGACGAACTGTTGCCATCTGAGGACGGTTGTCAGGACATGCGATTGTTGCGATAGTGTTACCACCAAATGCAGGACGAGTCATAAGAAGCTGATTGTGCTTCTGCTCCTGTCCAGGGATTGCATTCAGAGGGAAATCACCGATTTCAAGTACAGTACAGTCTGCTGTCAGACCTGTAGCTACTCTTGCTGAAACGCGAGGACCAAGGTCACGACCGATTGCTGTAGCACCAACCAGAACGATCTCCGGCTTGTACTCGTTGATTACTGATGATAATGCATGTGCATATGGCTCTGTTCTGTATTCCTTGAGCTCAGGGTCATCAACAACGATAACCTTGTCTGCACCATACTCTGCCAGCTGATCTACAAGTCCCTTTACACCAGAACCGATCAGAACAGCTGTAACTTCTGTATTCAGAGGAGCTGCGAGCTCCTTTGCTTTTCCAAGCAGCTCAAATGCGATGCTGCTCAGCTCATTGTCTACCTGCTGTGCAAAGACATAGACACCCTTATATTCTTCTAAATTCATTATTGTCACCACTTTTCCTTATTTTGATTAGATTACATGCTTCTCTTTTAATTTGCCCATGATGTATGATACTGCATCGTCCGGAGAATCCGGAGTAACAACCTCGCCAGCACCCTTCTTTACCTTATCAGATGCCTTTGCGATCTTTGTAGGAGACCCCTTCAGACCAAGGTTAGAATCATCTACATCCTTGAGGTCAGCTCTGCCCCAGACTGTAATCTCTTTCTCATATGCATCGAAGATTCCGCCCGGTGTCATATAACGAGGCTCATTCAGCTCAGAAAGGGCAGTGATCAGACATGGCATCTTAGCTTTCAGTACATGATATCTGTCATCGAACTGACGCTCAACGATCACGCTGTCACCCTCAACCTTAATATTCTTTGCATAAGAGATAACAGGAAGATTCAGATGCTCAGAGATCTGTGGTCCAACCTGTGCGGTATCACCATCGATAGCCTGACGGCCTGTGATGATCAAATCATAATCAATATTTCTCAAAGCGCCGGCAATTGTTGTAGAAGTTGCCCATGTATCAGCACCACCGAGTACACGGTCTGTTACCAGAATACCCTTGTCAGCACCCATAGCAAGTGCTTCACGAAGAACTTCCTCAGCCTTTGGAAGACCCATTGTAAGAACGGTTACTTCCACATTGTCTTTGCCCATATCGTCTTTAATTCTGAGTGCTGCTTCCAAACCAGCTTTATCGTCCGGGTTCATGATGGCAAGCATAGCACCTCTGTCCAGAGTACCGTCCGGATTAAACTTAACTCCGCCCTTTGTATCTGGAACCTGCTTAATACAAACTACTATTTTCACAGCTTTGTCACTCCTTGTCTTTTATTTTTATTCAGTGAATCCATTGTTTCTATTAACGGAGAAGAGCACCAGAGATAACCATACGCTGAACCTCTGAAGTTCCCTCGTAGATCTCTGTGATCTTTGCATCACGCATCATACGCTCTACATCGTACTCTCTGATATATCCATAACCACCAAACAACTGAACACACTTGGTAGTAACCTCCATTGCAACCTCAGCAGCATAAAGCTTAGCCATAGCTGCCTCAACAGAGTAAGAAACCTTTGCACCATTTGCAAATTCCTGTTTCTTAAGAGCTGCCTTGTATACAAGAGCTTTAGCAGCCTCAATCTTTGTAGCCATATTTGCAAGCTGGAACTGTGTATTCTGCTGAGCAGAAATAGCACGTCCGAACTGCTTTCTCTCCTTGGTGTACTCGATCGTCTTTTCCAGAGCACCCTCAGCAAGACCAAGAGCCTGGGAAGCGATACCGATACGTCCACCATCCAGAGTATGCATAGCGATTGGGAATCCCTTTCCGCGGACACCTAACAGATTCTCCTTTGGAATACGGCAATCCTCAAAGATCAGCTCGTATGTAGAAGATCCACGGATACCCATCTTCTTCTCCTTTGTACCGAAGGAGAATCCCGGAGTTCCTTTCTCTACGATAAATGCGGAGAAGTTCTTTTTCTTTCTGCCGCGCTTGTCCTCTGTGATATCAGTAACAGCAATAATGATATAAACATCTGCTACCTTACCGTTTGTGATGAAGCACTTAGAACCATTCAGTACCCACTCGTCTCCATCCAGAACAGCCTTTGTCTGTGCACCCTGTGCGTCTGTACCGGCACCCGGCTCAGTAAGACCAAATGCACCAAGCTTCTCACCGTTACAGAGAGGAGGAAGGAATTTCTCTTTCTGCTCTTTTGTTCCGTATGTGAGAATTGGGTCTACACAAAGAGATGTATGTGCAGATACGATAACACCTGTCGTACCACAAACCTTAGACAGCTCCTCTACACACATAATATATGTCAGGATGTCTGCACCCTGTCCACCAAACTCCTTTGGTACCGGGATTCCAAGGAATCCGTTCTTTCCCATCTTATCCACTGTAACCTGTGGGAATACCTCAGTCTCATCAGTTTCCTGTGCCAGAGGCTTTACTTCATTTTCAGCGAAATCCTTAAAAAGCTGTCTCGCCATCTCATGCTGTTTACTTAATGTAAAATCCATGATTTGCTTTACCACCTTTCCTAATTTAATTCTTTTTTAATTACTGAGCATCAACCGGAGTCTTTGTACGGTCAGCATTGTAAACATAGAAACCTTTTCCGCTCTTTGCACCGAGGTTTCCACCACGAACCATCTTACGAAGAAGTGGGCATGCACGATACTTGCTGTCACCTGTCTCATTGTAAAGTACATCCATGATAGCAAGGCAGATATCAAGACCAATAAAATCACCTAACTCAAGAGGTCCCATTGGATGATTTGCACCAAGCTTCATAGCTGCATCGATACCAGCGATATCAGAAACGCCTTCCATCTTGATGAATGCAGCTTCATTGATCATAGGGATCAGGATACGGTTTACTACGAAACCAGCAGCCTCATTTACCTGTACAGGAGTCTTTCCAATCTCCTCAGAAATCTTCTTGATAGCATCAACAGTCTCAGCAGGTGTATTTACACCAGCGATAACCTCGATAAGCTTCATACGGTCAGCAGGATTGAAGAAATGCATACCAACCATTGGACGAGTCAGACCATTTCCAATCTCTGTGATGGAAAGGCTTGATGTATTTGATGCAAAGATACACTCTGGCTTAGCAATCTTGTCAAGCTCTGCGAATGTTGTCTTCTTTACATTGATATCCTCAAATGCTGCCTCTACGATCAGATCACAATCCTTGCAAAGGTCTTCCTTTAAGCCCGGTGTGATTCTTCCAAGGATTGCATCTACTGCATCCTGTGTCAGCTTGCCCTTCTGAACAAGTCTGTCATACCCCTTGGCAATCTTATCCTTACCGCCTTCAGCCCACTCCTGCTTGATATCGCAGAGTGCTACTTCATAACCTTCGTTCTGAGCAAATGCTTTAGCAATGCCCTGTCCCATAGTACCAGCACCAATAACGCCTACTTTCATTGTCTATAACCTCCATTTTTTTATTTGGAGAAGCAACCGGTAAACGCCTGCCTCTCCCTTGTATGATAATCCTGTCGGATTAAACTAGCAGTTCTTGAAAGGTACAACCTTTACCTTCTGCTCCTTCGGAGCCAGGAAGTTGCCCATTCCAGCCTTCTGATCCTCTGTCTCGAAGCAGCCACCAAAAAGCTTCTCCTCGATCACGATAGCCTGATCGATATCTACCTGAAGACCATCGTTGATTGCCTTCTTGCAGTTGCGGACAGCGATCGGAGCGTTCTTTGCGATGGTAGATGCCATCTTCTTTGCCTGCTCCATCAGCTCCTCCTGTGGATATACTGCATTCACAAGACCGATTCTGTATGCCTCGTCAGCCTTGATATTGCGTGCAGTATAAATCAACTGCTTTGCCATGCCTACGCCAACAGTTCTTGCAAGTCTCTGTGTTCCACCAAAACCAGGTGTGATACCAAGACCAACTTCCGGCTGACCGAACATTGCATTCTCAGAGCAGATACGGATATCACAGCTCATAGAGATCTCACAGCCGCCACCAAGAGCGAAACCGTTTACTGCAGCAATAACAGGGATTGGAAGAGTCTCAAGCTTGCGGAATACATCGTTTCCTTTCTTACCGAAAGCCTCTCCCTCTGCCTTTGTCAGTGTGCTCATCTCTCCGATATCAGCACCTGCAACAAAAGACTTGTCTCCTGCACCTGTCAGGATCACGCATCTTACAGTATCCAGATTGATTGCATCCAGTGTCTGATCCAGTTCATCAAGAACCTGGCTGTTCAGAGCATTGAGTGCCTTTGGACGATTGATCGTGATGGTTGCAACAGCACCATCTGCTTCATATAAAATGAAATCCATAGTAGTGTATCTCCTTTTTAATTATTTGTAAGCTTCAACGATTGTAGAGCAGCCCATTCCACCACCAATACAAAGAGTAGCAAGACCTCTGTTTGCTCCCTCTTTCTGCATCTCATGAAGAAGTGTAACAAGGATACGGCATCCGGAAGCTCCAACAGGATGTCCAAGTGCAATAGCACCACCGTTTTTGTTTACCTTAGACATATCGAAGTTCAGGTCTCTTGCAACTGCTACAGACTGTGCTGCAAATGCCTCGTTTGCCTCGATAAGATCAATGTCATCGATTGTAAGACCTGTCTTAGCAAGAACTTTCTTTGTAGAAGCAACAGGACCAACACCCATGATCTCAGGACGAACACCACCAAGTGCTCCTGCTACGAATGTAGCCATTGGCTTAACACCAAGCTCTTTTGCCTTCTCTTCTGTCATAACAACAACTGCTGCTGCACCATCGTTGATACCGGATGCATTACCGGCTGTAACAACACCGCCCTCTTTACCGGAGCAGCATTTCAGCTTAGAAAGGCCTTCTGCTGTTGTGCCAGGACGTGGACCCTCATCCTTAGAGAAGATGATCGGCTCTTTTGTCTTGCGGTCAACACCTGTCTGTACAGGTACGATCTCATCATCAAACTTGCCTGCTGCAATAGCTGCCTCGCACTTCTGCTGGCTGTTTGCTGCAAACTCATCAAGTTCTTCACGGGTAAGACCCCACTCATCAGCAACATTCTCTGCTGTGATCATCATATGATACTGATTGAATGCATCCCAGAGAGCATCGTTTACCATGGTATCAACGAGCTTACCATTGTTCATACGGTATCCGTAACGCCCCTGCATCATAGCGTAAGGAGCCATAGACATGTTCTCCATACCACCTGCAACAACGATGTCAGCATCACCGGCTTCGATCATCTGAGCAGCCATATTAACACAGTTCAGACCAGAACCACATACTACGTTAACTGTAACAGCAGGTGTCTCAACAGGAAGTCCTGCCTTGATAGATGCCTGACGTGCTACGTTCTGACCAAGACCTGCCTGGATAACACAACCCATATATACATGATCAACCTGATCAGCCGGAACACCAGCTCTGTTCAGAGCCTCCTTGATTACTACAGATCCTAATACAGGAGCCGGAGTCTTACTAAGACCTCCACCCATCTTTCCGATAGCGGTACGACAAGCGCCTGCCAAAACAATTTTCTTTGCCATAATAAAAAATCCTCCTTCTTTTTTTATGACCACTTCTCTGCTGAGCAGATTGTGAAAAATGACGAAAAATGTATGTACTATTTTTATCGTTATTTATCACATTAGTGACCTAACTACCCTCAATGATATATCAAACTTCCAAAAATGGCAAGCCTTTTTCCGACATTCCCGTGCAAACCGCACAAACAGGCAACGTCCCCCCCTTTCCTGTCTCCTGCAAGTATTTTACATTTGACGCACGATATATAAAAGTGTTATCCTATATTTATATGTGTAGAATGTACAAAGCAAATGAAAAGTTTTCTCAGAAACAAGCTATTTTGTACAACTGCTTTTATGCAGTACATCTAAATAATCATATGTGATGAACTTAATTTCATCACGGAATGGAGGAAATCATGGATTACAAAGAAATGTACTCTAAGAAACTTGTAAGTGCTGATGATGCCGTACGCGAGATCAAATCCGGCGACTGGGTTGATTACGGCTGGGCAGCCACCACAGTTGTCGACCTGGATAAAGCACTTGCAAAACGCCTGCCGGAGCTTACAGATGTAAATATCCGCGGCGGAATTTTAATGAAGGAGCCTGAGATCTTCAAAATTGATGATCCTGCAGCTCACTTTGCCTGGAATTCCTGGCATATGGGCGGCATCGAGCGTAAAGCAATTGCAAAGGGCTTTAGCTTCTATTCTCCGATCCGTTACTCTGAGCTTCCGAGATATTACCGCGATTCCCAGACTCCGCCGGATGTAGCGATGCTTCAGGTAGCACCGATGGACGAGCACGGATATTTCAATCTCGGGCCAAGTCCTTCCCACGCAATGGCTTGTATCCGTTCCGCCAAAAAGGTAATTGTTGAGGTCAATCAGAATATGCCGATCTGCCTTGGTGGATTTGACAACTGTGTCAGCATCAATGATGTAGACCTGATCGTAGAAGGATCTAACACTGATCTTTACGAGCTTGGCGGTGGCGGTGCTGCAACAGATATCGACCATGCCGTGGCGAAATATATTGTTGATGAGATTCCGGACGGTGCCTGCCTGCAGCTTGGTATCGGCGGTATGCCAAATGCCGTTGGTTCACTGATCGCGGAGTCCGACCTGAAGGATCTGGGCGTACATACGGAGATGTATGTAGATGCCTTTGTAGATATTGCCAAAGCCGGCAAGATCACCGGTATGAGAAAGAACATTGATAAAGGACGTCAGGTATACGGATTTGCAGCAGGAACCAAAAAGCTTTATGATTATCTGAATAATAATCCGGCTTGTATGGCAGCTCCTGTAGAATACACCAACGATATCCGTTCCATCTCTGCACTGGACAATTTCATGTCCATCAACAATGCTGTTGATATCGATCTCTTCGGACAGGTAAATGCAGAGTCAGCCGGTATCAAACACATCAGTGGGGCAGGCGGACAGCTCGACTTTGTACTTGGTGCTTACCTCTCTAACGGTGGTAAGAGCTTTATCTGTATGTCTTCTACCTTCAAAACAAAAGACGGCACCGTGACATCACGTATCAAGCCAACCCTTGACAATGGATCTATTATTACCGACACCCGAGCAAATATTCATTATTTTGTTACAGAGTACGGTATCGTAAATCTCAAGGGCTTATCTACCTGGCAGAAAGCCGAAGCTCTGATCTCTGTGGCACATCCTGATTTCCGTGATCAGCTGATCGCTGAAGCAGACAAGCTTCATATCTGGAGAAACAGTAACAAACGATAAAAATCTTTTATTCATTAAAGAAATAGAGGATTACATTTTAAATGTAAAATGGCGGCATCCATTATATTGGATACCGCCATTTTATATTTTTGATCTGCTGTTTACTGCTCCAGCTTACGGTTTGTCTTCTCCTGGAACTTCTCACTTTCAATAATAAATCTCTCATGAGTTCCCTTACCGATCAGCCCCTTGGAATCATACGCCTCCACCTTAAATACAAGCTTGCGACCCTCAATGGCTGTTAATTCACTATCACATGTGATCTTCATGCCAATTGGTGAAGATGCTACATGTTCAATCTCTACACGAGTTCCCACTGTACCACAGCCTTCATTCAGATGCTCTGCTACACTCATAAACGCAGTTTTTTCCATCAAAGCAAGCATTGCCGGTGTTGCAAATACATCCATCACACCACTTCCCATGGTTTTTGCTGTAAACTGATCTGTTACTGTCATCTCCTGATGCCCCTTTAATCCTACCTCTAACATTTTTATGTCCTTTCTACGCAACCGGATATATTCTATCATATATCCGCGCACGATTTCTGCGCATGACGGAGTTTCGAAGAAACTCCTAATATGAACCCTTTAGGGTTCATTATATCATATATCCGCGCACGATTTCTGCGCATGACGGAGTTTCGAAGAAACTCCTGATATGAGCCCTTTAGGGCTCATTATATCCTGCGATTTCTTGTTTATTATTATACCTCTACCGCCTCCGGGAAAAGCTCCTGAAAATACGGAAGCTCACAAACCCAGTTACAGAAGGTGTGCCATTCCTGCAGTTTATGACCATGACGTGCCCGATACATAGCAATCGCATTTTCGTAGGACATGGTGCATGTCCTCATCTGATGATAGCTTTCCGGCAAAAGCTGGATCATACTGTACCAGAGAGCCTTATCCTTTGTCTCCATATATTTCAAACGGATCTGCTCCAGACAATCGATCATCTGATCCATCTGTGTCTCCGCCTCCGGCACCATATGATCCATACTGAAATCTGCTCTTTCAAAAGGCTTGCTGTGGATCTTATGCATAGTGCTTGTGGAATTAGCTACCGTACCAACCTTATAAGTGTCATACTCCTTCCACCAGTAAATTGGTGCGGTAATATCCACCGTAATAAAAATCTGGCGGATAAATTTGCGGTGGTCATTCCCTGCCTGACATAATCTTTTGGCCAGCTGCAGATCATTTTCCCCAAAAATGAATTCTCCCTTATCATTGACATAGCTGTCACCTCTCGCCCAGCTGTTTAATGGGTTTCTGGCACCACGCATAGCGTTTTCCATGTTCATCACAGATGTTCTCTCAAATGTAATCATCTCTCTGCATTCCTCCTTTATTCTTCTACCGGATCCTCGTCAAACTCTACGATCACATAATAGCCCCGCTCCGTTTTCTCTACATCCTTCACCACACCATCCAGAGTTTTCAGACGCTGTGGCAGCTTATAACAACCGGACATAGCCACTGCCGGGTTAATAATATAACTATAGTTTAACGCTGTTTTCTTTTCTGTAACATTAACTGCATCTCCGGCCTTGACCAGACCCGGACGTTCCATTTTAAAACGCATTTCCCTCATATGAATCCTACATTCCTTTCTCAGCCTGCAAATCAGGGTCTACTGACACAAAATTTGTCATTTGTATAACACTTTATCAGCAGTAATATCCTCTGCCAAAACAAAGATTACAGAACATATCGCCGATACAAAGATACATACAAAGATCCGAGCTGCATCCGGAAGCCGGCTGGTAATTTCGCTGCATCCCCTGATACCATGTGCCTCCCGACTCCAGAATCCTTACCAGCTGCTGATACTGCTGGTTATAAGGCTCCTGCATCACCGCCTGTCTCGCATACTCCAGTGCCATCAGATTGTTTCCCAGTCCCATATTGGCTACGGCACTGAGATAATACCACTGCCCGGTTCTTTCCTGCATCTGATTCAGTACATTGATCGCATCATTATAGTAATGATTCTGAATATATGTTGCAGCAGATTTTAAATGCATCACATACTCTTCACTCTGTCCCTCCGTCCGGAAGCCTCCGTTAAATCCCTGAAACCCTCCGTAACCGGAACCACCGGCACCATAATAGCTACCACTCCCGGAGCCACCATGTTCTCTCTCATTAATGATCTGCTGATATGCCTGCTGCAGCTCTTTAAACTTCTCCTCCGCTTCGTCCTTATGAGGATTATTGATATTGGCATCCGGATGATATTTCCGGCTCAGCGTTCGATATGCTTTTTTTATCTCGCTGTCAGAGGCATTCCGAGGAACACCTAAGACCTGATACGGATCGATCATCCTTCCTCTCTCCATTCTTTTTTATCCGTTCTGCTTTTCTTTTGATCAAATTTTGTCCAGACTCCCGAATATAATATATTGCGTAAGATCTCCACATTGTCTACCACCGGAAGTCTCTCAAAATGATAACAGGCTCTTGATATCATTTCCGTAAGAATCTGTCTGACACGTTCTTTCCGGTTATCCTTTTCCATCTCGATATCCTGAATCTGCCTGTCCGCCGCCAGAAACGGATTATAGCTTTTCGTACGGAAATCCTCCTGAAGATCATCCCAGGCATCCAGAAGATATATATATTTTCCAAGATAAAATCCCATATGATACAGATCCTGATACCAGATATCCTTCTCCGGCGCAAATAATGCTCCGCATATTCTGCCAAAAAGCCCGGAAACAAGATCCAGATCTGCCTCATTCCGAAGTTCTGCCTGCTTCAATTCCTCCAGACATTGTCGTATCATCTCCGACTGATCCGGATACTGTCCGGAAACTCTCCTGCCTGCCTGATGAAGCACAACTCCGTATGTGCCCCGTATAAGATTCCGGTCATCCTGCCAGTCATCCATACACTTATAATATGTCAATAAAATATTCATTGATGCGGCATAGGACACATACATCGTATCATATTTATATCTTTTACGAATAGGATGTGCAACACAGCCCCCATATGTGACCTTTTTATCGACATCATACAGGGAAGACAATATCATCGCCAGAAATGTCATATCATAGTTTAACGATAATCTGCCGGAAAATCCATACTCCTTTTGCAGCCTCCGGCAGAGACCGCAATACCACCCCTGATATTCCTCCAGCTCCCTGACCTTTAACTCTCCCTTATTCGGAAGGACATATCCAAACATGAAATCATCCTCTAGCTCTTTTTGATAAATTCCGTCTTACACATCGGACAGGTGATCGCAATCTTTCCTTTCCCCTTCGGGACACGGATACTCTGTCCACAGTTCGGACAGCGGAAGATCTTGTATGTCTTTCTCTGCTGCATATTATTCCGCTCTCTGCTAAAAAAATACTTCACGCTGTTGTGACATTTTAAATACCATTCGTTTTCCCGGTATCTCTGATAATGATTTCTGGAAAATGTCCTGTAGTAGGAAAAGATCAGAATAATCATAACCAAAACACTGATAATCAGCCGAAGCACATCATGATGTATAAACAACTGAATAAACATTAAAAGAAACGCTAATATTACCAAAAAATGAGAAAAGTGGTCTACTCCATAACGTCCCTGCATAAACCGGCGAAACCAATCCCGCATACGGCACCTCCATATAATAAATCACTATAATTTTTTCTTAATTTAATCATACTAGCAAACAGAGAAAATGCAATGAATTAAAATAAAAATATTTCTAAAACTTCTATAAACACCGCATCTTGTTTTTGGGTACAAAAAAAGCACGAGACGGGATTCGAACCCGCGACCCTCGCCTTGGCAAGGCGATACTCCACCACTGAGCCACTCGTGCATTTTCTCAATCGAATGATTGAAATATTATGTAATTGTCTGCTGTAATACAGCAAGCACGAGACGGGATTCGAACCCGCGACCCTCGCCTTGGCAAGGCGATACTCCACCACTGAGCCACTCGTGCATTTCGCTTTCCGACAACCTCTTGTCTCAAGCACAAGTAGTATTCTATCGGAAAGCGTGTGATTTGTCAACCACTTTTTTTAATTTTTTTATTTTTCTTTTCTTTCACGAAATCTTACCCGGTTTCACCAGTATTTTACTTAAAATAGGATACACCGGATTCAAAGATATGCTGATTCTGATCGCCATAAATATTGACAGCTACACCGTCACCAATACGCTCGGAATGAGCCATCTTACCGAGAACTCTTCCATCCGGACTGGTAATACCCTCAATAGCCGCATACGAGCCATTTGGATTGAATTCCTCGTCCATAGTCGGATTGCCCTGCAGATCCACGTAACGCGTTGCCACCTGACCATTTGCAAAGAGTTCCTTGATCACACTCTCCTCTGCCACAAAACGACCTTCACCATGAGAAGCAGGAATTGCATAAACGCCACCAAGCTCTGCACGCATCAGCCATGGGGACTTATTGGTTACTACCTTTGTGTAAACAGACTTGGAAATATGACGTCCAATGCTGTTGGTTGTCAGAGTCGGTGCTCCCGCTGTCTGTGGCTTGATCTCACCATATGGCACAAGTCCCAGCTTGATCAGTGCCTGGAATCCGTTACAGATACCAAGTGCCAGACCATCTCTTTGCTGCAACAGATCATGAACGGCATCCATGATCTTTGGATTTCTGAAAATGGACGCAATAAACTTCGCTGAACCATCAGGCTCATCACCGGCACTGAATCCGCCAGAGAACATCAGGATCTGACTTTCTCTGATAGCTTTTTCAAAAGCATTGACAGACTCTACAATCTGTCCCTCTGTCATATTCTTAAATACTAATGTCTCTACCTCTGCTCCTGCCTGCTCAAATGCCTTTGTAGTGTCATACTCGCAGTTTGTACCAGGGAATACAGGGATAAATACCTTTGGTCGTGCCAGCTTTCTCTGTGCAGTATAGACCTGCTTTGCATCAAACAGGGTATCCTCCAGCGGCTTCTGCTCCACACCGGATCTGGTTGGGAATACCTCCTCCAGGCGTCCTGTCCATGCTTCATACGCTTCCTTCATAGAGATAGACGTAGTACCTGCCACGAAATTCGGCTGCTCTGTTACAGTACCGATCTCTTTGCCAGCGAGCTTACATGCTGCATAGTCCTCCGGATCCATCTCAACGATAATAGAGCCATAGTCCTTTGCAAACAGCTCATCAATCGAAAGCCGGTCATTTAATGTAACACCAAGCTCGTTACCAAATGCCATCTTGCTGACAGCCTCGCAGATACCGCCAAAGCCAACGGCATATGCAGAAACAATCTTCTTCTCATGGATCAGCTTTGTAATGTCTGCATAGAGACTCATTAACTGAGAATATACCGGAAGATCAAACTCATCCTTCTCAATATCAAACTTCACAAGAACATTGCCTGCCTTTTTCAGCTCCGGACTGACAACATCCTGCAAAGTCGCTACGTCAACTGCAAAGGAGCATAATGTTGGCGGTACATCAATATCATTAAAGGAACCGGACATACTGTCCTTTCCACCAATAGATGGAAGTCCCAGCTTCATCTGCGCATCATAAGCACCTAAGAGAGCTGCCATCGGCTCACCCCAGCGCTTCGGATCTGTTCCGAGACGTCTGAAATACTCCTGGAATGTAAAACGAATCTTACTGTAATCGCCACCGGAAGCGACAATCTTGGCCACAGATGAGATCACGGCATAAACAGCTCCATGATATGGACTCCAGCTTGTCAGATATGGATCCATGCCATAGCTCATCATCGTAACGGTATCACATTTACCCTCCAGCACCGGAAGCTTTGCGATCATTGTCTGGATCGGTGTATGCTGTGTCTTTCCACCATAAGGCATCGTTACGGTAGACGCACCGATGGAGCTGTCAAACATCTCCACAAGTCCCTTCTGGGAGCAGACATTCAGATCACGCAGAGTATCTAACCATGCGCGCTTCAGATCTCTTGTATCTTTCTTTTCCCGGAAGTAGTTTTTGTCCTGATCCGGTATCGTCACCTCAACATCAGTCTCCTGATGAGCACCATTGGTATCAAGGAATGCCCTGGAGATATCTACGATCGTCTTGCCTCTCCATTTCAATACAAGACGCGGGCTTTCCGTTACCTCAGCCACAACCACAGCTTCCAGATTTTCTTCTGCTGCAAAATCAAGCATTTTATCGACATCAGACTTGGCAACAACAACAGCCATACGCTCCTGAGACTCAGAAATCGCAAGCTCTGTGCCGTCCAGTCCGGCATACTTCTTTGGCACCTTGTCCAGATTAACCTCCAGACCATCTGCCAGCTCGCCGATGGCAACGGACACACCGCCGGCACCGAAATCGTTACACTTCTTTATAATGGAGCTTACCTCCTGACGACGGAACAGACGCTGGATCTTTCGCTCTGTCGGAGCATTACCCTTCTGAACCTCTGCACCACAGACATCAATTGACTTTGTGGTATGTGCCTTAGAAGATCCTGTAGCACCGCCGATACCGTCACGTCCGGTACGTCCACCCAGAAGAATGATAATATCTCCCGGATCACTGTTTTCACGAATAACATTGCGTCTCGGAGCAGCTCCCATAACAGCACCGATCTCCATGCGCTTTGCCACATAATTCGGGTGATAAACCTCATTGACCAGTCCGGTCGCAAGTCCGATCTGGTTGCCATAAGAGCTGTATCCATGAGCAGCACCCGTAGTAATCTTACGCTGTGGCAGCTTACCCGGAAGGGTATCCTTCATGGAAACAGTAGGATCTGCCGCGCCGGTTACACGCATTGCCTGATATACATAACCTCTGCCTGACAGCGGATCACGGATCGCACCGCCAAGACATGTCGCAGCACCACCAAACGGCTCGATCTCCGTCGGATGATTATGTGTCTCATTCTTAAAGAATACAAGCCACTCCTCTTCCTTCCCATCAATCTCTACAGGAACAACGATGGAGCATGCATTGATCTCATCAGACTCCTCCATATCATCCAGCTTACCCGCCTTCTTTAACTGACGCATTGCCAGAAGCGCAATATCCATCAAAGAAACAAACTTGTCGTCTCTGCCTGCAAACATTTCTTTATGAGCTGTATAATACTCCTGATATGTCTTCTCAATCGGTTTCTTATAATAACCATCATCAAAGGTAACATTCTTTAACTCGGTGAGGAATGTGGTATGACGGCAGTGATCAGACCAATATGTATCCAGTACACGGATCTCTGTCACGGAAGGATCACGCTTCTCCTCTCCCGCAAAATACTTCTGGATATGCAGGAAATCCTTAAAAGTCATCGCCAGATTCAGAGAATCATAGAGCTCCTTTAATTCTGCCTCCGGCATACTCTGAAAACCATCAAATATAGCTACGTCTGCCGGCTCATCAAACTTCTGAACCAGTGTATCCGGTTTCTTTTCGTCGGTTTCTCTGGAATCCACCGGATTGATACAATATTCCTTGATCCTTGTGCGGTCTTCCTCGCTGATCTCTCCCTCAAAAACATACGTTGTCGCAGAACGGATCACCGGATCCTCTTTTTCATTTAAGAGCTTTACACACTGCTCTGCCGAGTCCGCTCTCTGATCAAACTGTCCCGGAAGATATTCTACGGAAAAGCAGAATGCATCCGGATCCATCTCAAAGATCTCCTCATAATAATCATCTACAGGCGGCTCTGAAAAAACCGTCATCAGTGCCTGCTGATATGTGGCATCGCTAAGATTCTCCACATCATAACGAATCAAAACCCTTACGTTACGCAAAGCGGTAATGCCAAGATACTGTCTTACTTCCTCCTTGAGTTCTTTTGCCCGAACTGCATAAGGAGCTTTTTTCTCCACATAAATTCTTTTTACCTGTCCCATTTTTTCCTCCTGTTTGTAATCAACAACGTACATATGCCATGTGAAATCAATTTATTATTTGCCGGAAGTTGCGTCAGAAGAATCGCCATTCATCTTCTCCAGATCTGCGGCGGTAACAATATCCGTCGTTACAGAGCCGATCGTCACATCATCCCATACGTCAGAGTTTGTTGATACTTTATAATTTTCAAGAATGCCCTGATACCATGTATCATAAGCATCATTCTTTGCAGAAGTAATGGCAGAATCACATGCTTTCTTATAGCTGTCATTGGAATTATTATCTACCATCTTAACAAAAAGAACATATCCACTCTTCTCATCCTTGATAATATCAGAAATCTCATCCTTCTTCATAGATTTGATCTGCTTCAGAAGTTTTTTATCCGTTACCATGCTCCAGCCGTCCTTCTCTGTGAAGCTTGTATCAGAAAACTTAATATCTGACTTGCTGTCATCCTTCAGAAGCTTAGAGAAATCCTTGGCATCTGCAGCCTTTTTGTACAGCTCCTGCAGTTCCTTTTCCAGTTTGGACTTCTCGCTGTCAGAAAGCTTCTTGGTATTTCCGTCAGAATCTGTGGATGTGTTAGAGAATGCATAACACTGAACCTTGTACTCTCTGTAATCCTTCTTGGAAATATCCTTAATTGCAGCCTTCTCATCGACTGTCTTATCCAGTTCCTTCGTCTGTTCCTTTTTATAATTATCCGCCAGTTTACGAAGTTCAAAACGCTTTGTCAGCTTACTCTTAGAAATATTCAGACGAAGCTTCTGTGTAAAGGAAAGTCCCTTTAATGCCTTGGCAACCTCATCCTGAACTTCCTTTTTATCATCGGCACCCAGCTTCTTTCCTGCTTTCTTTGCCTCCTGATAAAGAATCTCATACTCTGTCTCGGTATCAATAACTTCCTGCTTCAGACCAATTGCATTTGTTACGGTAGAAGTAATATTCCGGTCACTACCCATGTAGTTATTTTCCCAGATAGACTTGCCCGTGTACATCTGATACATCTCATCGTAAGGAAGATATGCACTCTCACGCTCATAGATCGGATACATCATATCATCCATCGTCAACTTGGTATTATTGACCTTTAATACAACCTTTGGCTGAAACTGCTGGATACCTACACCGATGCAAAGAACCAGCACAATAATGACACAGATTGCACCGATCACAATCTTTTTCGTATCACTAAATCCGCCATCGGATAACCTCTTATTTCCTTTTGCTGCAGAAACCTGGGAAGATTCCTTTACACTCTCGCCATTCTGCTTGTTCATGATTTTTTTTGATGAATTCATGTTTACTCCTCCACTCAGTAATTATCACGTTCAAAAAATAAAACGCTATCTTCTATTCTACCGAAAATATAAGAGAAGTCAAGAAATTATTCCGAATTCACACAAAACTCATAAATAATCAATGACAGAAAATCAAAAAAGTCTCCCGCTTAATTCTTATGACAAAAAAAAGAAACCTGATAAGGTTTCTTAAATAATGTGATAAAATATATAATGCGGAAGAAGGGACTTGAACCCTCACTCGGAAATCCGAACTAGAACCTGAATCTAGCCTGTCTGCCAATTCCAGCACTTCCGCATATCTGCTTGCGAGCATCTCTCGCAAGCACGATTAGTATATTATCATCTTTATGTTTGATTGTCAACTATTATTTTTAATTTTTTATGTTTTTTAAATTTCCGCAAAAGAAATGAGCAAAAGCTCCACTCCAAGCTGGTCTCCAATATTTCCTCTCTTAAACTGGTATTCCGTTTCAATACAGGAATCCAGCATGGTTTTGATTTTTGATCCGGAAAATCTACGACACTGTGACTGGTACTTTCCCACGGCAAACGGAGGAATTCCTGCTTTTTTGGCCATTTCTGCCCGGTCATATTTTCCTGTCATGCCCTTAACCTGCAATAAAACATTAAAATGACGGGTCAGAAGATAAAGGATCGACATAGGATTTTCCCGCAGAGTCAAAAGATCATGATACAGTCGCAGAGTCTCTCCCTGATTGCCGGACGCCACTGCATCCATCATCTGAAAGATCCTTCCTGTAACCTGGATACTGCACACCGCATCAATATCCTCTTTGGTAATGATCTCTCTGCCCTCTGTGTAGGCGATCAGTTTATCCAGCTCATTTTTTATGTTGGTCATGGAATTATCGACCTGCTCCAACAGGTAGGATGCGGTACTCTCCTGTATTTTTCTGCCGCTTTGTTTCAGAAGCAGTGCCACCCACGCTTTCAGTTCCCGCTCCGTCATTGTCGTCATCTCAACAGCAAGACCGTTTTTATTGACATATTTGTACAGCTTATTTCGTTTGTCAATTTCTTTCTCAACAAATACCATCACCGTGGTATCCGGCATGGCCGGCAGATAGTCTGCCAGTTCCGAAGCATTCTTAAACCAACGGCTGTTTTCTATAATGATGATACGATGATCGCTGAAAAAAGGAAGGGTATTGGCTGCTTCCCGCAGCGTCGGAAAATCAATATCTTTCCCCTCAAAATAGGAATAGTTCATCTCATCTCCATCGCCCAATACTGCCTTTTTCAGTCTGTCACGATACATTCTTTTCAGATAATCTTCCTCTCCATACAAAAGATATACCGGATGAAATGTCTGGTTGTTCAGATCTTCCTTCAACTGTTTCATATATACGACCTAATCCCTTCCATGGTCAGCACCGTTCATCTCACTTCATATATGCCTGAAACCTCTCCGCCGGGTCTGCCTGCACTTCAAAACCCAGCTCCCTCAATGTCTGCGCCAAGGCCTTCAATGTCTCTATCATATCCGTCTCATTGGCATTATTTCCCATATGACCAATACGGATCACCTTGCCTGCAAGCACATCAAAGCAGCCTGCGATCATAATATGGTGCTTCTCTACCATTGTGTCCAAAATATCCTGTGCTTTCATTCCCTCCGGCACATAAAATACCGTAACAGAAGATGCAAAGCCACTTTCAAGATACAACGTAAGTCCTGCTTCTGTCAATGCTTTTCTGGTTGCTGCCGCAATCTTTGCGTGGCGTTTCAGATGCTCCGGATCTGCCGCCACATTTTCCAGTGCCTGTCTAATTCCCATAATATCGCTGACCGGCATCGTATAAGGGAACCACTGATCCTTATAATAATTCTCAAAGGTGAGAAGATTCGCATAAAAGGACCGGATCGGCGTCTTTCTATCGTGCATTGCCGCAAACGCATCCTGACTGACTGCCACCATAGTAAGTCCCGGAGGTGCTGACAATGCCTTCTGGGAACCGCCGCAGACAATATCAATCTGTGCTGCGTCTACGTCCAGCTCATCTGCAAACATACCTGTCACCGAATCCACGACTGTCAGAATGCCGTATTCTTTCAAAACCGGACACAGTTTCTCTACCGGATTTAATAAGCCGCTTGGAGTATCACTGTGTACAAGCGTTGCATATTTAAAATCATGATCCTTCTCCAGATAATCACGAAGCTTCTCCGGCGACAACGGATTGTGGTAGTCAAGAGACCAAGTTACCGGATTTCCCTGATACATAGACACAAAATCAGCAAAGCCTTTTCCAAAGATTCCATTGTCGATCACAAGAACACGGTCCCCCGGCTCCGTCAGAGAAGCACAGGCAGCCTCCAGTCCAAGGATTCCCTCCCCTCCCAGAACGAAACATTCATTCTCTGTGTGAATCAGATGTCCAAACAGACGGCAGGTGTCCCGGTAGAAATCATAAAATGCCGGATCCAGATCCGGATTTGTGGTCCGTAAGCTTCTGGCATGATACACGCTGTCTGCCACCTGCGTCGGTCCCGGAGTCATAATTTTGATGGAAGTATTCTCTAATGTTTTCATATCAATCCCTGTTCCTTTCTCTCTGTTTTTATCTTATTCTTTCAGGAAGAGGCAGCCACAGAAAAATCTGCGCCTGCCTTTTTCGTATTTCATCTCATATTAATAATGATCAAAATAATCTCATCATATATATCTTTAATTATGGAGTACCTTCTGCAATACCAGGATCACAGGAACTGCGATCAAGCCTGCAACAAAGATCTGTACCAGATTGCCCGGAATAGAAGTTACAGGTGCCACAAAGTTTCCATAAAGAATGATCTCTGCGATATAATAACCGACAACCTTAATAATTGCTGCCACAAAAACGGCAAGGATCAAACGCCCCTTTCCTGCTTTCTTTCCCGCTACTGCGGCAAATGCAAAACCGATCAGGCCACAGATCACAAAGGTAAATGGTGCCCATGAAACCCAGCCGGAAGTCAGATCAAACAATCCCATACCGAAAGCACCTGCCAGTGCGCCGGTTCTTTTTCCATAAATAGCTGCAGCTACAAAAAGAGGGATATTTCCCAGATGGATCAAACCACCATTGGCTGCCAGAAAAGGAATGCGTACATTAATAAATGCCGTTGCCACATAGGTCAATGCGATAAATAATGCTGCCATTGTAATCTCAATGGTCTTGCTGTGTGAAGTTTCTGTCTCTGCAACATTCATCCCTGCTGCTGTCGTTGTCTCTTTTGCCATAATAAAACCCTTCTTTCATTTGTATTTCTCATTAAAGATCTTATATATGATAAAAAAAAACTGACAGTATGAAAACTGCCAGTTTTTATATTTTTTATGGTGCCAGATTTATTTTATTCGAATCGACCATTCAAAAATTGCATGTAATCTCCGGATAACTCTTAGAATAATCCTGTGATCACACCGTCCTCGTTGACGTCAATGCCCTCTGCCGCCGGATGCTTTGGAAGTCCCGGCATAGTCATAACAGTACCGGTGATCGCTACTACAAAGCCAGCGCCAGCAGACACATATACCTCACGGATATTAATTGGGAAATCCTTCGGGCAGCCGAGCAGCTTTGGATCATCGGACAAAGAGTACTGATTCTTTGCCATACAGATTGGAAGCTTCCCATAACCAAGCTTCTCCAAACGTGTAATTGCCTGAGATGCCGCCGGAGAATAGCTGACGCTTCCTGCTCCGTAAATCTCTTTGGCAATCGTCTCGATCTTCTCCTTGATCGGCTGCTCTGCCTGATACAATGGTGCATAATGACTTTCCTTGTTCTCCAGAGTATTTAACACCTTCTCGGCCAGAGCGATACCGCCTTCACCGCCGTGCTCCCATACCTCAGACAGTGCAAAATCACAGCCCCGCTCCTCACAGAATTCCTTGACAAATGACAGTTCTGCATCTGTATCGGATACAAAACGATTTAATGTTACAACACATGGAACACCAAATTTTGAAACATTTTCAATATGCTTCTTCAGATTGGCAATGCCCTTCTTTAACGCGTCCAGATTCTCTGCCCCCAGATCCTCCTTGGCAACACCACCATTATATTTTAAAGCACGGACAGTTGCTACCAGAACAACGGCATCCGGCTTCAATCCTGCCATCCGGCACTTGATATCCATAAATTTCTCTGCTCCCAGATCAGCGCCAAAACCAGCCTCGGTAATACAGTAGTCTGCAATTTTCAGACCTGTTTTGGTAGCACGTACACTGTTGCAGCCATGAGCGATATTGGCAAACGGACCACCATGTACCAAAGCCGGTGTATTCTCCACCGTTTGGATAATATTGGGCTTGATCGCATCCTTTAACAGAGCTGCCATAGAACCAACGGCATGAATATCCTTTGCATATACCGGCTCTCCATCATAATTGTAAGCAACAATAATACGTCCCAATCTCTCCTTCAAATCCTTCATATTATCTGCCAGACAGAGGATTGCCATAATTTCAGAAGCTACTGATATAATGAAATGATCCTCGCGGACCACACCATCTACCGGTCTGCCCAGACCAACAACAATGTTACGGAGCACACGATCATTCATGTCCATACATCTCTTCCATACGATCTGGTTTGTATCAATGTTTAACGCATTTCCCTGCTTAATATGATTATCCAGCATTGCAGCCAAAAGATTATTAGCTGATGTGATGGCATGGAAATCTCCGGTAAAATGAAGGTTTAAATCTTCCATTGGTACCACCTGTGCATAGCCGCCGCCGGCTGCACCACCCTTAATACCAAAGCAAGGTCCCAGGGATGGCTCACGAAGGGCGATTACAGCCTTCTTGCCAAGCTTTGCAAATGCCTGGCCAAGACCAACCGTCGTCGTTGTCTTTCCCTCTCCTGCCGGAGTCGGATTAATCGCAGTTACCAGAATCAGCTTACCGTCCGGCTTATCCTTTACGCGGTCCCACAGCTCATCCGAAAGCTTTGCCTTATACTTTCCGTAAAACTCCAGCTCATCAGCCGGAATATCAAGCTGTGCTGCCACATCCTGAATCGGTTTCATCACTGCTTCCTGTGCAATTTCAATATCAGTCTTCATATTAGTCCTCCATTCGTATATTCATATAACATATATATCACAAATTCGCAACACTCCGGCAAAAGGTTCGAAAAAGCTCCGCTTTTGCCTTCGCGCATATTATATCACACTCTCCTCCCAAAACACAATCACCACTTTCCGAAGAGATATGTAACGTAATCCTTCACAATATCATGCTCCGTATACTGATAAAGCATACGGCAGCCTACCATTTCCTCCACTTCGTCAAAGATCAGTCTGCCATCCGGCAACGGCAGGAAATCAATGCTGTACATCCCGTCAAAACAATCCGGCAGGCACTTGATAAAGCAGTCAATATATTCTCTCTGCGCCAGAGTAAGTCCCATTTCACGGACACCTCCTCCGAGAGAAAAGTTTGACCGGAAATCCTTTTTTCCTTTCCGGAGCATAGCACAGTAAATCTCACCGGCCAGAACATAGACCCGCAGATCCCTGCTTTGACATTCAATCTTTTCCTGAATCACCACTTCCCGTCCTGCCAGAATATCTCTCCATTCTTCCTGAGCTTCCACCAGAAAAACTTCGCTCCCTCCGTGACCGGATACGGATTTGATCACACCATGCCGCATTTGCTCCGGTATAACAGCACCAATATGATCTGCCGCGCATTTTATTATTTCTGCATTTCCTATATTGCTTATGTTGCCCATTTGTGCCGGAACTGTCAGAAAAACAGTTGCCGGACACCATTTTTCATTTAAAATTTTCTCCGGCAAGTGCTCCTGAAAATACGTCATCATTTTGTATTTATGATTTGCAAGCTCTACCAAACGGCTGTTATGGTATACCGGAATGTTCCGCTCTTCATACCAGCGGCTCACCTCCGGATCTCTTGTCCGGTTTAATACAAAATCAGGATTTATTTTTTCGGAAAATGTTTGGTAATCCGTTTTGGATACAAAAGAAAAATCAATGCCCTTTTCTATTCCTGTTTGTTGAAACATTTCGATAAATCCATGATTTTTTTGTGCTTCTTTATTCTCATAGATCAGATATGCTTTTTTCATGGGAACACCGTCCCTGCCGGAACTTGTTTTCTGTCCTCCAAAAGCTTCAGAATATGCTCCATGATTTTTTCTGCCACATTAACACCGGTACAGGTATGGATATTTTTGAAATGCGCATTGGAATTAACCTCACAAACAATATCCGCCCGGCCGCTTTCCTCATCAAACAACAGATCCACACCACAAAAATCAAGACCAAGAACCTGCGCCGTCAAAACAGCCAGCGAACATTCTTCCTTTGACGGGGTATATGGCTTCATACTGCCACCGTTGGTAATATTGGCACGAAAATCTCCATTTTCCGAATATCGCTCCATGGCCGCCACCACCTCACAGCCTACCACCTGCAGGCGTACATCCCGGCCGCTGCTGTATTGGTGGTATTTCTGATATAAAAACGGTTTTCCTCCCAGCTTTCCCGTAAGCTGCTCCAGCATCTTTCGGTCCTGAGCCATGTATACCTGCATGCCAAAGGAACCAAAACATTCCTTGACAATCATAGGATATCCCAGACGCTCCTCCACCGTGTCCAAAAAATCGGTCTTTGTATATCCAATATTCGCATAGGTCATCGGAGCCGGAATTGTCGGCAGCAGCCGTATTTTTTCTTTTGGATGCGCTGCGTTCCAGGCAGCAAGGCGCAGATATGTCTCACATTTATCGTCACAGACGCCCACAGATTCCACCGAATTCAAAACCGGAATTTGATATCTGTCCGCAAACATGGACAGACATTTTCCATAGGGAATATCCTTATCCCAATAAATTACAAAGTCATATTCTGACAGCCACGCCGGCTCCTCTTCAATCATAAGAAGTCTCTCCGCATTTTCTATAATATCCAACGTCATTCCCCGTTGAAGTGCCGCCTCCCGCAGCCATTCATAATGCTCCACAAACTTTCCGGTCCGGAGAAATGCATTGGTCACCAGCAGACCTTTGTAACCATCTTCTTTTTCCCTATTCTGCATTTCCAGCCTCCTCCTGATCCGCAAATTCCTGTGCCAGTGCAAATTCATCTTCAGACGCAGCTTCACCTGTGCTGTCTCCATGTCCCAGATACACTTCAAACTGCTCCATAGTCATCAGCACCTGACGCGGCTTTGTACCCACTGCCGGTCCAACGACCCCGGCTTTATTTAACTGATCAATGATGCGGCCGGCTCTGTTAAATCCAATAGAAAATTTCCGCTGCAGTTGTCCTGCCGCAGCTCTTCCGGAATCAATAACAAAACGTCCTGCATCCTCAAAATATTCATCTACGTCAGACTTTTTATCCTCCGAAGTGCTATCTGCTCCGGCAGGAATATCTACGATCTCCGTTACTTTGTCATTGTAGACCGGAGTCTCATTGTTATTACACAGAAATGCAACAACATCCGATACTTCCTTATCCGACACGAAGGCACCCTGCAGACGTACCGGCTCCGAGTAACCGGAAGGGAAAAACAGCATATCACCCTTTCCCAAAAGCTTTTCTGCACCGCCCTTGTCCAGAATTGTTCTGGAATCAATAGCAGAGGATACCGAGAAAGCAATACGGGAAGGAATATTCGCCTTGATCACACCGGTAATGACATTAACCGATGGTCTCTGGGTTGCCAGGATCAAATGAATGCCGGCTGCTCTGGCAAGCTGTGCCAGACGGCATACTGCATCCTCCACTTCCTTGGATGCAACCATCATCAGATCTGCAAACTCATCCACGATGATCACAAGCAGCGGCATATGGGTATAACCGGCCGCTTCTGCATTCTCAACAGACTTGATCTTCTCATTATATCCGGCAATATTCCGGACGCCCAGCTCTTTAAACTTGTTATAACGGTCCATCATTTCCCGAACTGCCCAGTTCAGGGAAGCTGCCGCTTCCTTCGGATCTGTCACAACAGGACAGTACAGATGTGGAATACCATTGTAGCAGCTAAGCTCTACCACCTTCGGATCGATCATGATCAGCTTCACTTCATTGGGATCTGACTTATATAAAATACTCATGATCAGCGTATTGATACAGACTGATTTACCGGAACCGGTCGCACCGGCGATCAGAAGATGAGGCATTTTGGCAATATCCGTCACAATGACCTTTCCCCCAATATCCTTGCCCACAGCAAATGCCACCGGACTTTTCGCCTTTTCAAAAGCTTCCCCCTCCAGAAGCTCCCGGAAATGTACGGAGCTCGGCTTCTCGTTTGGCACCTCAATACCCACTGCCGACTTGCCTGGGATTGGCGCCTCAATACGAATGCTCGGTGCTGCCAGACTCAGCTTCAGATCATCCGCCAGATTGGTGATCTTATTGACACGTACGCCCTGTGCCGGAAGCACCTCATAACGGGTAACAGTCGGGCCGCAGGTTACGGCTCCCATCTCCACTTCTACATTAAAGCTTTGCAATGTGTCCTTTAAACGCATTGCTGTTTCCCTGAGATCCTTATCACTGGCCCCACTGCTCTCCTGCTTAGTCGGCAGACTGAGCAGGTCGATTGGAGGAAACTGATATGGAATCGTTTCATTTTCTACCTTACTGTCATTTAATGCATTGAAAGTATCGGAGTTTGACACATAATCGTCGCCGCCAATCCGCCCATGAGAAGACTGTTTCTTTGGGGCAGACTTCTTCCTCGGTACGCTTCCCGGTACGTTGGAAGAAACCTCTGACGCTGTAGACACCGGTTCCCCGGCAAGTACCGCACCTGCTCCTGCGGCTGCCGGTTTCTGCCCCGCCGCTTCAGCATCCGGTGCTGTTCCCGCAACACTACGGAATTTGTGATTCATTTCCTCCCTGTAAATCGGGATGTCCATCTCTGACTTTTTCTCAGATACCGGTTCTTTTGCCGAAGGTTCCGAAACGGAAACGGCAGTCTTCTTCTCAACATCCACCATCGCCTTCTGTGGCTCCGGCCTCTCCTGCATCACATCAAACTCCGAATCGTCATTCTCCGCACCAATAATCTCCTGCATTCCTGCAGGAATACTAAGCTCCGGTGTCTCCTTTTGATTTTCCGGCTTTGCTGCCTCCCATGCCTTTGCTGCCGCCGCCTGCTCTTTTTTCTTCTCTTTTTCCAGCTTTTTGAGCTTTTCCTTTTGCTCCTTCGCTGCAATCCGTTCCTGCTTCTCTCTGGTCTCAATTTCATCCAGCCTTCTGCCTGCCGCCTGTAGATCCACTGCCTGTAATGTCACTCCGGCTCTGCTTGCAGCTGCCTGATCTGCCCTTCTGCTTTTGGGAATCACACGGTAGGAAGGCTCCCGGTAATCGTTTTCTTCCTGTACAAAACGGTCATATTCCTCCTCCATCTGCTCCTTGTATGCATTCTTCTTACGGAGAGATGCCATCATTTCCAGACCATGAAAAATATATGCGCAAAGCAGGATCAGACCGAGAAGTACAACAGCCGCACCTCCCTTCCCTATCACAGAAGACAAGGCGGTTCCTATTCCACGGCCAATAATTCCACCGCTTCCCTTGCCGTGCTTTGCCACATCCTCCAGTGACATATAAAGACATTTAAAATATTCATGATGAAGTACATGATTGCTCGTGAAATATTCTGTCAGTATTTCCTGTTGGAAGATCAGCTCTGTCAGTGCTCCCAAAAGCACCAGAAGTACACCGCCACTGATAATCTTTCGCGGTACTCTGCGATCTCCGGCATTAACAACAGCAAATACATAGCTAATAACTATCATTGCCGGCATCAGCCAGGAAATCCATCCAAACAATCCAAAATGAATCCCTGTAAGAACGATCCCAATTTTTCCACATACACCCAAAAAGCACAAATAAAAAAAGATACTGATGATCGATAACACAAGAATCGTAATTCCTGTCTCAAATGCCAGTTGATCCTTATATGTATTAATCTCATCGGCAGTTCTTTTATGCTGTCTCGCTGTATTCCCCGCTCCGGATGATTTTCTGCCGCCAGCCGTACTCTTTCTGCCGGCAGAATTTTTTCCATTAGAAGCCGTTTTTCTTCCCGATGTATTCTTTCTGGTCGCCGTTCCGGAACTTTTCCGTTTCGCCGTACTGTTCTTTCCCGCTGTCCCGGATCTCGTCTGGCTCCCGGTTGCCCTTGCTGATGATTTTCTTGCCGCTGCCATACTCTTCCTCATTTCTACATTTTATATAACTGATTTCTACGCCCGGATGGATGCAATAATTGATACAATACCAACCACTGCGCAATAAATTGCAAAATACTTAAACCGCTTACCACGGATCAGTCCCATCATAAAACGGATTGCCAGATAACCGGAAACTGCCGCCACCAGCATGGAAATAATGCAATACAAAACATCTGTCTGCGTCAATGCCAGAGAAGAAAGGTCTCCGATTTCCAATAATACTGCTCCCAGAACTGCCGGTATGGACATAATAAAGGAATACTTTACAGCAAATCTCTTATCAAAACCACAAAGCAGACATGCCGTGATCGTGGTTCCCGATCTGGACACTCCCGGTAAAGTTGCAATTCCCTGGGATACTCCCACTAAAGCGGCCTCTCCATAACGGATATCCTTCGGCTTTTTGCTGCCCGGCTCCACCAGATCCGCAATCACAAGAAAAACTGCCGTCACAAGCAGACAACACGCCGGCACCAATGCAATCTCATTGGCCTGCTCCACATAATCCTTAAAGATCACACCGATCAGTCCTGTGGGTATCGTTGAAACGATCACCAGCATCACATATTTGCGATAGGAGCTTCGGACTACTTTATGATAAGGCCGCTGCTTTCCGGTAAGATTCTGAAAAAAACGTCCCACGTTGGAAAAACTGTCCCCTAAGATATGGAAGCCCTCCCGGATCAGATGACTGATGTCATTCCAGAATGCCACAAAAATTGCCAGTAATGTACCAAAATGAAGCATGACGTCAAAAAACATCCCTCCGCTCTCCAGATTCACATGAAGAAGCTGTTTGATCAACACCAGATGCCCGGAGCTGCTCACCGGTAAAAATTCTGTCAAACCCTGTACTAAACCAAGCAAAACCGCCTTCCATAGAGACATATCATTTCCTCCTTTGTGCTTTCCATCTCATTTTAACCTTAGCTTCTTATTATAGCGTTTTTTGTTTGGAATTGCAAATATACCCCTGCTCCAAAAAAAGAACGCAGATCGCCGCAAATCGACAGATAAGGGCTATAACAAAAAACTGTCCCACATTTGTGAGACAGCCATTTTCCGGATATTGATGCGTCCTACGTCTGTATGAGTTCAGGTTATCCTGCATATTTCCTATGTTTTTCGTTTGTGCTAAAGCAATCCGCATGTGAAACCTCTCTGTCTAATAAATTCTATACGAAATGCGAACCCCTTTTCATTCCGGTACTTCTAATAATCATTACAGAAATCATATCAAACATTTCAATAACATTGCCAGCCTTGACCTAATCCATTTTTCGACCTGTTTTCTCCTTTACTTTGTTCCTTCTCCAATCAGCTCTCCCAGCTTTTTTAACGCATCATGCATTCCTCCCACCTGCTGAAACAGCCCGCACTCTACCGCCTGCTTTCCCACCAGAATCGTTCCCAGATCCCTGGTCAGAATTCCCGGCTTTACCATCATACTCTCCAGCTTGTCCTGTGGAATTCCGGAATGATCCGCAATAAATCCCGTGATCCGGTCCTGGATCAGCTGAAAATATTCATAGGTCTGGGGAGCTCCCAGCACCTGACCGCTCATACGCACCGGATGAATAATGACCGTTGCCGACGGTGCGATCACCGTATAGTCCGCTGCCACGGAAAGAGGAACACCAATGGAATGACTGTCCCCCACCACCAATGCAACCGACGGTTTGGACAGGGATGCGATCATTTCCGACAATGCCAGACCGCAGGACACGTCTCCTCCAATAGTATTAACCACAAACAACACCCCATCTACCTGTTTGGTACAGTCTAAAGATGCCAGCATCGGCAGCAGATGCTCATATTTCGTTGTTTTCGTCGTATTTGAGGAACACTCATGTCCCTCAATCTCCCCAATGATAGAGATCATCTGTATCTTATGCCCTTTTTCATCCTGCAGCATCATATTTCCATATTCTTTGATATTTTCTTCCATTCCTTCCTCCCTTGTGTCTCTATACAAAAAAGACAGAAAATGATATGATATTTCATTATCATTTTCTGCCTTTTTATGGCTATTTATTCATTGATAAATTATTTTACATCCTTGATACTGAAGCTCATTCTGCCCATCTTGTCCTTGCCAAGGCAAACAACTTTTACATGATCCCCAAGTGTCAGAACATCTTCTACATGGTTGATGCGTTCTTTTGCAATCTTAGAGATGTGAACCATTCCCTCTTTGCCAGGAGCAAACTCGACAAATGCGCCAAACTCTTTGATGCTTACCACATCGCCCTCCAGGATCTGTCCCTGATGGAAGTCTGTTGTAATGATCTCGATGAGACGCTTTGCCTCATTCATCATTGCTTCATCCTCACCACAGATAGATACCTGACCTTCATCGTTGATGTCGATCTTCACACCGGTTCTCTCGATCAGAGCGTTAATGGTCTTACCACGCTGTCCAACAACATCACCGATCTTCTGTGGATCGATCATGATCTGGATGATCTTTGGTGCATACTTGCCAACCTTCTCACGAGGCTCGCTGATTGCCGGCTTCATACAGGTATCCATAATGAACATTCTTGCCTCACGGCATCTTGCAATGGCTCCCTCTACGATCGGACGGGTCAGACCATGGATCTTGATATCCATCTGAATGGCTGTAATACCATCCTCCGTACCGGTTACCTTAAAGTCCATATCGCCAAAGAAATCCTCCAGTCCCTGAATATCTGTAAGCAGTACAAAATCGTCATCTGTCTCGCCTGTTACGAGACCACAGGAAATACCTGCAACCATTTTCTTGATCGGTACACCGGCAGCCATTAATGACATGCAGGATGCACATGTAGATGCCATGGATGTAGAACCGTTTGACTCGAAAGTCTCAGATACGGAACGGATTGCATATGGGAACTCTTCTTCACTTGGAAGTACCGGAAGCAATGCCTTCTCTGCCAGAGCACCATGACCGATCTCACGACGTCCCGGTCCACGGCTAGGCTTTGTCTCACCAACAGAGTATGAAGGGAAGTTATAATGATGCATATATCTCTTCTCTGTCTTGTTGGCATCCAATCCGTCGATTCTCTGCTTCTCAGAAAGAGGAGCCAGAGTTGTGATATTGCAGATCTGAGTCTGTCCACGGGTAAACATGGCAGAACCATGAACTCTAGGAATCAGATCAACCTCAGCAGCCAGTGGTCTGATCTGTGTGATCTCGCGGCCATCCGGACGCTTGTGATCCTTGAGGATCATCTTGCGTACTGTCTTCTTCTGGTACTGATATACAGCCTCATCCAGAATCTCCAGCCAGTCTTCCTTCTCAGCAAATGCCTCCGCTAACTTCTCGGTTACCTGGCGGACATTCTCCTCTCTTGTCTGCTTATCATCAGAGAATACAGCCTCTTCCATCTCCGCAGGAGGTACGATCTTTTTGATCTCCTCGAACATCTCCTCCGGAATCGCACAGCTTGTATACTCATGCTTTGGCTTACCAATCTCTTCTACCATCTGATTGATCAGTGCAATGATGGTCTGGTTGACGTCGTGGCACTTGTAAATTGCCTCGATCATCTTGTCCTCCGGAATCTCATTGGCTCCGGCCTCGATCATAATAACCTTCTCTGCAGTGGAAGCAACCGTCAGACGAAGATCACCATTGTCCCATACCTCCTGGCTCGGATTTACGATGAACTCGCCGTCTACCATACCCATCTGTGTGGTAGCGCATGGTCCGTAGAACGGAATATCTGAAATACTTGTTGCAACAGCAGAACCGATCATAGCAACAAGCTCCGGACGGCACTCCGGATCAACAGAAAGAACCAGGTTGTTCAGAGAACAGTCATTTCTGTAATCCTTTGGGAACAAAGGACGCATTGGACGGTCAATAACACGCGCTGTCAGAACCGCATTCTCAGATGCCTTTCCCTCACGTTTATTAAAACCTCCCGGAATCTTTCCGACAGAGTACATTTTTTCTTCAAACTCTACTGACAGAGGGAAGAAGTCAATTCCCTCCCGCGGCTTCTCAGATGCTGTGGCAGTACAAAGAACCGTTGTGTCTCCGTAATGCATCAGGGCAGCACCATTCGCCTGCTTTGCAACTCGTCCGATGTCGATAGACAGAGTTCTTCCGGCAAGCTCCATGGAATATGTTTTGTATGCCATGATTATCTCCTTTCCTTTTGCCCTGTGGGGCTTAGCAAAACAAGGCACCCTTGCAGGTGCCTCATCCCTCATTGTGTAAAATTATTTTCTAAGACCAAGCTTCTCGATCAGTTCACGGTAAGCGTCGAGATCTTTCTTCTTAAGGTACTCAAGAAGGTTACGTCTCTGACCGATCATCTTCAGCATACCACGTCTTGAATGGTGGTCTTTCTTGTTCTCCTTCAGATGCTCTGTGAGCTCACGGATACGGAATGTAAGGATTGCTACCTGTACCTCTGGAGATCCTGTATCCTCTGGTGTACGTCCATACTCTTTTACGATTTCTGCTTTCTGCTCTTTGCTAATCATTGTTTTTCCTCCTATAATTTAATATATGCCTGTCACTAAGAACCGGTTGGAGTCTCCGAAATCCGAGTGACGGTAATCACAACTTATTTAGAATAACACATTGAAATGTGTTTGTAAACAGGTTCGTCTGATTTTTTCTATTTTCATCCATTCACAGAATTTTCGTCAGCTTCTGATGGCTTTTTCTCATTTTCTTTGTGGTCTAACTCAATATCTAACTCCAGCTGAATCTCTTCCTCAGCCTCCAGCTTAAAGTCTTCCACCTTTTCCGGATTAACCACCGGCAGATCCTCCAGGGATTCAATACCAAAGTTGCGCAAAAACTCCTCCGTTGTGGCAAACAGGATCGGGCGTCCCGGTGCATCCAGGCGGCCCACCTCGCAGATCAGCTTGTATTCCACCAGCTTGTTGATCACATGGTCACTCTTTACGCCACGGATATGCTCTACCTCCAGCTTCGTGATCGGCTGCTTATAAGCTATGATAGATAAGGTCTCCAAAAGCACATCGGTCAACACATGCTTCTTCGGCACATGGGCGATCTTGACCAGATACTCATACATGGAGGATTTGGTACACATCTGAAAGGCACCGTCCAGCTCGATGATCTGTATCCCTCTGTCATCTCCGGCGTAGCGGTCCATCATATTCCGGATCACATGGCGGCAGGTATCCTCATCCTGCTCCGTTGCCGCTGCGATACGCTCCAGTTCCACGGCCTCTCCCATGGTAAACAGAATCGCCTCGATCACCGCTTCTAAATCTGCTATTTTCATTTCCTTATCCATACGAATCCTACATTCCTTTCTCAACCCGCAAACTTGAAATTCCAAACATAAAGCCTGCCGTGCGAAAATTTATTTCTCACACACCACTGGATGGCACAACTTCTACATCCTTCACACCCGGTACATATGTAATCAGAATATCATCAAAAATATTTTCCTGTTCTATTTTTAACTTACCCACCTTCATCAGCTCCAAAATTCCCAGGAAGGTTACGATCAGCATCAGCTTACTGTGCTGCTCCTCTAACATTCCACGGAATGTAAATCGGCCGTGAGCCATAGCGTATTCCTCAATATGCAGCATCCGGTCCGTGAGACTGATCTTTTCCTTCTCAATATTTCCAAACTTACTTCGGATCGGATCGATCTTGTCCACCTGTTTTTTCATAATGTCCCGGAAGATAAGCTGCAGCTTTGATAACGTCACATCGGAAAGAAGTGCTTCCACATCTACTTCCTCCTGATACTCTGCGATTTCCTTTGGTATTGTCGGCTTTTTGAATATCATATGAGAGGCGTCTAACTGCCGGTCCTTCAGCTCATAGGACGCATACTTATACAATTTATACTGCAATAGACGTTCTACCAGCTCAGCTCTCGGATCTTCTTCCTCGCCCTCCTCTGCCGGTGGTGCCGGGAGAAGCATTTTCGACTTGATCTTAAGCAAAGTCGCCGCCATAACAAGAAAATCGCTCATAACGTCCATGTCCTTCGTTTCCATGTTCGAAACGTAATCCATATACTGCTCTGTGATCTCCACGATCGGAATATCAAAAATATCAATCTTATTTTTCTCGATCAGATGAAGCAGCAGATCTAACGGTCCGTCAAACGCTTCCAGCTTTACTGATAAACTCATACTAATCCTACATTCCTTTCTCACCTTGTAGCCTTTCGTCCGCTGTCGCAAAGCTGCCGTGTGAAATATCCTACAAAAACAGAACGATCAGCCGGGAGGCTCCATAATGGATCATATCCAATAAAACAACCAGAACAAAAATCAATTTCACGGTTCCATCCGCCTTGATCATTCCCAGATATGCTGCCGGAGATACCCCTGCAACGATCATCCCCATATCAAAGGTGGAAATCGGAAATAAATTGGCTGTCAGCATCCCGGCACTGAGCAGTGCAAGATACTGTACCAAAATTGGGACAATCGCATTCCACCAATGAGGCAGTACCAGATGATCCAGTCCGTCTATCCCACCATATCCAAGCCGCAAAACAGCAACGCTTCCTGCCAGAACAACGACCAATGAGACAATCCCCGCCATTCCCAGACAAAGATTGGTACGGCGGTCCCTGACACGGAAAAAATACGGTTTGGATATCGGAACCATACTGGTCAGAGACAAGATCAGTCCAACGGGATCAATATACCGCCAGACCTTCCATGGTGCTGTCCGAAAGCATTTTACCGATTTCTGGCAAAACATATAGACAAACAGACGCACACATTCGTGATAGATCATTAGAAAAGCCGCCGCTGCAAGGCAGATACCAAGCTCTAAAAGGATTTCTTTCACCCTGTCACCTCAAATAATCAAATTGAAGACCATACATCCGCACCGTATCGCCCTCCTCTATGCCAAGCTTCTCCAGTTCATCTACAATACCGCTTGTCCGCAGGAACTTCTGAAAGAATTCAAAGCCTTTTTCGGAATCAAGATTGGTATAACCAAGCATTCTCTCAATCCGTGGTCCCTCAACCACATACATGCCTTCTTTCTCATCATACTCCACAATATATGGTTCATCCTTAAAGGTCTCCTGCTCCAGATCATATTCCTGTTCGAACACAACCGGCTCCTGATCCAGCTGGTCAAGCTGCTGTTTCACATAATAAAGAAGCTCCTTGACACCCTTACCGCTGACTGCTGAGATTGGAAATACCGGAATGCCTTTCGGTTCAAACTCCTCCTTCAAAAGCGTGATCACGGTATCCTCCTCGGTTCCATAAAAAACGTCGGTCTTATTGGCTGCGATCACCTGTGGACGTTTGATCAGCTCCGGGCTGTAGTTTTCCAGCTCTTTATTGATGATCAGAATATCATTTAAAGGATCCCTTCCCTCGGTAGACGCTGCATCCACCATATGAATAAAAAGCTTTGTTCTCTCAATATGACGCAGGAACTCGTGTCCCAGTCCCACTCCCTCGGAAGCTCCTTCAATCAATCCCGGAATATCTGCGATCACAAATCCATCGGTTCCCTCCAGATCAACTACACCAAGGATCGGGCTTAGTGTTGTGAAATGGTAATCGGCAATCTTTGGCTTTGCATTGCTGACCCTTGACAGAAAAGTGGATTTCCCGACATTTGGAAAACCAATAAGTCCCACATCCGCAATAGTCTTCAACTCCAGAATAACCTCAAGCTCTCTGCCCGGCTTTCCCGGCTGGGCATATTTCGGTACCTGCATCGTCGGCGTAGCATAGTTCATATTTCCCTTTCCGCCTCTGCCGCCCTTCAGGACCACCTCTCTCTTATGCTCGTGAGACATATCAATAATGACCTTTCCGGTCTCAGCCTCCCTCACAACTGTTCCTTCCGGCACATGAACCACCATATCCTCGCCATCGGCTCCATGACATCGTCTCTTGCCGCCCGGCTCGCCATCCCCGGCAAAATATTTCCGGATATGACGAAAGTCATTCAGTGTATTGACACGGGGATCTACCTCAAAGATCAAATCGCCACCCCGGCCACCGTCTCCACCGTCCGGACCACCTGCTGCTACATACAGTTCTCTTCGGAAACTCACATGACCGTCTCCGCCTTTTCCGGATCGTATTGTTATTTTCGCACTATCTGCAAACATCATATCCTCCTTTTCTAAAACGAGAAGTTCTTATAAGTAAGAAATAGGGGCTGCCACTGGCAACCCCTTATCGGTAACCGGATTTCCCGGTCAAAAAGTCTTATTTAGCTTCTACCGGATATACGGAAGCCTGCTTTTTGTCTCTACCTTTTCTCTCGTAACGAACAACACCGTCTACAAGTGCAAACAGAGTATCATCTCCGCCACGTCCAACATTTACACCTGGATGAATCTTTGTACCACGCTGTCTGTATAAAATGTTACCAGCAAGTACGAACTGTCCATCGGCTCTCTTTGCTCCTAATCTCTTGGACTCGGAATCTCTACCGTTCTTAGTAGAACCCATTCCCTTTTTATGAGCAAACAACTGAAGGTTCATCTTTAACATGGTTCTATCCCTCCTGTTTTTCTAATCGAATTTTAATGTGTTTCTTTCCATACTCATCCTGAATCCCGTTCAGACCCAGAACAAGTGATTTCAATAACAGCTGTGATGATGTACTGACCGGTCTGTCCGTAATCTGAAAAAAAACGGAACCACTATCCGGATCAACGGAATTTTCAAAAGCATCCTCCGTATACTGATCAATGGAATTGATCGCATTGATCACAAGAGCGGATACAGCAGCACATACAATGTCCTGACCGTACTCAGCATATCCGGCATGACCCGACATCTGAAATCCTGTATACTCCCCGGAGGGAGTCTGAAATATCTTAACATCTATCATACTGTCACCCTTCTGTGAATCTCACAGAATCTTTATCCGTCATCAGACTGGATTAAGCGTTGATCTTGTCGATCTTAACCTGTGTATAAGCCTGTCTGTGACCGTTTTTCTTATGATATCCGGTTTTTCTCTTATATCTGTAAACGATAACTTTCTTTGCTTTGCCTTCCTTAACAACTGTTGCAGAAACACTTGCATTTGCTACGTCAGCACCTGCCTTCATAGCTCCGTCGTTTACAGCCAAAACGCTATCAAATGTAACTGTCTCGCCAGCCTCTGCTGCAAGCTTCTCTACGTTAATGATATCACCCTCGGCTACTTTGTACTGCTTTCCACCTGTTGCAATAATTGCGTACATCTTTGCACCTCCTTATCATTACTCGCCAACTATGGTATCCGGAAACATTTCCGGCATTTCACAAAACCTCGTTGAGCGGCACACTTGAATATCTTAGCATTCCACCTTCATTCTGTCAACTGTTTTTCCTGACTTTTTTGAAGTTTTTTGTAATTTAAAATTTTCCTAAACAATCCCATTCATTTCAAGCCGGGCAAATCCATTTGTATATTCCCCAAAGCACCAGCAGATGGATCGGATAAAACCAATAAAAGAAACCTCTGGGCATCCTTGTTGCCCCCTGATCCCTCTCTGCTGAATACAGCCTGACCGGAGCCAGTGCCAGTGCAGCTATAAGCTCCATCCAGCCCTGACACAGGCATATCACCGGAAACAACCACAGAAGTGTCCTAAAATCGTACCGGCACACATAAAACGCCGTGATCATCAATATCCCCCACATAGAATAATCACATTGAAGCAGCACCGCTGTTCCAAGCCCGCCAAATACGATCAGCAGATATGCTGCACACCTGTTCACTCCCACAATGCACTTCTCAACCTCTGCTATACCCCAGAGTACCGCAAGCCCGATTCCCAGCGTAAAAAACACATTTTGGTCACTCCGGGCAACCATCTTCCCGGAAAACACCAGATCATAAGGAATCTCAGAAATCACCGCAAAGCACCAGAGTCGTGCCAGATACTTTCCCCGGCTGTGAGTATAAATAAACCCCTGCACCAACAGGAAACAGATCAGAGGAAACGAAAGTCTGCCAATCCCCCGCATAATATGATACAACACGGACATTGTACTTTGCGGTACAAAAAGATAACCTATATGATCAATCACCATGCTCCATATGGCGATCCATTTTAACTGATTCCGGGATAATGTCATATGCATGAAAACCTTCTTTTCTTCTTTCCACTTTACCTGATCCTGAGAGCAGGTACCTTAATCTGCTATGATGCCTGCCCTTTATTTTCCTTAATGATAGGAAAGAACCTATCCACAATCAATGAATAGGTTCTTTCCTCGGGTTGGGCTGTTATAAATAACAGTTAGCAGTCTGTAGGGGAATCGAACCCCTGTTTTCGCCGTGAGAGGGCGACGTCTTAGCCGCTTGACCAACAGACCAAATATGAAGTTGTAAGCTGTAATAACAGCTAGCAGTCTGTAGGGGAATCGAACCCCTGTTTTCGCCGTGAGAGGGCGACGTCTTAGCCGCTTGACCAACAGACCATTTTCTCTGCTGCGCTTTACCGCGTCAGCAGTTGATATATTACACTACTTTCTGACAAATTGCAAGCATTTTTTTAAATTTTTCCAAAAAAATTTGCAAATCTGTCAGAAAGCCGCATGTTTTCTGGGTTTCTAACGACCAAAATATTGATCAATTCCATCGGCCATACCGACCGCCATCTTATTTCTGGTCTCTTTTTTCTGCATATAACGATCCTCCGATGCATTACTTAAAAATCCCATCTCGATCAATGTCACCGGTATTTTACTCCAGTTTGTACCGGTAAGATCATCTCTCAGAGAGAGCCCTCTGTTACGGATTCCTGTTTTTTTGCAGTAATTTTTCAGAATATACTGGGACAATTTTTTTGACTTTGCACTCAGCTTTCCTACATAACGGTTTTGGGTGGAAGGATATAACGCCGAAGCTCCCCTTACCGAAGAAGAAGCTGAACTGTCCCCATGGATCCTGATATAAATATCCGCACCGCTTTTGTTGGCAATCTGCGCACGCTGCTTATTACTGATATTTACATCATTTTTACTGCGGATCATAATAACCTTATAACCTCTGGATTTCAGCTCCTTTTGAAGCTTTTTGGCTACGATAAGGTTTAATTTATATTCCGGCACATGAGATGCGACACCTGTCGCTCCCCCCGCCACCTTTGCCTTCCGGGTAGACGAACCCGGCCCCATCGGCTCTGTGGAGCTGTCACCACGAGACTGATGCCCGGCATCAATCGCAACTACCCTCTGGCGTTCTGCCGCTTCTGCCTTTTGACCATTGCCCTTAATGGTGCCAAACTTATTAAACGGATATATTCGTAACACGGCCTTGCCTTCGATTTTATCTCTGGATACAGGTCCTACTTCCTCGTAACGGCTGTCTTCGCTGACCTCCCGGTTATCCCCCAGCACAAAATACTCATCCTTGCCAAGCTTCAGTGGCTCTGAGGCAATACCGGACTCCGTCATAGGATCCTTGCCATAATTTTCCTTCAGAACCTTGCCGTCAATATAAATCGTATTCCCCACAATCTGGATCGTCTCTCCCGGCAGACCGATTACACGCTTAATATAATAATCCTCGTTTTCTCTGCCATACGGATAAAATACAATAATATCAAATCTTTTGGGGTCTGAAAATCGGTAGGACAACTTGTCTACCAGCAGATTATCCTCGTCCTGCAGGGTAGACTCCATTGAAGTCCCGTCAACAATCGTTCTCTGTATCACATAGCGCGGTACTACCATAACACAGACCACGATGATCGCTACATAAACGATCAGCTCGATCAATGCACTTTTTATCTTTTGAAGCCTGGTCGGCTTCTTTTCCGGTTCATTTTCTGATATATTTTCCTCTGCAGGACATTCTTTCTCCTGCTGGATTTCCTTTGTCTGATCCTGGTTTTCTTCCATCATCACAACAAGCTCCTCCGCCTCTGATTTATACGATCTGATCTTTTCCCGAAGTTTTTCCTCTACTCATCTTCCTCAGAGAAAGAAATGATAGATTCCGCTTCCTCTGCTCTCTCCTGAGCTTCTTTTGCCTTTCTTGCCTCGATCTCAGCAGCCTCCTCCTCACTGAGAATATGGATCTTGGAATTGCTAAGCTCCTCAATCGCAGTAGACAATGGCTTTGGACATTTTGATTTTACTAAAGGCTGTACCCCGTCAATAAGCTGACGTGCTCTTTTGGAAGTTGCCAAAACGATAGAATAACGGCTGTTTACTACAGGTGCCTCTCCGGTCTCTACCTCGCTGTTTACTAATTTCATTAAGTCTGTATAAGATGGATGTAACATAATATTCCCCTTTCAAAATTTAGTTTATATTCATTATGCTAGCTTATAGAATATCGCAAAAAGATAAATTTATCAACTATCTTTTTTCAAACTCCTGTTTTATTTTTTTGATAAATTTCTCCTGCTGTTCTCTTTTGTAATGGAGAGAACGGATCAGTCTATGTACATTTTCCACACACTCGTCCAGATCGTCATTCACTACGATATAATCATATTTCTCCATATAGCTGCACTCTTCCTTTGCTCTCGCCATGCGGTCACGGATTACTTCTTCTGTCTCAGTTCCTCTGCCACGGAGTCTCTGCTCTAACACGTCCACCGATGGCGGCGTCAGAAAGATCAGATTTACCTCTGGCAGGATTTCCCTTACATGAAGGGCTCCCTGCATTTCAATCTCAAGGATCACATCTTTTCCCTGCTCTAACTGCTGTACCACATATTCCTTGGGTGTCCCGTAATAATTTCCCACATACCGGGCATATTCGATCAGCTGATGCTCTGCGATCATCTGCTCAAATTCTTCCTTCGTCTTAAAGAAATATTCTCTGCCATCCTGCTCCCCCTCTCTCGGAGAACGGGTTGTTGCTGAGATTGATAAACCATAGTCATATTTATCCAGAAGCTGTTTTACAACGGTTCCCTTTCCGGCTCCTGAAAATCCTGAAATTACAGTAAGAACTCCTTTATCTGACATTTTTATTCCTCCATTTCCATATTCCGCAGTTCCCCTTCCTGCGGCGAATGAACTCTGCTCTCGATGGTTTCCGGCAAAAGTGCTGACAGCACCAGATGCCCGCTGTCCATTACCAGAATACATTTGGTCTTCCGCCCGCATGTGGCATCCACTGCCAGTCCGGCATCCTTCGCATTTTGTATCATACGCTTGATCGGTGCCGCATCGGCCCGTACAATGCCAATGACCTTATTCATATTGACCACATTTCCATAACCGACATTAACCAGCATAATAATGTCCCTTCCTGTCTGCTCTGTTATTCTATATTCTGAATCTGCTCTCTGACCTTCTCGATCTCTGTCTTGAGATCAATCGCAATATTGGATAATGCCCTGTCATTTGCCTTGGAGAGTATGGTGTTTGACTCCCGGTTCATCTCCTGTGCGATAAAATCCAGCTTCCGTCCAATATTGTCTCCCAATTTTAAAGTATCTCTCATATTCTTGATATGGCTGTGCAGACGTACTGTCTCCTCATCCACGCAGACCTTATCAGCATAAATAGTCAGCTCTGTGGCAAGCACACGTTCATCAATATTTTTATCTCCCAGAAGCTCCTCCACCTTTTCGGTGATCCTGCTGCGGTATTCTTCCATCATCTCCGGAGAACGTTTTTCCACGTCACATACCATCTTTTCAATGCCGTCCAGCTTTTCATTCAGATCAAGAAACAGATGCTCCCCTTCCTTCTCTCTCGCTTCCACGAAATGAGCCGCCGCCTGACGCAATGTCTGCTCCAGTACAGGGAGTAACGTTTCCTCATCATCCTCAGCTTCGTCCAGAGCAATGACATCCGGCATCCGGATCAATGACGCCGCAGTAATTCCCTTTTCCAGTCCAAAGGTCTGAGCGGCCTTTTCAATGGCGTCCATATATCCCTGTGCCACTGTATCATGGTAATCTACCTTTGTTTTCTTTCCGGCATAATCCTCATAGGAAATATAAATGTCGATCTTTCCTCTGGCCGCAAACTCCTTTACTGTCGAACGCACGACATTTTCAAAGGCGTTAAATTTCTTGGGCATCTTGATCCCAATATCACAATATCTGTGATTGACCGCTTTCATCTCTACTGATATTTTATACTCCTCCGTAATGGTCTCACTCCGGCCAAAACCCGTCATACTTTTAATCATGATAATCCTACTTTCTCCTTTTTATATCATTTCGTCTACTTGCCTGTTTCAGAATTCTCTGCCTGTTTTTCTGTCTTATCCGTTTCCGACAGTTCCCCGTTCGAAAATTGCTCCTCCGCCTTCCGATCCGGCTCTTCCCCGCTTTCCGAATCTCCGGTCATAGTCTTACCTTCTGCCGCCGGTGCTTCAATGGGTTTCTGTGTCAGAAGCTGCAATAGAGAAATCTTATTTTCTGCATCCCGGCGCAGGTTAGCATTTCTCTTTTCCTGCTTTGTATATAAAACGTAATGCTTATCTCCATTCACATCTGTCCGGATCCTCTTCAGATCCTTATACATATCCGTCTCCATACTAAGGCTTTTATGATACAGACGCAGCTCCAGATAATCCTTTAACAGCCGGTAGATCATCGCAAATAACGGCACACCGACGATCATACCTGCAATGCCCCACAGCCCTCCAAACAGCAGGATGGCAAACAGCACCCAGAATGCCGTCAGACCCGTTGATTCTCCCAAAATTGCCGGTCCTATTACATTACCATCCAACTGCTGGAGGATAATAATAAAGATAACAAAATAAACACACTGGACCGGATTGACCAAAAGGATCAGAAGTGCACTTGGCACTGCTCCAATATAAGGACCAAATACAGGGATCACATTAGTCACACCAACGATCACGCTGATCAGCAGCGGGTATGGAAGCTTCAGAATCCACATCACAATAAAACACAATACGCCAATGATCGCAGAATCCACGATCTTACCAACGATGAATCCGCTAAATGTATCGTTTGTCATGCGTCCGTAATGAAGGATTACATCTGCCTGTTTCTTGCCAAAGACCGCATAGATCAGCTTTTTTGCCTGTGCCAGAAATCTATCCTTGCCAAGCAGCAGATAAACTGCCACAATACAGCCGATCATCAGATTATATAATACTCCCAGCACACTGAATACACCACTGGCAAACATGGAGGCCAAAGAGTTTACATTTGGTAAAAGCCCTGTCTGCAGCCAAGGAAACAGATCCTTTTGAATCCATTCATCCAGACTATCCGTCACATGAAGCAGGGCATCCTGAAACTGATTGGCCAGGTAGGGGTTATCCATGACCCACTTGCTTACCTTATGATAATAATCCTGTGCCTGATCCGGCAGAGTGTTCACCAACGTAACAATGCTGTTGACCACCTGTGGTATCAACAGCCACAAAAGTACGGTAATGATCAGAAAACCGGTGATCATCGCCAGGACAATGCTGACAGCCTTGGTAAACTTCCGGTAGCGCCGCTGTCTCCGCTCATCCTCCTCCGGGATCTTGCGTCCGAAGAGTTTATAAAAGCAGTTGCTGTAAAATACCATCAGCGGATTTAGCAGATATGCGATCACAAGTCCATAAATCACAGGCATCAAAAGCTTCACCAATGCTGCTGCCGCCTTCCATATATAGGAAAGATTCGTCAAGCAGTAAAAAATGATGATCGATATGATGATCACTAAAAGCAGGCCAAACCAATGACCCAGTAATCCCCGAAATCTTTTTTTACTTTTTGGCTTTTTTTCAATAAAATCCGGATGAAAGATCTCCTCAATCTCCGTTTCCAACACATCGTCCTTCTGCTTCTTCTCCATAGAAATGTCCATGCCTTTCTAAACATCCGCAGACAGCCGCTGCAGATAGAATATTCTCATAGTCTTACGATAAAACACACTCTGTTTAATGATAAACGATTCCCTTGCAAAAAGCAATAGCCGTCCGGAGAAGATTCCCTGTTTCTGTCCCGGCACCATCATATACCGTTTATTACAAAAAGCATGCAAAGATCGATGCCCCGGCTACCGTCAACAGCCCTGCCACTGCAATGGATAAGCCGGAGATTGCCCCCTCTGTTTCGCCCATTTCCATTGCCTTTGATGTACCAATGGCATGAGAGGCCGTGCCGATTGCGACTCCCTTAGCGATCGGCTCTGTAATATGAAATACTTTACATGCAGCTTCCGCCAGAATACTTCCCAGAATACCCGTTATAATAATGATTGCCACAGTCAGTGTCACATAACCGCCTAATTCCTCAGAAACACCCATTCCAATGGCAGTGGTAATGGACTTTGGCAGGAGCGTCGTGTATTCCTTATGGTTCAGTCCGAAAAAGACTGACATAGCAAGAACACTGACAAGGCTTGTCAAAACACCGGATAAGATTCCGACCATGATTGCCTTAAAATTCTTCTTTAACAGCTCCATCTGCTCGTAAAGAGGAATAGCCAGACAAACTGTCGCCGGTGTCAGAAAATAACTGATCACATCCGCTCCCTCCTGATAAACCTTATAATCTGTCTTGGAGATATTTAAAAAGAGCATGATCAGGATCACGGAGATCAAAAGAGGATTAAAAATGGCCAGCCGGAATTTCTTCTGCAGCAGCATACCGATGCCATATGCCACAAAGCTCAAAGCAACACCCCAAAACACGGAATTCTGCATAAACTCACTCATTCTGCACATCCTCCTCTGTCATAAACTGTGTGACCCTGCCTGCCACGAACATTACCAGAAGCGTGCTCAGCAAAGTGATCACCGCATAAGGAAGCAGTATCGGCATCAGTACATGATACGCTCCTAACAAACCCACAGCTGCCGGAATAAACATCAGTGGCATTACTTCTATTAAAAAGTATCCCGTCTCCTTCACCTTATCCAGAGACAGAATTCCACCGGCCAAAGCCGTAAATAGGATTGCCAGGCCATAAATGCTTGCCGGAACCGGCAATGGGATCAGGTTATGTAACACTTCCCCAATCAGGGAGATCAGCAGAATAATAGAAAACTGTCGCAAATATTTCACAACAAAACACCTCTTTCTCTTTTGTTCTAAAAATATACTTAATATTAGAAATACCGCCCATAAAGACAGCGTTTCTTAGCGTATACCTATTGGGAGATTTTGTCAATAATTTAAAAAAAATAAAAAAAGGGGTTTTCAAACAAATAAAAGTATGTTATAGTACCTAACAGTTGGATAACGAACGGAACAAGGGTGTTCTCATTACTTGTAATGAGTGCGCCCTTTTTTACTAATCAGACTGACATAAGCTTCTGTTTCGCCCGACTCTCATGAGACGGTCATGGACATCAGGGACTGGCACAAGGAAGACCGCCTCATAAAATAAACAGTCAGTTGACGATGAAAGGATGGTAGGAATTATGGAACAAAACGTAATTGAGCAGGTTTTCGGAAAAGACGTGTTCAACGATGAGGTAATGAAAGAAAAGCTGCCTAAGGATGTTTACAAATCATGGAAGAAAACCCTGGAGAACGGCGAAGACCTGAATCAGGATATCGCAAATGTTGTGGCACACGCCATGAAGGAATGGGCACTGGAGCACGGCGCTACTCATTATACCCACTGGTTCCAGCCGATGACAGGTATTACTGCAGAAAAGCATGATTCTTTCTTAAGTCCTGCATCTGACAGCAAACCGGTTCTGGAATTCTCTGGTAAGGAGTTGATCAAGGGGGAGCCGGATGCATCTTCTTTCCCTTCCGGTGGTCTTCGTGCTACCTTTGAGGCAAGAGGATATACAGCATGGGATTGTACATCTCCTGCATTTCTGCGTGAGGATGCTGCCGGAGTTACACTCTGCATCCCTACTGCATTTTGTTCATACACAGGTGAGGCGCTGGATAAGAAAACTCCTCTCCTTCGTTCTATGGAAGCCCTCAGCAAACAGGCTGTCCGTATTGTAAAGCTTTTTGGATATGACGATGTCAAAAAGGTTTCCTGCTCCGTAGGACCTGAGCAGGAATATTTTCTGGTTGACCGTGACAAATATTTACAGCGTAAGGATCTGATCTTTACCGGTCGTACTCTTTTTGGCGCACCGGCACCAAAGGGTCAGGAATTAGATGATCATTACTTTGGCACCATCAAAGAGCGTATTGCTTCCTTTATGAAAGACCTTAACATTGAACTTTGGAAGCTCGGTATTCTCTCTAAGACGCAGCATAACGAGGTTGCGCCTGCCCAGCATGAGATGGCTCCGATCTTTACAACCGCTAATATCTCTACGGATCATAACCAGCTGGTTATGGAGATTATGAAGAAGGTTGCCAAGAGACATAACCTGGAGTGCCTCCTTCACGAGAAGCCATTCGCCGGTGTAAACGGTTCCGGTAAGCATGATAACTGGTCTATCGTAACCGATACCGGTATCAACCTTCTGGATCCCGGTAAAAAGCCACATGAAAACAAACTGTTCCTTCTGACACTTGCCGCTGTAATCAAGGCAGTTGATGATAATGCAGAGCTTCTTCGTCTGTCCGCTTCCAGTCCGGGAAATGACCACAGACTTGGTGCAAACGAGGCACCGCCTGCTATTATCTCCATCTTCCTCGGCGAGCAGTTAGAGGATATCATTGAGCAGATTGTCAGAGGTGATGTTTCTTCCTCAATTCAGGGTGAGAAGCTGGATACCGGTGTACATGTACTTCCGGTATTGAAGAAGGATGCTACCGACAGAAACCGTACATCACCGTTTGCTTTCACCGGTAATAAGTTTGAGTTCCGTATGCTTGGTTCTTCTATGTCCATCGCCGGACCAAACTTTACATTAAATGCTATGGTTGCGGATGTTCTTCAGGATTTTGCTGACGAACTGGAGCAAGCAGAGGATTTCGATACTGCTGTTGACGCCCTGATCAAGAAGACTGTAACAGAGCACCAGAGGATTATCTTCAATGGTGATGGATATTCTGATGATTGGGTTGAGGAAGCAGAGAAACGTGGTCTTCCAAACATCAAGTCTATGGTTGAGGCAATTCCTTATCTTGCATCCGAGAAGAGCGTAAAGCTTTTCGAAAGACAGAATGTTATGACAAAAGCGGAACTTGAGTCCCGTGTTGAGATCAACTATGAGAACTACTCTAAGACTATCAACATTGAGGCAAAGACAATGATTGACATGGCCGGCAAGCAGTTTATCCCATCTATTATTAAATACACCACAAGCCTTGCAGATTCTATCACAAAGGTTCAGGCTGCATGCCCAACTGCTGATGTATCTGTCCAGACAGAGCTCTTAACAAAAACATCTTCTCTTCTGGCTTCTGCACAAAAGGCACTGACTGCCCTTGAGGCTGCTGTTGCTGAGGCAGACACCAAGGAAGAAGGCAAAGAACAGGCGCTGTTCTTCCGTAAGGTTGTATTTGCTGATATGGAGACACTCCGTGCTCCGATCGATGAGCTGGAAATGATCGTTGACAAGACATTCTGGCCGGTACCTACCTACGGCGATCTGCTGTTTGAGGTATAAACTCCTCACTTTACCTACATAAGAATAAACTTGCTTTCATATTATAATATTCCCAATTTATAAATGAATCAGAGAAGGGACGGTTGACCGTATGGCAATCGTCTCTTTTTCTGGTGTATCGAAAAATGCTCGTAATGCATTAGAAAGCCAATGAGAATTGCGAAGCAATTCTTGGAGGGCAAAACGCTGGTTTTGCCCTTTTCTTGTGTTATAGTTTTGTTTATGGTATACTTAAAGTTATCAATGCAGATGTTTTGGTTCGTACATATATCTGTTTATCATTAGATGAAAAGCATCTGAATTTTGGAGTTATCAAATAATACTTACGGAGGTATCCAACATGAATAATAAAAAAATCGTTGTTGCTCTGGGTCACAATGCCCTCGGCAGCACTTTTCCGGAACAGAAGGCTGCCGTAAAAAAAGCGGCTGCTGCAATCGCTGATCTGATCGAAGCCAAATATCAGGTTGTGATCACACACAGTAACGGACCACAGGTTGGTATGATCCACGCTGCCATGACAGAATATTCTCTTCTGGAACCGGACAACACAGTTGCACCAATGTCCATCTGCAGTGCCATGAGCCAGGGTTATATCGGCTACGATCTGCAGAACGAGCTCCGTACAGAGCTTTTAAACCGCGGTATCTACAAGCCTGTCACCACCTTGATCACACAGGTTCGCGTCGATCCGTTTGACGCTGCATTCAGCCAGCCTTCCAAAGTTATCGGACGTTATATGACAGAGGAAGAGGCAAAAGCCGAGCAAAAGAAAAACAACCATGTCATTAAGGATGGAGACAAGGGCTATCGCCGTATCATTGCTGCTCCTCGTCCAATGGAGATTTACGAACTGGATGCCATCAAAGCTCTTCTGGACGCCGATCAGGTTGTCATTGCCTGCGGTGGCGGCGGAATTCCGGTTCTGCAGCAGGGGACCCGTCTGAAGGGTGCCAGTGCAGTCATTGAGAAGGATCTGACCAGTGCCTGCCTCGCAGAGGGAATTCAGGCAGATATGCTGCTTCTGCTCACCGGCGTAGAAAAAGTTGCATTAAACTTCAACACGCCACAGGAAACACCGTTAGATTATCTGTCGGTTGAGGAAGCCACCAAATATATCGAGGATGGCCAGTTTACCACAGGTGCTATGCTTCCTAAGATTGAAGCTGCTGTTTCCTTCGCATCCTCCTCTCCTGCCCACAAGTCCGTAATTACCGATCTGGATACAGCTTTGGACGGCGTTACGGGAAAGACCGGTACTCTGATCACAGCGGATTAATCAAATTTAATTATTTTCTGCCAATCATAAAAACAGGAAGCACATCCCTGAAACGGATATGCTTCCTGTTAGTTTTTATCTTATTACTCTTTTATTTTCTACTGCGCATAAGAACCACTCTTAGAGATCGTTGCCACATCCACAATAGAAAGATGCTGCTTATCTGCATTCTCCAGGCTGGTGAGAAGTGCATTGGCGGTGTCCAGAGAAGTTAATACATTGACACCTGTCTCAATGGCGGTACGGCGGATCAGGAAACCATCTTTCATCTTGTCGCCGTGGGTCGGTGTATCAATAACCAGATCGATCTGATGCTCCAGAAGCAGATCCATCAGAGTCGGTGCCTCCTCATTGATGCGGTTGACCGGAATCGCCAGTACCCCGTTCTCATTTAATACACGGGAGGTATTTCTTGTTGCAAAGATTTCATAACCAAGCGCCTTGAAACGCTTTGCTACACCAACGGCCTCCAGCTTATCGGAATCCTTTACGGAAATGATCATCTTCTTATGCTTTGGAAGATTGACTCCGGCACCTAAAAATGCCTTATACAGTGCCTCATCGAAAGTCTTGGCGATACCAAGACACTCACCGGTAGACTTCATCTCCGGTCCCAGAGAAATCTCTGCTCCACGAAGCTTCTCAAAAGAGAATACCGGCATCTTGATGGCCAGATATCCTGCATCCGGTGCAAGACCCGGCTCAAAGCCCAGATCCCGGATCTTTGCTCCAAGGATTACACGGGAAGCCAGATCAACAATCGGGATACCTGTTACTTTACTGATATAAGGTACGGTACGGCTGGAACGAGGATTTACCTCGATCACATAAACCTCATCCTGATATACGATAAACTGAATGTTGATCAGACCAATGACGTGAAGGGAACGTGCCAGCTTGCCAGTATAATCCACCAGAACACGCTTGATCTTGTCGGAGATTGTCTGTGCCGGATATACGGAAATACTGTCACCGGAATGGATACCGGCTCTCTCAATATGCTCCATAATACCTGGGATCAGAATATCCTCACCATCACATACGGCATCCACCTCAATCTCCTTACCCATCAGGTATTTATCGATCAGGATCGGATGCTCCTGATGATAACGGTTAATGACCGCCATAAACTCTACAATATCCTGGTCTCGGACAGCAATCTGCATTCCCTGTCCACCCAGCACATAAGAAGGACGGATCAGTACCGGATAACCAAGCTCGTTGGCAACCTTTAATGCTTCCTCCGTAGTAAATACGGTGTCTCCCTTTGCCCTTGGAATACAGCATTCCTCCAGGATCTCGTCAAACAGCTCACGATCCTCGGCAGCATCAACGTTCTCAGCACTTGTACCAAGAATCTTCACGCCCATCTTGATCAGGGATTCTGTCAGGTTAATGGCTGTCTGTCCACCAAACTGAACCACAGCCCCGTCCGGCTTCTCCAGACGAACGATATTCTCTACATCCTCCGGTGTCAACGGCTCAAAATACAGCTTATCGGCAATATCAAAGTCTGTACTTACCGTTTCCGGGTTGTTATTTACAATAATAGTCTCATAGCCCTCCTGCTTCAGTGCCCATACACTGTGCACAGAGCAGTAGTCAAACTCGATACCCTGTCCAATACGGATCGGACCGGAACCCAGTACCATGATCTTTTTGCGGCCACTTGTCTCTTCCACCTCATTGGTTCCATCAAAACATCCATAATAATAAGGTGTCTCTGACGCAAACTCTGCGGCACAGGTATCTACCATTTTGAAAGCAGCTGTAATTCCATACTCATAGCGAAGCTGCTTTACCTCTTCCTCCGTCTTGCCGGTCCAGCGTGCAATCACGTTGTCCGGAAATTCCATTCTCTTCGCTTCCTTCATAAGCTCTTTGTCAATGTTGCCATTGCAGTCCTTGAGCTTCTTTTCCATCTCCACCAGAATGGCGATCTTATCAATAAACCATTTATCAATCTTAGTGATCTCATGAATCTTGTCATAGGAGGCAATGCCTCGGCGAAGGATCTCTGCGATCAGATAGATACGACGGTCATCGACGATATCCAGCTTATCCAGTACATCCTCATCAGACATTCCATCGTAGTCGCCGGTTTCCAGACAATCGACATGCTGTGCCAGAGAACGGATCGCTTTCATCAGACCGCCCTCAAAATTAGTACAGATACTCATAACCTCACCGGTTGCCTTCATCTGCGTGGTCAGAGTACGCTTTGCATTGATAAATTTATCAAACGGAAGTCTTGGTATCTTAACAACACAGTAATCCAATGCCGGCTCAAAGCTTGCATAGGTCTTGCCGGTAACGGCATTTGGAATCTCATCCAGAGTATATCCCAGTGCAATCTTTGCTGCCACCTTGGCGATCGGATATCCGGTAGCCTTGGAAGCCAGTGCAGACGAACGGCTCACACGAGGGTTTACCTCGATCACACAGTATTCAAAGGATGTCGGATGAAGTGCAAACTGTACGTTACATCCGCCGGTCACTCCAAGCTCGCTGATAATCTTCAATGCAGAAGAACGAAGCATCTGGTACTCCTTATCGGACAAGGTCTGGGATGGTGCCACAACAATACTGTCACCGGTATGAACACCAACCGGATCCAGATTTTCCATATTACATACGGTAATGCAATTTCCGTTGCTGTCGCGCATTACCTCATACTCGATCTCTTTCCATCCGGCAATACATCTCTCCACAAGAACCTGACCTACACGGGAAAGACGAAGACCATTGGAAAGAATCTCCTCCAGCTCTTCCTGATCATGGGCAATTCCACCGCCGGAACCACCAAGGGTATAAGCCGGACGCAGAACTACCGGATAGCCGATCTTTTCTGCAAAGACCACACCATCTTCAATATTTTCTACCAGCTCAGAAGGAGCACATGGCTCTCCGATCCGCTCCATCAGATCCTTAAACTCCTGACGTCCCTCTGCATTACGAATCGTTTCCGCTGTTGTTCCAAGAAGCCTTACATTATGACTATCCAAAAATCCAGACTCCGCAAGCTCCATACCAAGGTTCAGACCAGCCTGTCCACCCATGTTCGGAAGAAGACTGTCCGGTTTTTCCACCTCAATGATGTGCTGAAGTACTCCAACCGTCAATGGCTCAATATATACCTTATCCGCAATATCTTTATCCGTCATGATCGTTGCAGGATTGGAGTTGACAAGGATAACCTCCATTCCCTCTTCCTTCAGAGAACGGCATGCCTGTGTTCCCGCATAGTCAAACTCGGCTGCCTGTCCGATAACGATCGGACCGGAACCAATTACCAATACACGTTTAATTCCCTCTAATTTTGGCATTACTGATTACCTCCCATCATTTTGATAAACTCCTCAAACAGTACCTCTGAATCCTTTGGACCTGCATTTGCCTCCGGATGGAACTGCACGGTCTTCACCGGCTTTCCAATATATTCCAGACCCTCGATGGTCTTGTCATTAACATTGATAAACCATGGCTTCGCCTTTGTGTCATCCAGGCTCCCGCCATCCACCACATAACCGTGGTTCTGGGAAGAAATATAAACCCTTCTGGTATGAAGATCCATTACCGGATGGTTTGCACCACGATGACCATATTTCATCTTATATGTCTTAAAGCCGTGGGCCAGTGCCATCAGCTGATGCCCCAGACAGATTGCAAAGATTGGAATACCTGACTCAGACAGCTTGCGGATCTCCTCAATGATCTCCACACACTCTGCCGGATCTCCCGGTCCATTTGTGATCATAATACCGTCCGGCTTTGCTGCGATCACATCCTCCGCCTTGAAATCACAAGGATATACATCAACCTCGCAGCCTCTGTTTAACAGACAGCGGATAATATTATTTTTGGTTCCCACATCGATCACAGCCACCTTAAAGCTTGTCTCTGTCTTTTCAGAGCCTAGATCACCCGGCTTGAAAGACTCCTTCTGGCTCCGTGACACTTTCTGTACCACACCGGTCACGTTATACTCCTTTAACTTTGGAAGAATCTCGTCCAGATTATAATTTTCATTTGTTGTGATCATTCCATTCATAGTACCCTTTTCCCGGAGGATCTTGGTAAGTGCTCTGGTATCAATACCGTAGATGCCCGGAATATCCTGATCTTCCAAAAACTTCTGTAAAGTATCCTCACATCGGAAATTGCTTGGCAAACGGGAAATTTCTCTGGTGATAAAACCGTCCGGCCATCCCTTTCGAGACTCCATATCGTCATAGGCAATACCGTAATTGCCGATCAGCGGATATGTCATAGTAACTGCCTGTCCCGCATAACTTGGATCTGTCAGAACCTCCAGATATCCGGTCATTGACGTATTAAATACGATCTCACTGATCACTTCCTTCTGCGCCCCAACACTCTTGCCCTCAAATACTGTTCCATCCTCTAAAATAAGAAACGCTTTCATCTAAATTTCCCATTCCTTTCCATTTAGTTCTAGTAACATTTCAGCAGTTTCAACTAAATTTGTTGCACTATCCATGCTTATTTTTTGTATGTATCTGTGTGCTTCCTCTTCTGTCATCTGGTTTCTCTCCATCAATAGCTCTTTTGCTTTTCGTATCGTTCTTTTTTCACCTTCTGACCGTACTTTCGGCTTATTCTTCTGCTTTTTCTTCCAACGCCAGTACTGCACCATCATCATTTCCAGAGTATTCAGCAGATCCTGAACCTTGAGAGGCATGGGCAGCGACACAACCTCACTGATATCACTGTCCTCCAGCTTGGCCGGAGATGCCATCAAAAGCATTTGAAAGCCTTTGGGCAGGTAATCGAGAACCTCCGAAAAGTGCATATCGCGGAACCGGTATCCGCATATCACCACACCGCCGTCCAACTCATTGACTGCACTGACAATCTGTGCCCCGTTGTCACATACCAGACTGACATCATACCCGTTTCGAAGCAGAAGTTTTTTAAGATTTTTTGCATCGTCCAGTTTCGGAAATGCAATGATAATATCTGCCATAAAAACCTCCTGTGTATCGGTTACTGATCAGCGGTGCTCCTATACTGTCCCAAGATAACGGTCTGTTTCCCATCTCGTTACCTGTCTGCAATATTCTTCCCACTCTGCATCCTTTGTAGAGATCAGATAATTCGATACATGCGCCCCCAGCACATCCCGCAGAAACGCATCATTTTCAAAACGTTTCACCGCTTCGTAAAGCGTCCGTGGAAGCTTCTCTCGCTTGGCCAGTTCCTCCTTTGACATTTTATCCATACATACCGGCGGCTGCAGATTTCTTTTGATACCATCCATTCCTGCTGCCAGACACGCTGCAAGCACCAGATATGGATTTGCTGCGCCATCCGGACTCCGGAGAATGATCCTGCCGCCGTCTCCGCCAACCGAGGTCAGACGGATCAGCGGGCTGGAATTGTGCACAGACCAGCTCACCCGCAGAGGTGCCAGAAATCCCGGCACCAGACGCTTGTAGGAATTGACCAGAGGATTGGTAACCAGAGACATATCTGCAATATGCTCCAGGATACCTGCCATAAATGCATATCCCTCCTTGCTTACTCCTGCAGAATCATCAGCATCGGTAAAGATATTTTTACCATTTTTTGATAAAGAAAATGTATAATGTGCTCCGGATCCCTTCGAATCCTTCTTAGGCTTTGGCATAAAGGTCGCATGAAGACCATGACGTTTTGCCACAGTCCGGATCACCAGCCGGGAGGTCATAATATTGTCTGCCATCGTCAGTGCATTGGTATAAGTCATATCCAATACATGCTGTGCCGCCTCATCGGAATGATAAGAAGACTCCGTAGAAATCCCCATATCTGCCAGATAAAGTACCATATCACGTCTGGCGTTTTCTCCGCAATCTGCCGGCCCAACATCAAAATAGCCGCCCTTCTCGCTGGAATTCTGGGTCGGCTCTCCGTTTTCGCCAAGGTCAAATAAGAAAAACTCATTCTTAAGGGCAACGTCAAAATCGTATCCCATGTCCTTTGCCTCAGCAATTATTCTTTTTAAAATATAACGGCTGTCACCGTCAAAAGGCGTTCCATCGGGTTTCACAATGTCACAGATAAAACGGGCTACCTTTCCATGCTGTGGACGCCATGGAAAAATAACAAACGTATCTAAGTCGGGAATTAAGAATAATTCCTCCATATCGCCATCAAAACCATCGATCGCTGCGCAATCAAACTGGCATCTGCCATCCAGGATCTTGTCAATCTGGTCAACAGTGGTTGCCATATTCTTCAGATTTCCTGCGATGTCTGTAAATTGAAGACGGATAAACTCGATGTCCTCCTCTTCAATCATGTCTAATATGTCATCTCTGGTATACTTTGCCACGCTGCATCCTCCTATTCGCCATGATAATTCATCGTTCCTATTGTATCAACGCATTCTCTTTATTATATATCGTATAGAGAGGGATGTCAAAGAGTATTTTTTAGTTTATATGATTTAAATCCATTCTATTGTTCATTTTGTATCCACCATCATTTTATATAAATTGTGCAGACCGTCTGCACAATTTATCATTTCTTTAATTTACCTTCAAGCCAGGAAATAATAATCCCACAATATGGTGTTAAATTCCTCTCCTGAACCAAGCTCGTATATGTACGCTCTAATTCATGCACATAGGCATCCTGTGACTTACCTGCACATTTCTGCACGATTCTCTTCTGGGCTTCCGATAATACTTTTTTTCGTGTCTGCGGAAGAGAAATAGCTGTACAATTTAAGTTCAAGGTATCTGTCACATCTTTGTTTATCTCCTCATCCTCAGAATAAATACTTCCGTCTGCTTTATACTTTATTTTTCTGACTGACACCTCATCAAATGGATTTATGGTAAGTTCTTTGTTTTTTCTATGAGCATCACAGGTCGTATCCTCAGTTTTTACACCTTTTACTAAACTATTCCCATAGCAGACACCCAGCATCCATTTAAAATCCAGCGTTGCCTTTTTATCATGTACGATCTCATCTTTCGGATGTCTCGGTCGACAATGTTCTATTCTTACAACACTCGGACTGTCTATTCTCCTCATACAATATGCACAAAGATGTTTTTGTTCATTCCACATCTGCTCTCTAACATCTGCACGCACACTTGATGGCATATCCTCATAATCCGCATCCGGATTTTTTTTACGAAATTCCAAAAGGCTGTTAGGTTCTTTTCCTCTTTTTACAACAATCATACTCTATTCCCCCAATATCATCTCCAGATCCAGAGAAGTTCTCGCAGCCGCAACATCCGGATCCGTTGCCCCAACAATGTTTTCGATTTCTTTTAACACCTTGTCTGCCTCTTGATACTTCTTTTCATCCATATACGCATAGAATAAATCCATACGCTGTTTTACAGCAACCGGTCTGTCAGATACCTGCATAACCTCTCTTAAAATAGAGTTAGCATCTCTTCCATAAGTCTGTGCTACAGGCATATAGATTTTGCCATTATCCAGAATACGAATCTGCTCTTTTGGCACAGAATTAATTACTGCCGGTGCATGAGAACTGACAATAAACTGGATCTTAGGAAAAATCTCATTAAGGTCATTTAAAATGCTCTGCTGCCACTTAGGATGCAAATGTAAATCTATTTCGTCAATCAAAACAATTCCCGGTGTCTCTCTCAATACTTGATCACCTAGAGTTGGATTTAAAACAGCCATACGATAAGCAATATCTCCAATCATACTAAGGGTATTCTTGTATCCATCACTCATTTCATTCATTGCAAATTTTTGTGCACCACCGTCATCCGTTTCAAATTCCAACATTAATCTATGCGTATCAAGATCAAAGAAAATACCGGCATTTTTTGATCCACTGATTCTCTCATAACTTTTACATATAGCTTTTTCAACTGTCTTCAAAAGCAATGGTCTTTCTATCATTCCTGTTTTCTGCTGCTCTTGAAGACTTTTCATCGTCTGGATCTGAAACCAGTTCAGCATCAATTTTTCATTTGATTCTGCTGCCATGCAATCTACATATCCCACCTGCCTCTTGAACTCTGTTAATGACTGTAAATTTCTCTTCTCCTTCTTCTGTGCATATAACCGTCCGGTACCATAATAAGATATCAACGGCAATATTAAAGTTTTATCCCCTTTCATAATTCTATTTTTCGTTTTCTTCGCAATATCCGTTATCTGGCTTGCATCCTTTATCGTTGTCTTGCCGTTCTCAGAATTTAACGACCGGAGCCACTGCTTATCCTTCTCACCCAGGCAGTCTCCTACACTTTCAATACTGACCGGAAATTGATGCTGAGGATCAATCGTTCCATTTAAGTCATGAAACTCATACCTTGCATCATCTTTTAATATACTGCGGCTTACTGCTCCATCAATTCCTAGCAAAAATGAACTGATTGAAACAGCCACAGCATCCAATAGCGCTGTCTTTCCGGCTCCGTTTTTACCTACAATCAATGTTATATGTTTGTCAAAATCAATGCTTACTTTTTCAAAGCATCTAAAATTTTTAATCTTAATATTATTTAATCTCACTGTTCACACCTCCTGGGTTAATTTTATTATATCTTTGCCAACAAGTCTATCTTTTCAGGTTCTATATGAATTTGTGCAGACGGTCTGCACAAATTATTTTTATTCAGCCTATGGCTTTTAAGAGTCCGATAAAAAATCACTACCGGTCACTTATCGAACACTTTGTATCCGATATTCCGCAAAAGTGTCCGATAGTGTTCGATAAGCAGTAATATAATCACTAAATCACATATTTAGTTGCCGGTCCATTTCCAATCTTCATAATCAATCCTTTTTCTATCATCTTATCAAGCAATTTTCTTGCTCCTGTCTTTGACTTATAGCCACCTACATCAGCAGCTTTTTGAGAAGAAATACTTCCATTCTGCCTGATATACTCAAGTATTTTATCTTCTTTCGACACAGCCATTGCTTTTGCCTGATTTGTATTTTCATTTCTGATATCAACAGCTCCCGGAATATATACCACTTGTCCGACTTCGAGCTTTAATGTTACTCTGTCATTGCGCTCTGAGAAATCAAATACTGGTTTCTTCCAGTTTTGTTCAGCCCATGCTGTCATAATCTTATCGACACCACTTCCTGCACGTTCACCGACATTTACAAAACCAAACATCTTTAAAATATTTGGATTTCGCGGATCACTATTACCACCTGCATAAAATTCTTCTTTTGTCACTCTGATAGTACCGGGATTGGAAATAATAATTTCTTTTCCTTTCTTCACAACAAGAATTCCTCGTCTACCATAATAATTTGCATGTGCCAACGCATTCGCCAATGCTTCTTCCAATGCATCATGCACATCCACTCTGTCTACCCGATATCCATTTCGTCTATTTGCAAACGGAACCGCTACATCATCATCCATTCTGGTACGTACCTTGCAGAAAAAGTCGTATATATTACCGCTCCAATCCCCTTCATTAGAATGTGTCCGGAATAACCAGCGCACCGCTTTATCATCACATTCCTCGCGATAATCCAGAAAATAGTTTGGAAAAACCTCCGTAATATGATAAGCCTCTCCAAAAAATAATAGTCCTGCTATCGTTGGAGATAATGTACCATTTTTATTCTTCGATGCTGCCCTTAGCTTCATAAGGAACTCATCATTTTCCAAAGCATTCCACGGATGTCCACTGTGAAGCTGTTCAAAAATAATTCTATAGCCTTTTATCGTATCCTGATTCAGCGCATCCAATCCAAACTCTTCCAGCACTTCCACATCCCCAGATACATCTCTCTGATCTGCAAACATTGCCCGGACCGCCTCTTCGGTACAAAGGAAATCTCCTTCATAATCTCTCTTGTAAGTCCCCTTCATCGGGTCTGTCCCAATGTATACCGGCTTATCGTGCCTATCTGCTGCTGGAACATCAATTCTTAATATTTTCTTTTCTCCAACAACCACAGGTCTGACATGATGATTCAGTAAGATGTTCTTTGATACCTTATTCCTGTCATTCAATGTACTCCAAAAGTCTTTCTGATATTTAACAATCTGCTTGTCTGTCAATCCTTCAACGGTAAAAGAATCTCTGTGTTCCTTAATACCAAGCAGAATCGTGCCACCATTTGTATTTGCAAAAGAAGAGTAAGTCTCCCATATGCTCTCAGGAAGTCCACCGGTTGCCAGCTTACATTCTCGCTCATGATTTTCTTTAATATTTAATTCTTCTAGAATCTCTTCCTTCAATCGCCAAACCTCCTGACTATATTTTTATCAGTTCAATTTCTTTCAAAATTTCACTCTGCAATTCTTTATCATTAACAGCATTTCTATATGCCTTTTATGCCAATATTTATACTCATCAAAGTTCTCTAACAAAGTCTCTAAAGCATAAACAAGAATGCTATATGACAATGATGGAATGAAAGGCTACATTAAAATATAAAATGCCATTACATTCATTATGTACTATTTCACCATCTTCAAAAAATTTACTAGATATAATTTGCAACATATTCCATGCTTCCTTCCTAATTGATTGTACAGACAATTTATCTGACTTCTTATATCTTTGCCAACAAATCTCAGCTTACAATCTGAAATATTCTCGGATCATATGTATCGGAATCAACAACAGATACTCTGCAATTGATCCATCGAAGTTTTTTATTTATACTGTCCTGCAATTCCTTCATAATCATCTTTTTAGTCCGTGTTTTTGTACCAAAATCACCTTCCAGAAACAATATCACATATTTCTTTTTTGAATCATTCGAAAAACTATCTCCTGACAGAAATTGAATATATTCTTTTAATTCATTCAAACACTCTTTTGTGTTTCCAAAGGATTTTGCTCCAACCAAAGCTGCTACTGTCATTGCTGTTTTCTGTGCCATTTCAATATCCAGACTATCGCGTCCTTCCACGTTAACGGATGTACGGGTTGTATCGCGTTTTCGGTTATCCGGCACAATTCTCCACCGATTGTTACCTTCATCTCCGGTACAATTTTTTACTTCTATAAATGCGATCTTATCTTTAGCAACAGAAATAAAATCAACACCTTTTGCCTCTGGCAATTTATTAAAGTAGTCTCGATAAAATTTTGTATCATCAAATTTTATCACTGTATCATTTTCTGCAAACTGAAACTTTAATCTGCTTTCTTCCCTTAAGTTATTCTCCATAAATAATCCCCTGTTCTCTATCGTACATTGCATCAAACTCCTGCATGATTGCATTATGCTCCAAATCCGATGCTGAATTTTTCATCTCATAGTGCACATCCATCGTTTTTTCATCTCTAAATAATGAAATAAACTTGATATCCAGTTTTTGGGGATTTAGCTCAGGATAAGAGGCTACCATATTAAATTCCTGCTGAATAAAATAATCATGTGTGGAAACAAAAATCTGCACTCCCATCTGAGCTAAGACTACCATCACCTGTACAATCGGGCGAATCATTTTAGGGTTCATATTCGTTTCCGGTTCATCCCAAAATAAGATAGTATTTTTATTCAAACTTCCAGAAAGAATCATATATATAATCATAGATAGTTTCCTGTAACCATCTGAAAGTAATCCCATCTCAAATTCACCTTCACCTTTTATTTTGAAATAGAATTTCTTGTTTTTCTGAACAATTTGTCCTTTCATAATATCTTCCAGATTACTTAACACCTGATTCTGTTCAGTAATGTTAGGACCTTTTGAAAGCGGTCTATCCAATAGTTTTGCAAGATCATAATACATTTCTTCAAAGTCTATATGATATTCGTCATATAGTGATACGAAATGCTCTACTGTAGAAATCATTTCTTTTGTAGGAATATATATAACATCATACTTTTTTATTTTTTCATCACGCTCAATAGAAACATCCGCATGATTTTCCTGCCTGTTTCCAAATCCAACCGAGATTTTTTGTTTCTTTTCTAAATCAATAGAAAAATCCGTTCGATTGCTTCCCTGCTTTCGGCTTACAAGTCTGCCAATTTTCATTTCATCCGGTCGAAACACACCTTGAATCTTTTTGACATAAACCTGTTCTTCCATCTCCTTTGTAAGATTATCTTTGCCCCCACTACTAAGTGGCTTTATCAAAGAATACATCACTTTCAAAAGTGTTGTTTTGCCAGTACTGTTTTCTCCGCAAATAATGTTAATATTATCCGACCAATTTATTTCAGCTTTCTCAAAAGCCATAAAATTATTTAACGTTAATTTTTTAATTTTCATTTTCAATTCACCTCATTCACTCTATATTTTTGCCAGCAAATCCACCTTTAATGCTTTCTTTCCTTCCTGTGCTACTTCCTCACCCTGGAATTTCGCATAGTTGACCTTGACGCCATCGTCCAGATCAATCTCAATCCTCTGGTTTGCCACATGTGCAATCGCCTGATCATATGTCTGCATCTCTGCCAGCTGCTTCGTATACTTCGATACTGCTTTCATTATCTGCCATCTTGATCACCCGCCTTTGTGTTTTATCTTAACACATTTTGATCATCTTATGTCGCATCACAAGGGACATTTTCAATGACAGATCTCCTCCGAATCCAGCATCACGGTAAACGGTCCATCATTTAACAATGATACCTTCATATCTGCCCCAAAGACTCCTGCTCCCACTTCAAAGCCCCTGTCACGCAGGCTCTTTAATACATATTCATAGAGTTCCTCCGCCAGCTTCGGATTGCCCGCCTTTACAAAGGAAGGGCGGTTTCCCTTGCGGCAGTCCGCATACAGGGTGAACTGGGATACCACGAGAAAGTTTCCGCCCACATCGGCAATCGCCTTATTTGTCTTACCGTTTTCATCCTCGAAGATCCGGAGCTTCACCATCTTGTCGATCATCTTGTCCGCAATCTCTATGGTGTCCTCCTCAGCTACTCCCACAAATACAAGAAATCCATGACCAACACTTCCGGTAACCTCGCCGTCAACTGTGACAGATGCTTCTCTAACTCTCTGAATCAATAATTTCATCTTTATTTCCTCCATCGTATAGAATTTTGTTTCATTTATCCCTCTAATATATAATATACCAAATTTTTTGTATTCAACAATCCTATATTTTATTTTTTCCGTCCGCCTCCATTCCATGGATGATCGTTTTTCTTATTTTTCTACAAGCTGATCGCTGTGAGATCAAAAAACGGTCACATAGGACGGATTAGGGACTTTCCCCCCATTAACGACGTGCGCCGCAAGGCACACAACAAAGACCGTCATAACATTTCTGCTATGCCGGTCTTTGAAAACCTCTCTTCTTTTGTATCTTTTTACTTGTAACTTCTCTTTAGAAAATTAACCAATCCGTTTTTCCATACTTTTTCATCATGCTTTCCTTTTGGATACAAATACCATATATGATCCACATTATTTTCCACCAGTTTTTCATGATAATCCTGTGGATTGCTTCCAACCGTCCCATCCGCATCTCCAGTACACAGAAGCACTGTCTGCGGCTTTGTTTTCCATCCATCCAATGTCAAAATACCAGTATCCAGTGTCGGTGCTGCTGAGAAAGAACCTATATAATTGAAGTGATCCTTAATGGCAAACCCCAGTCTGAGAGCCTCCATTCCTCCCATGGAAAGACCACATACACCGGTATCCTCCCGCTTCGATGACACACCATAATTTGCCAGCACATACGGTTCTAAATCCTGGATAAACTCTTTTTCAAACTTAGTAAATGCTTCTATATTTTCCGCTGAAAATGTGTCTTTATTCAATCCATCTTTTGGAACAATACTTGGTATCACTGCAACAACCGGCTGCAATTCTCCCGTATATATCATATTGCTCAATATCTCATTCAAATACATATATCTCCACTGCCCACGATCACATCCAATGCCGTGTAACAGATAAAGAACCGGATATTTTTTTGATGAATCATACTCCGGCGGCAGATAAACATAAGCTTCCCGTTCTGCACCCACAATCTCTGAAGGATATGTCATCTCTTCAAAGTTTCCCAACGGTACCCCTTGCTTTTTTCCCGTATACTGCTTCATATCCGGGTGAAAATATTGCTGAAATGCTTCCTTCGTTCCACTTGTCTTTCCAATTTCCCACTCCTGCTCCGGAGATAATGTAACCGTCTGTGACGGTATTGGTGTTGCTGTCGCAGTCGCAGTCGCTGTTGGCACCGCCGGAGACGGCTCCGGTATTACCGGCTTCTGCGTTACAGCCTCTGCCGGTTTCTTTACATCTTTTACAGTAACCTTCCATACATACTTTTTCATTTGAACAATTGCTGTCACAGTAGTCTTTCCGGTCTTTTTACCACAAACAATCCCTTTACTATTTACTGTCGCAACTTTTTTGTTTCCGGAACTCCATTTTACTGTTTTATTTTTCTTTTTCACTTTAAGCTTTTTCTTCTGCCCTACAGAAAGTATAAGCTTTTTACTGCTTATTACCGTTTTCTTCTTTTGAGCAGACACTCCCATTCCTAATATACCAGAAATCAACAATCCAGCGACTAAACATAGAAAAGCTATTTTTTTAATACATTGTTTTATTTTCATATAAACTTCCTCCCTCGTACTGTTTTCTTGACAATCCTGCAAGAAAAGACTAACATAATATCCACATAAATAAAATATCTATTTCCGACCATTACATATATAATAGCGACTTTTTAATCGTTTACACCCGACATCAAAGGATTTTGAAAGGAGTCTTCTTATGGAATTACAATCCTATATTTCTTGCATTTCAGACACTCTTCCAACTTTTTCATTAGCCGGCGAAGTCCATGTTCCATCTCCCAATAAACATTTTGAAAGAACTCCGCAAAACCGAATTCTCTACATTATTACAGATGGTACTATGCAGATTATAGAAGATACGAAACTATATACACTCACTGCAGGTGACATTATAATCTTTTCCCCCGGCAAATGCCACTGTGGTATTCTCACAAATGATCATGTTGACTATTATTACATTCATTTTTATTGGAATTCCATGCAGGACATAACAATGACATCGGAAGAATATATTCATCAAAAAGTAAATAGACAAACATTTTCTCCAGATCATCCTGCCTGTCTGGACACCCTGATACTTCCCAAATATTTTCATCCGACACACTCATGTTTTAATGAAATAACAAACCAGACACAACATCTGTTGAAAACATGTTCTACAAGCGAACTTCATCAACAGCCGGTAAACAACGCTCTTTTGTTTATTCTTTTGTTACAAATGTCACGTTCAGAATTGTCCCGCATTTTACATACCGGATCTGATAATCTTTCTCTCCCATTTCAGATTTGTGATTATTTAAAAACCCATTATTCACAAAAGATTACCGGTGCTGTACTGGAAAATATTTTTCACCATAATTTTGACTATATGAACCGCCGCTTCAAACAATATACCGGCATGACTATTTTTACATTTCTGGAAAATTACAAAATCGAACAAAGCAAAAAGCTTTTGCAAAGCCGTCAGTTTACAATATCCGAAATTGCAGAAACTCTCGGCTTTTGTAACCCGTTTTATTTTAGCAGAGTATTCAAAAAACATGAAAAGATCACACCAAAGGAATATCAGATGAAATTATAGATTTCCTACTACATTAAAACGGGGGACGATATGTACCATTTTCGGTACACATCGTCCCCTGTCATATTTATTTTACGGACTGCAATAATTGTATCCGTTACCGAACCTCTTCACAATCATTCCGGTTCTCTATAATACATCATTAATCCAGATTCGTATATCCCATCAGGAACTGATCCACCTCTTTGGCTACATGGCGTCCCTCATTGATGCCCCATACAACCAGTGACTGTCCACGATGCATATCACCCGCTGTAAATACCTTATCCACGCTTGTCTTAAACTCTCCCGGAGCCGTCTCCACATTGGTACGGGCATTGAGCTTCACACCAAATGCCTTTGCCACATAATCCTGTGCTCCCAGGAAACCTGCAGCGATCAGTACCACATCTGCCGGCATTTCAAACTCACTTCCGGCAATCTCTGTCATATTCATCCGGCCGGTCTTCGGGTCTTTCTTTGCCTCCAGCTTTACAAGCTTCACTTTTTTGAGCTTGCCGTTTTTATCAGCGATAAACTCCTTGACCGTAGTCTGATAGATACGAGGATCGTGTCCAAAGACGGCAATCGCCTCCTCCTGACCGTAATCTGTCTTGCAGACTCTCGGCCACTCCGGCCAAGGATTGGAGGCTGCACGCTCATCCGGAAGCTTTGGCATCATCTCAAGCTGTGTGACAGACTTGGCTCCCTGACGGACCGCCGTTCCCACACAATCATTTCCGGTATCTCCACCGCCAATAACAATGACATTCTTACCTTTGGTATCTACCCAGCCCTCTTTCTTGCCGGTGAGTACATGCTTTGTAGAACGTGTCAGGAAATCCACAGCGAAGTAGATTCCATCGGCTTCTCTTCCCTTTGCCTTGATATCACGTGGATTGGAAGCACCGCATGCAAGGATCACGCTGTCATATTCCTTCAGCAGATCTGCTGCCTTCACATCTTTTCCCACATCGGCATTGACAACAAACTTTACGCCTTCTTCTTCCATGACCTTCTGCTTCCGGTCAATCACCCATTTTTCCAGCTTCATATTCGGGATACCATACATCAGAAGACCACCGATATGATCATTTCTCTCATATACCGTAACGGAATGACCACGGCGGTTCAACTGGTCAGCTGCTGCCAGTCCGGAAGGGCCGGAGCCTATCACGGCAACCTTTTTGCCGGTGCGTGTCTTTGGCGGCTGAGGTCCCATCAGATCATTGGCATAGCCATACTCGATAATGGCGTTTTCGTTTGCCTTGCAGGTGACCGGTGTGTCATTCAGACCACAGGTACAGGCTGCTTCACAGAGTGCAGGACACACTCTGGAAGTAAACTCTGGAAAATTATTGGTCTGGCGCAAAAGCTGCAGTGCCTTTTTATAATTACCATGATATAAAAGATCATTCCACTCCGGCACCAGATTGTTCAGAGGACAACCGGAAGCCATTCCGGCGATCATCATACCGGACTGACAAAACGGTACGCCACAGTTCATACATCTTGCCGCCTGCTCTCTGCGTTCCTTCTCTCTCATCGGTGTATGAAATTCATTAAAGTTCTTGATACGTTCCAGTGGTTCCACTGCCTGATTATTTTTTCTCTCATATTCTAAAAATCCCGTTGGTTTACCCATGATGATTCTCCTTTCCAAACAAAAGCTTATTTATTTTTATGCTCGTAAAATGCTTCAATCTGTGCCTGCTCGTAACTCAGACCGTGCTCCTCCATCTTTGCGATCAATTGCAGCATATGAGCATAGTCATAAGAAATAATCTTCTTAAACTTTGGAAGATATTCGCTGAAGTCATCAAGGATCATCTTACCCTTCTTGGAACCTGTGGCTGCCACATGCTCCTCGATCATCTCTTTGAGCTCCAGTACATCGTATTTATCTGTGATCGGCTCAGAGGATACCAGCTCTTTATTTAACTTCAGATAAAGATTGCTGTCCTCGTCCAGTACATAGGCAACACCACCGCTCATACCGGCTGCAAAGTTCTTTCCGGTTGGTCCCAGGACAACCACACGGCCTCCGGTCATGTACTCGCATCCGTGATCTCCAACACCTTCTACTACTGCATATGCACCGGAGTTTCTGACGCAGAAACGCTCACCGGCAATACCGTTAATAAATGCCTTACCACTTGTAGCACCATAAAGAGCAACGTTACCAACGATAATATTTTCCTCTGCTTTAAATCGGCTGTTCTTTGGAGGATATACCACAATCTTACCACCGGATAAGCCTTTTCCAAGGTAATCATTGGAATCACCCTCCAGCTCTAAGGTCAGTCCCTTTGGAATAAATGCGCCAAAGCTCTGTCCGCCGCTGCCGTCACACTTCACGGTAATGGTATCCTCCTCCAGCGTATCACTGAACTTCTTCGTCACTTCGGAACCAAGGATTGTTCCCAGAGAACGGTTGATATTATCAACCTTTACTTCGATCCGGGCCTTCTCTCCTGTTTCCAGAGACTTTTTCAATTTTGGAAGAAATACCTTCTCGTCGATGGTCTTCTCCAGCTCAAAATCATATTTGTCCTTTGGATTAAATTTATTATCCTTGCGAAGCCCTGCAAAGGTAGGGTCCAATATTCTGGTCAGATCCACACGCTCTGCATATTCCTCTGCCTCACCTGTCAGCTCTTTTCTCTTCAGGAGATCAACACGGCCGATCAGGTCATCCAGCTTGCGCACCCCCAGCGCTGCCATATATTCTCTCAGCTCACTGGCAATAAACTTCATAAAATTCTCAACATACTCCGGCTTTCCGCGGAATCTCTTACGCAGCTCCGGATTCTGGGTAGCCACACCAACCGGACAGGTATCCAAATTGCAGACACGCATCATTACGCAGCCCATGGTGATCAGCGGAGCGGTAGCAAAGCCAAACTCCTCGGCACCAAGCATAGCAGCAATGGCAACATCACGGCCAGTCATCAGCTTACCGTCTGTCTCAATACGGACACGGGAACGAAGACCGTTCATGATCAGTGTCTGATGTGTCTCTGCCAGACCAAGCTCCCAAGGAAGACCTGCATTGTAGATGGAGCTCTTTGGTGCTGCTCCGGTACCTCCATCGTATCCGGAGATCAGGATAACGGCTGCTCCTGCCTTGGCAACACCGGCTGCGACTGTTCCTACACCTGCTTCGGAAACAAGCTTGACGGAAATTCTCGCATCTTTATTACTGTTCTTCAGATCATAAATGAGCTGTGCCAGATCCTCGATCGAGTAAATATCATGATGCGGTGGCGGGGAGATCAGGCTGACACCCGGTGTAGAATGACGAGTTTTGGCAACCCACGGATAAACCTTTCCGCCCGGAAGATGACCACCTTCACCAGGCTTTGCGCCCTGTGCCATCTTGATCTGGATCTCCTTTGCACTGACCAGATAACGGGAGGTAACACCAAAACGTCCGGAAGCCACCTGCTTGATGGCAGAACAGCGATCCACAGCAGAACCTGCTGTTTCCAGTCGTTCCAGACTCTCACCACCCTCACCGCTGTTTGATTTACCGTGAAGATGGTTCATTGCGATTGCCAGTGTCTCATGAGCCTCCTGGGAAATAGAACCGTAAGACATAGCACCCGTCTTAAATCTCTGGACAATCTCCTCCACGCTCTCTACTTCATCCAGCGGAATCCCCTTCTTTGGGTATTTGAAATCGAGAAGGCTTCTTAAGGTAACCTGCTTTTCCTTCTCGTCAATGCACTTGGAATACTGCTTAAACAGCTCGTAATTGCCGGTCCAGGTTGCCTGCTGCAGCAGATGGATCGTCTCCGGATTGTACAAATGTTCCTCCTGATGGCCACGCTCCTTGTGCTGTCCTCTGTTTTCCAGATTCAGGTCTACCGTCAGATCCAACGGATCAAAGGCACGGCTGTGCTGCTCATCGATCTGCTTCTCGATATCCTCCAGCGTCACACCACCCACACGGCTGACCGTATCCGGGAAGTATGTCTCAATGACTTCCTGTGAAATACCGATTGCTTCGAAAATCTTAGAACCCTGATAGGACTGGATCGTAGAAATACCCATCTTGGATGCGATCTTTACGATACCATGAAGCACAGCATTGTCATAATCACTGACAGCGGCGTAATAATCCTTATCCAGCATACCGTTATTGATGAGCTCGCGGATCGTCTCGTGAGCCAGATATGGATTGACTGCACTGGCACCATAACCGAGAAGCGTTGCAAAATGATGTACCTCTCTCGGCTCTGCTGTCTCTAAGATTACAGACATGCTTGTTCTTCTCTTGGTGGTTACCAGATGCTGCTGCAGTGTAGAAACCGCCAGCAGAGAAGGAATCGGCATATGGAACTCATCTACATCACGGTCGCTTAAGATCAGGATATTGCAGCCTTCCTTATGTGCCCGGTCTGCCTCCAGACAAAGATGATCCAGTGCCTTCTTCAGGGAAGTGTTCTTATAATAAGTAATCGGAAGAACCTCGCATTTGAAACCGTCCTTATCCATATTTTTAATCTTCAAAAGATCCGTGTCGTTGAGGATCGGGTTATGAATCTTCAATACCTTACAGTTCTCTCCCTTCTCCTCCAGAAGGTTTCCGTCCTCCCCAATATAAACGCTGGTGGAGGTTACGATCTCCTCACGGATCGCATCGATCGGAGGATTGGTTACCTGTGCAAACATCTGTTTAAAATAATTAAACAGAGGCTGTACCTTGCGGGAAAGCATTGGAAGCGGTGTATCGGTACCCATGGATGCGATCGGCTCATTTCCTGTCTGTGCCATCGGCAAAATGGATGTCTTATATTCTTCAAAGGTATAACCAAATGCCTTCTGCATTCTTGCTCTTTCCTCATCGGTATACTCCGGTACCTTGTGATTTGGAATGTGAAGCTCTGCCAATGTGACAAGATTGCTGTTAAGCCACTCACCATACGGCTGGCGGGATGCGTATTTCTCTTTCAGATCAGCATCATCGATGAGCTCTCCCTTCACGGTATCTACCAAAAGCATACGACCCGGTCTTAAACGATCCTTTTTCACGATCTTCTCCGGTGGAAGCTCAAATACACCCACCTCAGAGGAAAGGATCAGCTGATCATCAGTCGTAATATAATAACGGGAAGGTCTCAGACCGTTACGGTCAAGGACAGCTCCCATATAATCGCCATCAGAGAACAGAATAGATGCCGGGCCATCCCATGGCTCCATCATGGTTGCATAATACTGATAGAAATCTCTCTTCTTCTGGCTGATGCTCATATCATTTTCCCAAGGCTCCGGGATTGTGATCATTACCGCCAGCGGCAGCTCCATGCCACTCATTACGAGAAATTCCAATGTGTTATCAAGACGTGCGGAGTCGGAACCGTTTGGATCAACTACCGGCAGGATCTTGTGGAAATCACTGGACAGATACGGGGTCTCCATGGTCTCCTCACGGGCAAGCATCTTATCTGCATTACCGACGATGGTATTGATCTCACCGTTGTGTACGATAAAACGGTTTGGATGAGCACGCATCCAGCTTGGATTTGTGTTGGTACTGAATCTGGAATGTACGATCGCGATCGCAGATACATAATCCTCGTCCTGCAGATCCATAAAGAAGGAACGAAGCTGGCCTACCAGAAACATTCCTTTATAAACGATAGTACGGCTGGAGCAGGACACTACATAAGTATCCTCACTGCTCTGCTGTTCAAAGACACGACGTGCCACATAGAGCTTCCGGTCAAAATCAAGCCCTTTCTCCACATCATCCGGTCTTTTCACAAAACCCTGTACAATATAAGGCATACATTCCAGTGCCTTGTGACCCAGAATATCCGGCTTGATCGGTACTTCTCTCCATCCAAGGAATTTCATACCTTCCTTCTCAATAATGACCTCAAACATACGCTTTGCCTGATTGCGCTTCAACTCATCCTGCGGCAGGAAGAACATTCCCACACCATAATCACGTTCCCCGCCAATCTCAATTCCAAGGGATTCTGTCTCTTTCTTAAAAAACCGGTGCGAAATCTGAAGCATGATACCTACTCCATCACCGGTCTTACCTTCTGCATCCTTACCGGCACGATGTTCCAGTTTTTCCACAATCTCCAGTGCTCCGGATACTGTGTCATGGGTTTTGTTCCCCTTGATGTTGACGATGGCACCAATACCACAGTTGTCGTGCTCAAAATGTGGGTCATATAAGCCTTTTGCCTTATGATCAATACACTTTGAAGCCTGTACTGCACTCTTATTCATTGCTTCCTGATTAACCATTCCATGTTCCTCCAATCAATTATTGTAAAAAAGGCAAAACCAGCGTTTTGCCCTCCAAGAATTGCTTCGCAATTCTCGTTGGCTTTGCTCTACATTACGAGCATTTTCCTATAAACTAAAAAAAGAAAAAGGGGTCAACAAGTAAAACCTGTCGAACCCCTTTGTTCTTCAAATTGAGGTTATTATAATATATATTTTCAATAATTGCAACACTTTTTTAAGTTTTATCAATAATTTCTTTTTAAAATATAGCTTTTTGTATTTTTGATTTATTTTTTTCTGTTAGAGATATTTTCTCATCTTCAAGAAATAACGTTTACTTAAGAATATATGGTGAAACGGTTTTACAAACTGCTTTTTGTTGCGAAATCCCTTATTTCGTGATAAACTTAACAACATTATAATACCCGGAAATCACCTGATAATGTACCACCGATGCAGGCCTGTGGGTTACAGTTTTTAGAAAGGCATGGTAATAATTATGAATTTTTTAGAAGAACGTATTATGAAGGACGGTATTGTAAAGGAAGGAAACGTCCTGAAGGTTGACAGCTTTCTCAATCACCAGATGGACATTGCTCTCTTTGACGAGATGGGAGCCGAGTGGAAACGCCGCTTTGCAGACAAGCCCATCAATAAGATCCTGACCATCGAGGCCTCCGGTATCGGTATCGCCTGTGTGGCTGCCAGACACTTTGATGTGCCGGTTGTCTTTGCGAAAAAATCCAAAAGCATTAATATAGAAGGAGATATGTATGTTGCCGAGGTAGAATCCTTTACCCACAAGTGCAAAAATCAGGTCATTGTTTCCAAAAAGTTTTTAAGCCCGGAGGATCATGTTCTGATCATTGATGATTTCCTTGCAAACGGCTGCGCCCTGCAGGGTCTGATCTCCATTATCACGGAAGCCGGTGCCACCGTAGAGGGAATCGGCATTGCTGTCGAGAAAGGCTTTCAGTTGGGCGGACGTCTGATCCGCAACCTTGGATTCCAGTTAGAATCCCTCGCCATCGTAGATGCCATGGACGCTTCTACCGGTGAAATTACATTCCGCAAGCAGTAATTCATATTTACAAAACGAAAAAGGAAAGGATTTACGAACCATGAGTAACAAAAGTAACAGTTCCGTAAGCAACATCTACCAATTAGAAGGACGGGTACCGGTATCCCGTGCGATCCCGTTCGGTCTGCAGCACATTCTTGCCATGTTTGTGGCAAATATTTCTCCGATCATTATTGTCGCCGGAGCCTCCGGTGTTTCCGGCAAGCAGCTTGCCATGCTGATCCAGAGTGCCATGTTAATCGCAGGTATCGGCACCCTGATCCAGCTCTTCCCTCTTTGGAAGATCGGCTCCGGTCTTCCTATTGTCATGGGCATCAGCTTCACCTTCGTATCCATTATGTGTTATATCGGTGCCAACTATGGCTATGGTACCATTATGGGTGCCGTGCTGATCGGCGGTCTGATCGAGGGCTGCCTTGGTCTTTTTGCAAAATACTGGATGAAGATCATCTCTCCTATCGTATCCGCCAGCGTCGTAACAGCCATTGGCTTTTCTCTTCTGTCGGTAGGCTCCACCTCCTTTGGCGGTGGCAGTGGCAGCGAAAACTTTGGTTCCGTAGAAAACTGGATCCTTGGTACTATCACACTGTTATGTTGTATTTTATTTAATATTTTTGCGAAATCCTACTGGAAACAGTTATCCGTTCTCTTTGGACTGGTGGTTGGTTATCTTGTTGCCATCCCAATGGGACTGGTAGACTTTTCTTCTCTGGCAGGCACCAGTGTGATCGCTCTGCCGCATCTGATGCCGTTTAAAATGGAATTTCATTTAAATGCTATTATCTCTGTTGCACTGATCTTCTTAGTATCTGCTACCGAGACCATTGGCGATACCCAGGCACTTGCCAACTCCGGCTTGAACCGCAGCGCCACCACAAAGGAAATCTCCGGTTCCCTTGCCTGTGACGGCTTCATCAGCTCCCTTTCCTCTCTGTTTGGATGTATGCCTATCACATCCTTCAGCCAGAATGTGGGACTGGTCGCGATGACAAAGGTGGTCAACCGCTTTACAATCGCTACCGGCGCCCTGATCATGATCCTTGCCGGTATCTTCCCGATCTTTGGTGCCGTGCTTGCAACCCTGCCGGACGCTGTACTGGGCGGATGTACTATTATGATGTTTGGTACCATTGTGGTAAGCGGTCTGCAGATGATCGGAAAATGTGGGTATTCCCAGAGAAATATCACCATCGTGGCTCTGTCTTTAAGTATCGGCATCGGCTTTACCCAGGTGCCGGAGCTGTTCTCTGTGTTCCCTAAGATCATCGAAACAGTCTTTGCCGAGAACTGTGTAGCTGTAGTATTTCTGGTGGCTGTGATCCTGAATCTGATCCTGCCGCAGAATATGGAGACATTTGAAGAAACGAAAGCTGAGTCATAGTATACGTTATTTAAAAAATACATCATAGATAAAAATCAATAAGAAAACAGGGACAACCCCTATGACACAGAATTTTCTATTGCCATAGGGGCTGTCCTTTTCCTTTATGAAAATCCCTTATAATTATCATCCTACTGATAAAAACAATACATAAGAAAGGAATACCGGACGCCAAAACAGGGAAGTGTCTGCCTTCCGGCAATCCACTTCCCTGATAAGGTTTAACTCTTTTTCATTGTGATTTCGTACGAATAAATTAATATTTGCGCTTACGAGCTGCCTCAGACTTCTTCTTACGACGAACACTAGGCTTCTCATAATGCTCTCTCTTACGAATCTCCTGCTGAATACCTGCCTTTGCGCAGTTTCTCTTGAAACGGCGTAAAGCGTTATCCAATGTCTCATTCTCTTTTACGATTACATTTGACATAGTCTCACACCTAACCTCCCTCCAGTTGTAAATTTGCGCGGCTGCTGTGCCTTCAGCTGCTTTTTAATCCAATACACAACTGTATGGGTATTTTTAACGACAGGATCTCTCCCATCAACGCACAAGATAGATTATAACACATTTTTCCATTTCGTCAACTACTTTTTGAAATATTTCCGTAGTTTTCAAGGTTATTCTAACATTTTACCAATTTATCGGAAAATACACTGTTTGCCACTATTTCAGCTGGCCCTCCAGGACTTCCTTTACCTTGGCAATGGCATTGTCAATACCGGCCGGATTCTTACCGCCTGCCTGTGCCATGTTTGGACGTCCACCGCCGCCTCCTCCAACTTCGGAAGCAATGGCTTTGATCAGATTGCCGGCATGTGCTCCGTGCTTCATGGCATCATTGGTAGCCATTGCAAGCAGGGATACCTTCCCGCCTACAGCAGAGGCCAGTACAACGACACCCTCACCGATCTTTTCTTTCATCTGGTCACCCAGAGTACGAAGACCGTTCATATCAACCTCCGGTACACTCATAGCCAGTACCTTTACGCCCGCGATTTCCTGAATCTGGCTGTCCACATCACCGGCTGCCTCATTGGCAAGCTTTGTCTTAAGCTTTTCATTCTCTGACTGGAGTGCCCTGATCTCCTCCTGCATAGACTGGATCTTCTTTTCCAGCTTCTCCGGCTCTGCCTTAGCTGCCTTTGCTGCTGCATTCAGCTCCTTCTCAATATTGTCATAATACTTCATAAGTCCTGTAGATGTCAGCGCCTCAATACGGCGTACACCTGCGGCAACGCCGCTTTCAGAAATAATCTTAAAGGATGCGATCACACTGGTATTGGCTACATGAGTACCTCCACAAAGCTCCGTACTAAAGTCACCCATCTTAACGACACGAACCTTATCACCGTACTTCTCCCCAAAGAGTGCCATAGCTCCAGTATTCTTTGCCTCTTCCAGAGTCATCTCCTCAGTCACAACATCCAGACTTGCAGAAATCTGGTCATTTACAATTTCCTCGACCTGTGCGATCTCCTCCGGTGTCATTGCAGAGAAATGAGAGAAATCAAAACGAAGTCTCTCTGCATCCACATAAGAACCCTTCTGCTCGACATGATTGCCAAGCACCTGACGAAGTGCTTTCTGCAGAAGATGGGTTGCACTGTGGTTCTTGCCGGTATCCAGACGATTCTTTGAACATACCTTTAATGTGGCAGTATCGCCCTTCTTGATCATGCCCTTTGTGACTTTACCGATATGACCGATCTTGCCACCCTGTAAATGAACGGTATCCTCTACAACGAACTCACTGTCTCCCACAAGGATCGTTCCAACATCCGCTTTCTGACCACCCATGGTTGCATAGAACGGAGTCTCCTCTACGATAACCGTACCTGCCTGTCCATCTGTGAGTGCATCCACAAGCTCTGTCTCTGTGGTAAGCACAGTGATCTTAGAATCATGCTCCAGATTATGATATCCTACAAACTTGGAAGTGATCGCCGGATCGATCTGCTGATAAACCGTCTCCTCTGCTCCCATATAGTTTGTCTCTTTTCTCGCTTTACGCGCCTTGTCCTTCTGCTCCTCCATGAACTTCTTAAAACCTTCCTCATCCACGGTACAGCCCTTCTCCTCCAGGATCTCTGTGGTGATGTCCAGAGGGAATCCATAGGTATCATAAAGCTTGAATGCATCGGCACCGGAAAGCTCCTTCTGGCCCTTGGCAGCCATAGCCTCCTGCATCTCATTCAGGATTGCAATTCCCTGATCGATCGTCTTGTTGAACTGCTCTTCTTCTTTATTTAATACATTTAAGATAAATTCTTTCTTTTCTTCCAGCTCAGGATAACCGTCCTTTGACTCACTGATCACTGTCTTAGACAGCTCTGCGAGGAATGCTCCGTCAATGCCGAGCTTTCTGCCGTGACGTGCTGCACGACGGATCAGACGCCGAAGTACATAACCGCGTCCCTCGTTGCTTGGCATAACGCCATCAGAGATCAGGAATGTAGAAGAACGGATATGATCTGTGATCAGACGAATGGAAACATCCTTCTCATCATCTATCTGATACTGTGTATGAGCCATATCACAGATACGGTCACGGATGGCTTTCATGGTATCAATATCAAAAACGGAATCCACATCCTGTACTACAACAGCCAGACGCTCCAGACCCATTCCGGTATCAATGTTCTTATTCTGAAGCTCCTCATAACCGCCATGGCCATCTCCGTTAAACTGTGTAAATACATTGTTCCATACTTCCATGAAACGATCACAGTCACAACCCACCTTACAATCCGGTTTGCCACAGCCGTACTTCTCTCCTCTGTCATAGTAGATCTCGGAGCAAGGACCACAAGGGCCGGCACCATGCTCCCAGAAGTTATCACATTCTCCGTTCTCGTCACGGTAAAATCTGGTGATCTTCTCTCCCGGCACACCGATCTCTTTGGTCCAGATATCATATGCCTCCTCGTCCTCTCCATAGATGGACGGATATAATCTCTCCGGCTCCATGCCAATAACCTTGGTCAGGAACTCCCATGACCATGCAATCGCCTCATGCTTGAAATAATCTCCGAAGGAGAAGTTACCAAGCATCTCAAAAAATGTCAGATGACGTGCTGTCTTTCCGACATTCTCAATATCTCCTGTACGGACGCATTTCTGACAGGTGGTCACTCTGCGCTTTGGCGGAATCTCCTGTCCTGTAAAATACGGCTTCAATGGTGCCATACCCGCATTGATCAGCAAAAGGCTGTTATCATTGTGTGGAACCAGTGAAAAGCTCTTCATCGCCAAATGATCCTTGCTTTCAAAAAACTGTAAATACATTCTTCGAAGCTCATTCACTCCATACTTTTGCATCTTTATCCTCCATTCCGGTCACACATATTATGTGACCCTTCCCTTTCCGGCCATTAAGACCTTAGTTGCATGACTTTACTACATTATCATGCAAAATACCTCACTTAAATGCTATGTTAAATAGCATTGTTCTACATAAAATTATTCTGTAGAATATCCTCTCTTTCCGGCTGTTTAAGCCTTAGTGTACACTCCCTGAAATAGGATGAATACAAATAACTGTTTTTTCAATATGTATACATAACATAAAAATTTGAAAAAACCCCTAATTTATAATTATAAATTAAGGGTTTGTATCTGTCAATCATTGTTTCCTGTATCGTAAAGATTAAATTTCAACCGATCCGACAGTCAAAATATCAGAAATTTTAAATCTCCTGCACTATCCCAGCACTTCCTCGATATGCTCCTGGTTTTTATCCGCCTCCGGATCATCCTTCAGAATGGAGAATGCGATATTGGTGGAGTGATCTGCAATACGCTCCAGACCGGATACCACATCCGTAAAGATCATGCCGGCATGTGCCTGGCATTTATCGCTGGTCAGACGAACAATATGATTGTTCTGAAGCTGGCGCTCCATATCATCAATCTCATTTTCCAGATCAAGGATCTCCTGCAAATGCTCCTCACTGTTGTGACTGAACATATTCAGTGCCAGTGACAGGATCTCACAGGTATCATCCAGCATATCCTTCAACTCCTGCACGGCTTCCTCAGAGAAAGTAAGCTCCTGATCAATACATGTCTTAGCAAAATCTGCTATATTTTCAGCGTGATCCCCGATACGCTCAATATCATTCACCACATGGAACAGTCCGCCAAGCATCTTTCGGTCTGCCACCGGCAAAGATAAGGTGTTGATCTGTACCAGATAATTGGTAATCTCCGTGTTGAGATAATCAATCGTGATCTCTGTCTGATATACCTCTGCAATAAGGTTTTCATCCTTATGAAGCAAAGCATCCATTGCCTTTTCCATATTTTCCTGTGCAATATTCCCCATGCGGACGATCTCACAGATACCGGTTGGTACTGCTGTGGTAGGATTATATACATTGTGTCCGCCGATATAAGCAAGCTCCGGTGCTGTGCTTGCTGCTTCCTCCTCCTGATCCTCTCCCGGGATCAGAATATAGGACAGCTTGATCAAAAGCGGCGACAGGAAAAAGAATACCGCCACCTGAACCACCTTAAACATGGTGTGGGTATTGGCAACCTCTCTCTGAAGGAACACATTGACACCATTCACCATCTGATCCGGCTGTGTACATGTATGCTCTGTCATAATATGAAGCAGATGCTCCACGCCATTACTGCCCAGCACAAGTACGATAAACATCAGAACAGATCCCAGCACATTAAAGGATAAGTGAAGGCAGGCTGCTCTTTTAGCCATCTTGTTTCCGGAAAGACTGGTAAGCACCGCAGAAATACAGGCTCCGATATTACATCCAAGGATCATAAAGAATACATGGTGTATATCCACAACACCCTGTCCACAGAGAGCGATCAGAATACCAACCGTCGCTGACGAACTCTGCAGAATGGATGTAACTGCAAATCCAAAAAATACACATAAAAACGGATTCGATAACTGACCCAGTGTCGAGGTAACCAGCGGCGCATCCTTGACGATACCCACAGCAGAGGACATGGTTCCCATACCAATAAACAGGATACCGAAGCCTACGATCACCTCACCAAACTTCTTAACCATAGGATGCTGCATAAACATCACCATGATCACACCGACTAAAAGAATTACCGGCGCATATTTGGACATATCCAGAGACAGAAGCTGGCCGGTTACTGTGGTGCCGATATTGGCACCAAAGATCACACCGATCGCCTGAGAAAGATTCATCAGACCGGCATTTACAAAGCTGACTACCATAACAGTTGCTGCATTGGACGACTGGATCACTCCGGTAAAGATAATACCCACGATCAACGCGGAAAACCTCGTCTTTGTCAATGTCTCCAGGATGCCGCGCATCTTGTCGCCGGCTACCTTCTGAAGACCATCACCCATCAGTTTCATTCCGTAAAGGAACATGCCGAGTCCGGCAATGACATTCAATATCGCTGTAGAATACTCTGCACTCATCTTTTGACCTCTCTCTCTGTACAATCTCCCCGGCCATGGATTTTATTTTTGGCCTGTACATATTTTTTTTCACACATTATTTTTCCCTTAACTATGTTAAACGATTCTTACAAAAGATACAAGCAGATTTTACATATTTTACATATTTTTTACACAGCGTTTTCATTTTCCATCGTTTGATTATCCCTTTAAAATATGATACCATTCGTTTAAACATATCTTCGGGAGGAACAAACATGCTGTCATTTCACTTAACGCCCGACTCCGGGACACCCCTTTATAATCAGATCTATGAACAGATCCGGACGCGTATCCTGCAGGGAGAACTGCCGGCATCTGCCAAGCTGCCCTCAACCCGCAGTCTCGCCGCTAATCTGGGAGTCAGCAGAAATACCATCGATACAGCCTATTACCAGCTTCAGTCAGAGGGGTATATCGACTCCGCTCCCAAAAGCGGCTTTTACGTCTGTGATATCAATCCGGCAGACTATCGGAATCAGCCGGAAGAACCGGCTGCAGAAGCTGCCGCATTATCCGTAAGCACTCCGTCAGTCACAGCTTCCCATTCCCCAAACTTTCTTTATGATTTTAATCCGGATCACATTGATATCAGTCATTTTCCTTTTTCTGTCTGGAGACGCCTCTCCAGACAGGTTCTGACCGAGGAACAGTCCCTTTTTCTACTGGGAGATAATAACGGGGATTCCTCTTTGCGTGATGCTATCTGCAGCTATGTCCGGCTTTCCCGACAAGTTTCCTGTAAACCGGATCAGATCGTGATAGGTGCCGGTGTAGATTATCTTCTGCAGATGCTGTCACTGGTGTTTCGGTCTCTCCAAATGATCCACATCACGCTGGAATCTCCGGGCTATACCCAGGCAGCACATATTTTCCACAATAATGGGCTGACCATTTCTCCCGGCACACTGGACAAAAACGGACTGACGACAGATTCTATCTCTCCTTCCAGCTCCCTTGTCTATGTCACACCATCCCATCAGTTTCCTATGGGAGCCGTCATGCCATACGGACGCCGGCTGGAGCTGCTTGGCTGGGCAAAGTCAGCACCGGACCGTTATATCATTGAGGATGATCATGACAGCGAGTTTCGTTACCGTGGTAAGCCGATTCCCGCCATGCAGGGTATGGACAGCCGGCGAGTTATTTACATCGGTACCTTTTCTAAAGCAATCGCACCGGCGATCCGCGTGGGCTACATAATCCTTCCTCCCGACCTGATGAAACAGTACCGTCTGATCTGCGGTCACTACTCCTGTACAGTATCCCGTGTGGATCAGGCGATCCTGACCCGTTTTATCCGGGACGGATATTTTGAAAAGCATGTAAACCGTATGCGAAAGCTCTACCGCAGCAAACACGATCTGGTGCTTGACTGCCTGCAGCCACTGATCCAAAAGTACCATTTAAAGCTTCAAGGCGAGCACGCCGGAATGCATGTCACAATCTGTCTGCCGGACGATATCTCCGAGTCAAAGCTGATCCAAAATGCCCGCTGTCATGGGATCCACCTGTATGGCATCCGGGATCATTATCTGCCGGATCATATTCCTGACCATCCGGAGGAGGCGATCCTGCTTGGCTATGCCGGTCTCAACGAGGACGAGATCAAAAAAGGCATCCGTCAGTTGACGGACACCCATATCTTTTCTGCCGTTTCCTTATCCCGTGATATCTGAGCCTTCAGCTCGTCCAGACTGTCAAACCGCTGTTCCGGCCGCAAAAAATCAAGAAAATAAACCGTCATCTGCTTTCCATACAGATTTCCTTCAAAATCTAACAACGTTGTCTCCACGTTAGCTCGGTCTGCACCAATCGTCGGCTTGACACCAACATTGGTCACTCCGCCATATGTCTTACCCTCTACCTCTACCCTCGTGGCATAAACACCATATACCGGCAAAAGCTTCTGTTCTCCCGGAAGCAGATTGGCTGTGGGCATTCCAATAGTTCTTCCCAGTGCATTTCCATGCACTACTTCTCCAAGGACAAAATAAGGATCTCCTAAAAGACGGTTTGCCTTCTCAATTCTTCCCTGGGCAAGCTCTCTGCGGATCCTTGTACTGCTGATCACCTCTCCGTCTTCCTTTATCTTCGGAAATACACAGAGTTCATAACCATACAGCGGCGCATACTCTGACAGCATACCCACATCTCCCCGCCGTTCCTTTCCAAAGTGGAAATCCTCTCCGACGCAGATCAGCTTTGCGTCCATCCGTTCCACCAGCATCTCCCGGATAAATGTCTCCGGAGTCATGGATCTGGTTTCCTCGCTGAACGGAAATAATACCTCCCGCTCCACGCCCAGACGCTCCAGCAGACTTCTTTTTTCTTCTTCCAGATAAATCTGCTTCCCTTTCAGAATGCCATCAAAGGTAAACACCGTTGCATGAAGCTCCGGATGCTCCAGGATCCTGTCCAGCAAAAGGCGATGTCCCCGGTGAAAACCATCAAATTTTCCCAGAGACACCGCACTGTTTTTTATTTTAAAATCAAGACCTTTTATGATTTCCATAATAATCTGTCCCTTTCACCGCTTTTAAAACATCTTGCGTACCCGAAGATCTCTGTCCCCTTTTTGGTACACTGCCTTAAAGCAGCCATTTTCGTCATATACCAGAAACTCCTGTCCTTCCGTCAGGTCCCGAATGCCGGTCGTATTGACTCTTTCCGGATAGTCCTGTAAAAAGAACTCCAGCAATGGATTTCCATTGGAGAGCTTCGCCGCAAATTCATCTCTGATCTGAAATGCCGGATATTCCGGAAAAAGTGCATCCACCGAAAGGATCTGCTGCTCCAGCTCATTCTGCTTCATCAACACTTCGATCTGCTCCAATGTCAAGGCGTTTTCCAGTGTAAAGACACCCACCCGTGTCCTCTGCAGAGACTCCATCGCTCCAAAACAACCAAGCTTCTCTCCGATATCATGACAAAGCGTCCGGATATATGTGCCCTTGGAGCAGGTGACATCCATGGTAAACAATCCCTCCATCTGCCGGTATTCGATCAGGTTGATTGAATGGATCCGGATGGGACGTGGCTTTCTCTCCACAGTCTTTCCCTCACGGGCAAGCTCATAGAGCTTTTTGCCGTTGATCTTCAGTGCCGAATACATCGGCGGAACCTGCAGCTGGTCTCCAATAAAGCTCTCCAGCACCTCTTTCAGGCGTTCCTGTGTCACCCGGGAAAAATCACCCCTTTGCAGAATCTGTCCTGTCATATCCTGTGTGTCTGTACTTACCCCCAGACGACATACTGCCCGGTATGTTTTGTCCTTGTTGGTCAGAAGATCACATACCTTCGTTGCTTTCCCCAGACAAACCGGAAGCACACCGACCGCCTCCGGATCCAGTGTGCCTGTATGACCGATTTTTTTCTGATGAAGAATTCCCCGCAGCTTGGCTACCACGTCATGGGATGTAAACCCCTTTTCCTTATAAACATTGATAATGCCATCCATCTCGTTTTCTCCTCTATGAGACTCATGCTTTTATGTGCCGTCCAAATCCGGAACACTCTTCAGTTCTATTCCATCTGAAACTCAATATGTTCCGTAATGTTATTAACTACATCATGCAGTGACCCCCGCATGGTACAGCCGGCAGCCTTGACATGACCGCCCCCACCAAAATAAACAGCAATCTTGCTGACATCTACAAATGTATTGGAACGCATACTGACCTTATACTGCTGGTCATCGATCTCCTGCAGCAGAAGTGCCACCTCTACACCCTTCGTCACACGAAGCTGGTCAATGATACCTTCAATATCCTCCGTCTGCGCCCCATAAAACTCCAGCATTCTTCTGGTAACCGTAGCAACGATCACCCTGCCATCCATCAGGCGCATACTTGTGAGAAGTGTTCTGCCCAAAAGCTGTGTCTGGGTATATGTTCTCTGATAAAAACATTCATCAATATATTTCCAAAACGGAACTCCCTTTTCCATCAGACTGCCTGCAATCTCCATCGTCTTTTTGGAGGTATTGGAATAACGGAAAACCCCGGTATCCATAATGATACCAATATAAATCGCCTCTGCGATCCGGGTATCGATCAGCTCCTCCTCCATCAGTTCGTAAAGCACCTCACAGGCAGAGCTGCTGCCGGCTTCCACAAAATTCTCTCTGGCATACCCCAGATTACTGACATGATGATCAATACATGCAGTACGTCCGGCTGTATCAAAAAGGCGTTCTGCCTCTCCCAGCCGGTCTTTAGTACTGCTGTCCAGCGACAAGAACAGATCCACCGGTCCCTCCGGAAGCTTTTCTACAAATATCGAATGCTCCGGATCCAGAAAACGATACACCTCAGGAACCTTTTCTACATAGGCACTGATCTGTGCCTCCGGATAAATCTTTTTCAGATACAGATAGGCAGCGGCAGCGGCTCCAACGCAATCACCATCCGGGCGGAGATGTCCTGCAATAAGAATTGTTTTTGCTCCCTGTGCAATTTCTCTTAATCCTGTCATCTGATAACCCGCCTTCCTGCTTTTACTGTTCTTCCTCTTTCTTTAATTCGTCAATCCTCTTTGACATATTGATTCCATATTCAATGGAATCATCCATCACAAAGGTAAGCTCCGGTGTATTACGGAGATTCAGCTGCTTCGCAAGCTGTGAACGGATATGGGAGGAAGCACTGAGAAGCCCCTGATGGGTCTTCTCTCTGTCCTCATCATTTCCAAGAACACTTACAAATACCTTTGCAAATTTCAGATCCGGAGTTACCTCTACGGAAATCACAGAGGTCATAGGATGAATTCTCGGATCCTTGATATCCTGAGCAATGATCTTGCTCAGAACTCTCTGTACCTCCCCGTTCATACGGGAATATTTAATACTGTTTTTTTTCATATATAGCTCCATTCCGCCTTATTCCGGCGTTCTTTCAATTTATCTAGGCACCTCAACCATAATATAAGCCTCGATCTGGTCGCCCTCCTGAAGATCATTGAAATCCTGGGCAACGATACCACACTCATATCCGGCTGCTACTTCTTTGACATCATCCTTGAAACGCTTCAGTGATGCCATCTCACCCTCAAAGATCAGCTCGCCCTCACGGGTAATCCGAATCTTGCTGCCTCTCTCAATCTTACCATCCAGAACATAGCTTCCTGCGATCGTACCAACACCGGATGCCTTGAATGTCTGACGTACCTCCAGATGCGCAATGACTTTCTCCTCGTACTCCGGATCCAGCATACCCTTCATAGCAGCTTCCACATCCTCGATCGCATCGTAAATGACACGATACAGACGAACATCAACCTTCTCACGGTCTGCAATATCCTTTGCCGTATTGTCCGGACGTACATTAAATCCAATAATGATCGCATTGGATGCACTTGCCAGGCTGACATCAGACTCATTGATAGCACCAACACCGGCATGGATCACACGGACTGCCACCTCTTCATTGGAAAGCTTTAACAGACTCTGCTTTACTGCCTCTACAGAACCCTGAACATCAGCTTTAACAATGATATTGAGCTCTTTGATATTACCTGCCTGAATCTGAGAGAACAAACCATCCAGCGTAAGCTTCGCCTTGGTATCATCCAGAAGCTTCTCTCTACCCTGAGCCACATAAGTCTCTGCAATATTACGTGCTTCTTTATCATTCTCCGTTGCCATAAAGATCTCACCGGCATCCGGAACATCATGAAGACCAAGAATCTCTACAGGTGTAGAAGGAAGTGCTTCTTTCACACGTCTTCCACGGTCATCCATCATGGCACGGATCTTACCATATGCAGCACCAACTGCGATGTTATCACCTACATGAAGAGTACCCTTCTGTACCAGGATTGTCGCAACAGGACCACGTCCCTTATCTAACTTCGCCTCAATGACAACACCTCTTGCCAGACGGTCAGGATTTGCCTTAAGCTCCTCTACCTCTGCTGTCAGAATGATCATCTCCAGAAGCTGGTCGATACCTTCGCCGGTATGTGCGGAAACCGGTACAAATACAGTATCTCCGCCCCAGTCCTCAGCGATAAGCTCATACTCTACCAACTCCTGTTTTACACGCTCTACATTGGCACTTGGCTTATCAATCTTGTTCACTGCTACAATGATCTGTACACCTGCTGCCTTTGCATGGTTGATCGCTTCTACGGTCTGTGGCATAACACCATCATCCGCGGCAACAACAAGGATTGCAATATCTGTAGCCTGTGCACCACGCATACGCATAGAAGTAAATGCCTCGTGTCCCGGAGTATCCAGGAATGTGATCTTCTCTCCATTGATCTCTGTGACATACGCACCGATATGCTGTGTGATTCCACCTGCTTCGCGGGAGGTTACATTTGTCTCACGGATCGCATCCAGAAGGGATGTTTTACCGTGATCAACGTGTCCCATAACGCAGACAACCGGTGGTCTCTTCTTCATCAATGACTCGTCTTCCTCATCCTCCTTAAGAAGCTCTGCAACAAGATCCACTTTCTCCTCCATCTCAGCGATGCAGTTGTACTCCAGTGCAATCTCCTCTGCCTCTTCATAAGTGATCTGATGATTCAGTGTAACAACCTCTCCACGCATAAAAAGATTCTTGATCACAGTAGATGCCTGCACCTTCATAATGTCAGCAAGCTCTTTGATCGTCATCTTCTCCGGGAGAACGATATTGCGAATGCCATCCTCCGGCTCTTCCGGCTTCACAACCGGCTCCGGCTTAATAAATGCACCCTTACGGTTCGGATCCTTCTTTTTATTCTTGCGTCCGCCCGGTCCGTAAAGCGGATTGTACTCCGGCTCTTCTCTGTCACGGTCTCTGCCATGTCTCTGCTTTGCACTTCTGGAGTCGTTCTTGGCTCTCTGTGCTCTGGACTGCTTTACCTCAGGCTTTACTGCATCAATACCGGAGAAGGAATTGCCTCCACGGCCGCCATCACGGCGTCCGCCGTTCTGACCACCTCTGTTATCACGGTTCTGGCCGTTTCCACGATTGTCGCGGTTATAGCCGCCCTGTCCATTTCCGCGGTTCCGGTTGTCACGGTTATCTCTTCCTCCCTGACCATTCCGGTTGTCACGGTTGTAGCCGCCCTGGCCATTTCCACGGTTCCGGTTGTCACGGTTATCTCTTCCTCCCTGGCCATTTCCACGGTTATCGCGGTTATCACGGCGTCCACCGTCACGACGGTCACGGTTATTGTCACGGTTGTCTCTTCCTCCCTGACCGTTTCCACGGTTATCGCGATTGTCACGGCGGTTATCCTGGGATGGACGATTTTCGGAAGCAGGCTTTTTCTCCGGTGCCTTCTGCGCCGCAGGAGCTTTTTCTTCTTTCTTTGGCTCCTCCTTCTTCACTTCTTCCTTCTTTTCTTCTTTCTGTTCTTTTGAAACAGTTTCCGGCTTCGCTTCCTTCTTTTCTGTCTCTTTCTCTGCTGTCTTTTTCTTCACCGGTGCTTCCTCCACAGGCTTTGCCTTCTGCTCTGTTTTCTCTTCTGTCTTCGCAGCCTCCGTTTTCTTTTCCTTCGGCTCTTTCTTTTCTTTTGTTTCCTTCTTCTCAACCGGCTCTGCCTTTACGGGCTCCTCTGCCACCTTTGCAGGCTCTGCCTTTTTGTTCTGAAATTTATTCAGAAGAAATTTGATCGCATCATCCTCGATGCTGCTCTGGGCACTTTTCACCTGAAATCCATTTTCCTGAAGAAGCTTGATCAGATCCTTGCTCTTCAGATCAGGAAATGCTCCCTGCAGACTTCTTGAAATCTCATATATCTTCATCTTTGCCATATACTACTACGACCTCCTAATCCATTTTCTTCATTATTGCCTGTGCAAAACCATTATCTACAACTGCCAGTGATGCTCTGAATTCCTTTCCCATGGCATGCCCAAGATAATCTTTTGCAGCATGGATGCGAAGGGGCACCTTATAAAACTCACACATGTTCCGGAATTTCTTTTGCGTATTTTCCGAAGCATCCTCCGCTAAGATAACCAATGCAGCTTCGCCCGTCTTTACCGCCTTCTCCGTCATAAACTCACCACTTACGACCTTGCCGGCTTTCTGCGCCAATCCGATCAGATTTAACACCTTATCCTTCTGCAATGTTATCCATCTCCTTTTCCAGTTCCTCATATATTTCATCCGGAATAACCGTCTTCAGGGAGCGTTCCAGTGATTTCCGTCTGCGCGCCTGGCGAAGACATTCCGTAGAATTACATATATATGCACCACGTCCGTTTTTCTTGCCTGTCAGATCGATCATAATCTGATCCTCCGGAGTTTTTATGATGCGTACCAGTTCCTTTTTCTCTTTTCTCTCACCGCATCCGGTGCATTGACGCAGCGGCACCTTACGGGGACGGACACTATTTTTTTCTCCCATGGACTCACTTCCTTTTCTGATTATTCCTGCTTAATATCAATCTTGTATCCAGTCAGCTTTGCTGCAAGTCTCGCATTCTGGCCCTCTTTGCCGATCGCAAGGGAAAGCTGATTCTCCGGCACAATAACTCTGGCAGTCTTTTCCTCCTCATCGGCTGTGACGGAAATAACCTTTGCCGGACTCAGTGCATTCTCGATCAGTACAGCCGGATCATCACTCCAGGTAATGATATCGATCTTCTCACCACGAAGCTCATCTACGATCGCATTGACGCGGTCTCCGTTAATACCAACACATGCACCCACCGGATCTACATTCGGATCCTCGGTATATACTGCGATCTTTGTTCTGGAGCCTGCCTCTCTGGCAATGCTCTTGATCTCTACAATACCGTCCTGAAGCTCTGTTACCTCTTCCTCAAAAAGACGCTTTACAAACTCCGGATGTGTTCTGGAAACCGTAATACGTGGTCCCTTTGTGGTATCCTTTACCTCAACCACATATAGCTTGATATGCTCCGTTGGCTTAAAGTGCTCTCCAGGCACCTGCTCACTCTCCATCAGGATTGCATCCACCTTACCCAGGTTAATACAAACATTATTGCCACTGTAACGCTGAACGATACCGGTGATCACCTCGCGCTCCTTCTCAAGGTACTGTGTATATAACACCTTTCTCTCTTCCTCGCGGATCTTCTGTACCACAACCTGCTTTGCCTTCTGCGCGGCAATTCTGCCGAAGTTTTTCGGAATAACCTCTGTAGATACGGTCTCGCCAACCTCTACATTGCCATACTTCAAAGCAGCCTCTGTCTTGCCGATCTGTGTGGTCGGATCCTCTAAAAGATCATCCTCAACCACCTCATAATCTGCAAATACCTTGATCTCTCCTGTATCGCGGTTGATGGATACACGGATATTGTCCGCCTTGCTCTCAAACTGATTCTTGCAGGCAGCCACCAGAGAATTCTCAATTGCTTCGAGAATAATATCCTTGCTGATCTGTTTTTCCTTTTCGATCGCCTCTAATGCTTCAATAAGCTCTGTGCGGTCTGACTTTGTTGATTTACTCTTTCTTGCAGCCATTTTTATCTCCTCCTAAATATAAGTCTTCAAAACTTGTATTCACTAAAAATTAATGGTTAGCTTCACCGACGAAATGTCTTTCCTCATAATCTCATACTCAGGTGAAAACTCTGTCTCCAGGGTAATAGTATCCTGTGTATATGCCAGCAATACACCGGTAAGCTCCTTTACGGAAATTTCCTTACCATTTCTTCCTGCCGGAAGCTTTCTTCCCTGATAAAAATGAACATCAACCTCTTCTCCGATGCTCCGTTTGAAGTCTTTGTCCTTTTTGAGCTGACGCCCCAGTCCCGGCGAGCTGACTTCCAGCACATAAGCCTCTGATATGAAATCATCCTGATCCATCATATCGCTCCATGCGCGATTTACCAATTCGCAGTCATCAAGGGTAATTCCACCCTCTTTGTCCACATAAGCACGCAGATACCACTGACCAGCTTCCTTGACATACTCCACGTCAACCAGTTCAAAGCCGTTTTCTTCCATCAATGGCTCCAGCATTTTCTCAGCCCGTGTCTCGTACTCCTCACGTTTCGTCAAATGCATAACCTCTTTTCCACTCCGGGGGCATGATAATCTTATAAACGACTGCCCTCGTTTCAAAACGAAAGAGTGGACCGCGCAGTCCACTCTTCATAATTTACAGTATCACAATGACGATAATAGCACTACACCCTTGGAAAATCAAGGGGTTTTGCGTATTTTTTACCAAATTTCGTTATTTTTTTACGATTTTTCCTCCATAATCGGTGCAATCCGTGTCTCATAGCCACTTTCATACAGAGTCCGTTCGGCTCTGCGAACCTCTGTTAGAGAAGGATACATTCCCTGGCACACTACATAATATCCACCTTTTTTGTCAATAAAACACTCAAAGCCATCCTCCTGCAACAGAGCCGCCAGATCTTTAGCGTTGTCCTCATGGGCAAACATCCCGGTCTCAATCGTATAGCTCCCTGCCTCTTCGGTAGCCCGCACGTCTTTTCCCGTTTCCTGCAGCGTCTGAAGGATCCCGTCCGCAATCGCCTGCGCCACCTCCGGAAACTTTGCATCCAAAAGCGCATTGTCCCGTTCCGTATTAATAAACCCTACTTCCACAAGCCCCGCAGGCATATCAGACTCCCGGATTACCGGCAGATCCTTCCGGACCGATATCCCCAGATTAGTAAAGCCCACCTTCTCCAGTTCATTATTGATATTCTGTGCCAGCAGGCGGCGTGGACCACTGTCCGCATACACCAGCGTCTGCACCCCGGAATATTGATTCGGAGACGGGCTGGAATTTCTGTGAAAAGAAACAAACAGATCCGATCCGTTTTCGTTGGCGATCGCCGCCTTCCTCTGTGGTGTCTGATATACATCCTCGGTCCGGGTATATCTCACATCCACGCCTCTGTTTTGCAGAATATTCCCAACTGCCAGTGCCAGGTTCAGATTATCGTCCTTTTCCCTCCGCCCCTGGTAGGAGGCACCGTTGTCATAGCCTCCGTGGCCGGCATCTAATGTTACCACTGCCATAGTCTTCCTCCCTTTGCTGTATTAATATAAGAAGTCTTCTCCTACTATGACTATGCAGAAGGGAGGAATTGGTGCGGGAAATTGTCAAACATTCCCTTGAAACGCCCCCCAATATATCGTATAATCGTAATGTTTGGACAATTTTGTAATCGAACAATTTGAATATCTCAGAGGAATAGTACGAAAATACTACTTACTCAGAAATGGAGAATAAAATGTCAGAAAATGATTTAAGAAAACAAATTGAAAAACGAAGAACCTTTGCGATCATATCCCACCCGGATGCCGGAAAGACGACACTGACCGAGAAGTTTCTGTTATACGGAGGTGCCATCAATACTGCCGGTTCTGTAAAGGGAAAGGCAAACTCCAAATATGCCGTATCGGACTGGATGGAGATTGAGAAGGAGCGTGGTATCTCTGTTACTTCTTCCGTTTTGCAGTTTAATTATAATGATTATTGTATCAATATTCTTGACACTCCGGGCCACCAAGACTTTTCCGAGGATACCTACCGTACCCTGATGGCTGCAGATTCTGCGGTCATGGTGATCGATGCGTCCAAGGGTGTTGAGGCACAGACGATCAAGCTGTTCAAGGTCTGCGTTATGCGTCATATTCCGATCTTCACCTTTATCAACAAAATGGACCGGGATGCCAGGGATTCTTTCGAACTTCTGGACGATATCGAAACGGTACTGGGCATCCGCACCTGTCCGGTCAACTGGCCGATCGGCTCCGGTAAGCGCTTTAAGGGAATTTATGACAGGGATGCCAAAACTGTCCGTTCCTTCCAGTCCGTTGCCACCGGTGGTGCCAAGGCTGCTGCCGAGACAGATTATGCCATTGATGATCCGGCACTCAAAGAGCTTGCCGGAGAGGATCTGTACGATCAGCTTCTGGAGGAGATCGAGCTTCTTGATGGTGCCAGCGATCCGCTGGATCTGGAGCAAGTACAGAACGGTGAGCTTTCTCCTGTATTTTTCGGATCTGCTCTGACCACTTTTGGTGTGGAAACCTTTCTGAATTATTTCCTGCAGATGACCACACCGCCTCTGCCACGCCACTCCAATGAGGGCGATATCGACCCGGTCACTTCTCCATTCTCAGCCTTTGTCTTTAAGATTCAGGCCAATATGAACAAGGCGCATCGGGACCGTATTGCATTTATGCGAATCTGCTCCGGTAAGTTTGAGGCGGACCATGATGTCTACCATGTACAGAGCGGCCGCAAATTAAAGCTTTCCCAGCCTCAGCAGATCATGGCACAGGACCGTCAGGTCATCTCCGAGGCATACGCCGGAGATGTGATCGGTGTATTTGATCCGGGTATTTTCTCCATCGGTGACACGATCACTATGCCGGGCAGCAAGTTTGAATATGAGGGAATCCCGACCTTCGCGCCGGAGCATTTCTGCCGCGTGGTACAGCTCAATTCCATGAAGAGAAAGCAGTTTGTCAAGGGAATCACCCAGATTGCCCAGGAGGGTGCGATCCAGATCTTTCAGGAGTTTACAGCCGGAATGTCTGAGATCATCGTAGGTGTTGTTGGCGTTCTCCAGTTCGACGTATTAAAATACCGTCTGGAAAATGAATATGGCTGTGAGATCCGCCTGGAATCCCTCCCATATGAGTATATCCGCTGGGTTGGTGACCCAACAACAGACGTGACAAAGCTGAAACGTATGAACAACGTCAAAGCTGTCAAGGATATGAAGGGCAATCCGCTTCTTTTATTTGTCAATGACTGGATGATCCGGATGGTTCTGGAGGACAATGAGGGTCTGGAGCTTCTGGAATTTAAAAAGAACTAACTACGTAATTATAAGTCACAAAACGGGATATGCTGTACGCATATCCCGTTTCTTTTGCCATAAACTTCCAATGATATTTCACTTCGTCCATAAAATCATCTTATCTTTATAGACAGATTACTTTTATCTTGCGGGATTTCTCTCCAATGATCACATAAATCACTGTGTTTCCCTTTTTCTTTCCCTTCACCTGAAATGTCGATCTCTGTCTCACCAAGCTTATAGTCAATTACTACTGTATTCCTCTTCTGAGTGCCAAGAAACTCACCATCTTTAATGTATGAGTTGTTAATGTTACCGGTCTGATCACCGATTGTCCACATACCCTCCCAGCAGAAATCCCAGAGTTTCAGAGTAGCACCGTCAGTAAGAGATGTCACCTTATATACAGGTCTTTTCATTTTGGCAATCTGATTAGTAATTTCCATTGGGAAGAATGTACGGCTGGAAGTAGCATTTCCATCATCATCCCTCATGTCATCTCCATCGCAACCATAAAAATCAACAACCTCGCTGTTGAGCTTTGTCACAATTTTATCATTGATCAATCCATTATGACCATCATCCTCCCCGGCCGCCGTAAATTCAAATACAAGCTTTTCCCCGTCCGGAATATAGCCTGGAGCCTTCGTGACTGATGCTGTAGTCTCAGGAAATTGACTGGCTTCTATGTCTTCTCCTGCATCATAAATCTCAATGGTGGCACTTGCACCGAAATCAAGACCAAATCCTAAAAAGGTATTTCCATTCCATGCTGGTGGCTCCGGTGTCTCTCCATCCTCATACTCAGCGGAAAGATCAATACCGATCTCTGTCTCGCCAAGAATATAATCCTTTTTATTTACGTCAGTACCTTTAATATTGTAATAAGTAAATATACCATCCTTTAGGGTAGCACCATTGATAGCCCCCTCTGTATCCCCATCTACAATCAAGCCATCCCAACGGAAATCCCAAAACTTCAATGTAGCACCTTCCGTAAGAGATGTCACCTTATATACAGGTCTTTTCATTTTAGCAATCTGATTAGCAATTTTCATTGGGAAAAAGGTTCTGCTACTGGTGCTGGTGTTATTCTCATCCACCGCTTCATCACCATCATGACCATAAAAATCAACAACCTCGCCGTTGAGCTTTGTCACGATTCCCTCATTAGTATCTCCATCATGACCATCATTCTCCCCGGCTGCTGTAAATTCAAATACAAGCTTTTCCACATCAGATGTCGTATCTGCCGTCTGAGCATCCGCACTGCCTGCCGGCAGATTTGCTCCTGTTATGAGCAGAGCAAAAATCAGCATACATAAATGATACAATTTTCCCTTTCAATCTTTTCCACTTCATATTTTCCCTCCTTATTATTACGTTACATCACGCATTTGAGATTAGCATTAAAATTAAAATACTGTTAATTTTATTACTATTTTAGTATAACGTATATTGTGCCATTTTTCCAGATTTTTTTAGAACAATTCCATACAAACCTGATTTTGCATCATTCACTCAACAGATATCTCGACTTTTTTTCCACTGCTTCTTAAGCTGTTCCTGACTACAGCCCTTTGATGCCTTTAGTTCAATCAAAATTCCCGGCAAATCTTTTCTCTCCGGTTTCAACTGAATATCATATCTGCCATCCCCGGATTCCCGGTTGGATGAAACAAATGAACCTCAAATTTTCTTTTGTCATCCAATTACAACTTATCTTCGTTTTATTATTTCACAGCACCTACAATACTTTCCAGTACCCTGTCTTTTTTGAACCAACTCTCTCTATATAACCATTGTCTCTTAAAAATGATATATTCTTTTCCACTGCGGTCTCACTCACACCTAATATGTTATGAAGTTCTGCAGTTGTAATATTCGGGTTGTCCCTCATTTCTGAAATAATTTTTTGCCTTCTTGAATTTAATGGCCTTTTATCCCCAACCTTTTTCCCAACTTTATTCCCAACCTTATTTATTCTCTCAAATGGAATCGTTACAACAATCGAATTCTCTCTAAATGAAAATGCATCTTTCCCGTACATTTCCGTAATCTTAGGAACTCCTCGTCCAGATTTCTCACTTATATGCAGTTGAAGAAATATCTCTGACAATTTTTCGTTTACAGGAATTGATTCTCCTAGGAAAAATCCCTCCATAGTCTGTGCCGGAGCAAGTGTTCCCCTTGATAGTATCTCTATCCTGTCGGAAAATACCGAAATCATTGGTTCATTTCCTTCCACCCATTTATTGTGCAGGACAGCATTTATGATAGCCTCACGAAATGCCTTGTTATCAAATAACGGAACCTCTTTTCGCTCAACGACCCTGTCTGTCTCATCCACCTGAATCAGGTTCAATACATCTCCATAACGCAATAGCTCATCTAAACTGTATAATAAGCAGTCATTACCAAATTCACGTACAGAAAAAAGATTAGAGCCTTTTGTTTCTCCATCAAAAATGGATACACGAAGCGGAAAATGAGAATTATCCGACAGAAGCTGCGCTAACATATTAAACTCGCCTTCTTCTGTTTTTAGCCCTAGATTCTTAATGAATGTCTTTTGATTTAGAACAATACCTTTGGAACCGTAATATCCAAATATTTTTTGAAATGTAAGTTCCTGGTATTTTGCCGGTACTGTTTCTATCGTTTCTGTTCTTCCATCCAGTATTTTGAAAAGTTCAATTTCTCTCTTAGGGTAATCCTTGATATTACATTTTGACGATCCGATTCTTAAAAACCTCTTTTCTTTAAACGCTGTAGGAATCTCAGTAGCCGCCGGAATTACTAAAACTACAACTCTCTTTCTAGAAATTTCAGTTTCTTTAAATTTGAAATTGATACTCGGAGATAAGTTTCTTGCAAGATAATTCTGATACGGTTCCTTATTATAATCACAATACTGATTAAAAGTTGTTCCTACAATTTCATGAGTGACATCATTTACACCCCAAATGAAAAAGGCATTTTTTTTATAATGAAATGCTGCTGCATTTGACAGGGCAGATACATATTCACCTAACACTTCAGGCTGAAACCAGTTCTCCTTAAATTCAAACCATTCCTGTTCATCATTTAAGGCACATAAATCTAAAACAATTTGTTTAATATCCATTAGTATGCTCCTTTACCCAACTTTTATTCCCAACTGAACTAATTATAACATGTTGGGAATAAAGTTGGGAATAAAAATAAAAAATATCCTTCCGCGATAATTTTCTGTAACTTATATTTTTACAAGAAAAAGGAGCTGCACATTTCAGGAAAATACCAAAGATAGCATATATTTCAAGATAACACTCCAGATAGAATATTCGGTTAATTTGTATCCTCCAAACATATACTGCAGCATATAACCGTCATCCTGTCCACTGCCCTTGATCCATCCCACATAAAACCACAATACTGCCGCAACCAACAAAATGCCGCAAAATAACCGGATTTTCAAAAAGCCTGTCGTTCCTCCGGTTACCCTCTGGTTATTTCCGGCAGAACAAGCAAGCGTATATAATGCAAGAAGTAAGATACCGGAAAGTACCGCAACTCCATACCATTCCCCCGGATAATATGTAAATATATCTCCGCCGCCGGAATATATGTGACGAAGGCACCGGGTCGATACCGCAATCATCAAAAAATAGAAAACGGCTCCCCATCCCCGGATACATCCTGTATATTTACGACTTTTGTCAGATTTCCATAAAGCAACCGCATCTGCAATCCCCAGAACAAGTAAAAGAATATCTATGAAGCATATAACTCCTAATGAAATCACCAGTGCCAGTACGAAAGGATTCGAAGCAGCATTTCGAATGCACCAGCCAAATATCTTTACTCCGTTCATTATTTTTTCGTCGTAAACGACTCCATTGTGTCTTTCCCGGAGTATTGTCAAACGAAACATGTCCAGTAACAATAACGGATATACAATCCAAATAAAATAATAAAATGTCTTTCTTATCTTTTTCACCAGACCCCTCCCCAAAAAAAGAACATGAATCCTGATATTTCACTGATCAGAAATTCATGTTCTCTTTCTCAAGCATCACAAAATATAATTTTATTAAACATCCACCCTATGCCCGTTCTATTCTTCCGTTGCATCCTCGTCTGTCTGGATATGCTCGGTAAAATACTCCTCTGCGATCATTTCCAGATAGGCAGCCTCCTCCTCCGGATACTGCTTCATCAGATCACTGCGGATATGTGCCATGATCACCAGATCATTCTCCGCCTGGGATACCTCTGGATTCTCCCATTTCTGCACGATCTCCTGTGTCAGGTTCTCTGCCATCCACTCCTTGATCCTGCGGGTCTTTTCCTGCTCCACCGGAATTTCTGTCTTGATCCGGGCTGATTTTACAACAGATACCACACCGCCGATCAGGAACAACAGGAACATAATTGCCAGACCACTCAGCACAACAATATTATAATTGATCGGAATCACATCTAATTTGCATAACAGCAGATATGCCTCTCCAATGATACCGAATATAATAAATGTAAGACCGGAAAACAACATATCCTTGTACGCATCTTCCTTCTTCACATACTCTTTGGCAGACTCGTACAAAATATCTCTGGCAGTATCATCCTCATCCTCGGCGTCTCCCAGATCAATATCACCATGATCCTCGGCAAATGGATTATAATTTGGATCTGCCGAATCCTCCTCGGCATCCCAGTCATACTCCTCTGCTTCATCAGACGCTTCTTCCGAATTCTCTTCCTCCGGACTGTCCACATCCTCGCCGGATGCAGTTTCCTGATCTTCTGTATCATTCTCCTGCTCACCCGATGTTTTCTGCTCTGCTTCCAGACGTTTTCTTTCCTTTTCCTGCTCCAGATCCTCCTCGGCTGCAGTCAGAAATCCCTCAAAAAGGCGTTCTGCTTTCTTTGCCATCTTTTCCGGAACTGTCACTTTATAGCTCTCTGTCTCCTCATCGTACTGCTTAACTGCACCTTTCACCTTGGAATACTCCAGATAACCAACAAAACGGTCTGCCATCTTCTCATCCTTCAGATTGCAGATATCAACCGTCTCAAACTCCTCTGCCGTTCCTTCTACCAACGGAGTTCCACAGTCTGCACAGACGGTGATCCCATCTCTGTATTCTGTCTTACATTTTGGACACCACATAATTACGTCCTCCTCTTATTATTCTATGTATTTATACACATATTTCATCTTTTCTATGGTAGCATACACCATATCAAAACTCAAGTTTTCCGGCATTCTTTCACAAAGTCTTCACATCCCTCACCGGATAAACCGTACCACACAATAGACCTGGCCCTCCGGATCCTGCAATACCACCAGATACCCGTCCTCCATCTCATTACGCATTGGCTGGATCATATCCCCCAGCTTTGCCTGACGACGGTACTCTGCCCGCATCTCCCTGACCGGAAAATCATCCGGCAGATATGCCGTTGCCATGCGGACATACTGACCATTATTTACATGATGATTTGTGTCCAGATGATACTCCTGTACCTGAAAACCTTTTTGCTGCTGTCCCCCTTCCTTGGGAACCGCAATCTTGCGGGAAACCTTTTCCATAGGAAGAGGCTCCTCGATTCCATAAAGCTCAATATCCTCCGGCTGCACCATACATGGTCTGCCCTTTTTCATATCCAGAAGACTCCATATGGAATATGCCTTCACTACCATATCCCCCGCTTCATCGTGGATCATAAAATTACGATAACCAAACATCTTCTCGCTGCCGCATGCCTGTGTGGTGATCCGGATCTGCTCTCCCAGCTTCGGATAGCGGTCAACCACGATCTGCCAGAAATTTAAAACCCACATCCGCTCCCTGCTGTAAGTGGTCTCCATCCCTACTCCCAGCTTTTCCGACTCAAAGCAGGTGCAGTCCTGCAGATAATTCACGATTCCATCCAGACTCAGCCTGCCATTTTCTGCCAATTCACTATATCTTACTCTGCTTTCAAATGAATACATATGAATCCCCATTTCTATATTTCTAAAAGAAAAAAGGAGCCTCCATCCTTTGGAAACTCCTTTCTACTGCAAACTTACTGAAATAATGATAATTATTTAACCAGCTCTTTCACCTTTGCAGCTTTACCTACTCTGTCACGAAGATAGAACAGTTTCGCACGTCTAGCTTTACCTTTACGTACAACCTCAATCTTATCAATGATCGGAGAATGAAGCGGCCAGGTCTTCTCAACACCAACGCCGTTAGAGAACTTTCTAACTGTGAATGTCTCTCTTGCGCCACCGTTCTGTCTCTTCAGTACGGTTCCCTCATACACCTGGATACGCTCACGGCTACCCTCGATAACCTTTGCATAAACCTTTACAGTATCTCCAACACGGAAATCTGCAACTTCTTTTAACTGTGCATCTTCAATTGCCTTAATAATATCGTTCATGATGTGACCTCCTTATATTTTCGACATTCTTAATACTTATGTGCTTTCTGCAACCGTAACAGAGGAATATCTCTACTCACAACCACACTATCATATCATAAGAACCCCGCCAATACAAGCCCTAAATTCAAAAAAATTGGTAACTTTCTTATTCCGCCTGAAACAGCTCCACCAGCTCTTCCATAGACAACTGATTTACAAAGACCTCACCGGCTTCGATCACATTCTCAGACAAAAGCTTTTTGCGGGTCTGAAGTGCATCGATCTTTTCCTCGATGGAATCTTTCATGATCAGCTTGATCACCTGCACTTTCTTTTTCTGGCCAATACGGTAAGCACGGTCCGTCGCCTGCTCCTCCACAGCCGGATTCCACCATGGATCAAAGTGGATCACAGTATCCGCCCCGGTCAGATTCAGTCCGGTTCCTCCTGCCTTTAAAGAGATCAGAAATACCTTTACCCTTCCCTGATTGAAGCTTTTTACATATTCCTTGCGCTGCTCCGGCTTCGTAGCGCCTGCCAGATAATGATAATCAATCCCCTGCGCCTCCAGTTCTCCGGCAATAATATTAAGCATAGAGGTAAACTGCGAAAAAATGATCACACTGTGTCCTCCATCCAGAATCCCCGGCAGCTGCTCCATCAAAAGATCCAGCTTGCCACTGCCACCATGATAATTCTCGATAAAGGTTCCCGGATGGCAGCAGATCTGGCGCAGTCTGGTAAGTGCCGCCAGCACCTGCATACGGCCGCCGGCCGCCTCCAGGCCTTCCGCTCCCCTCATCTCCTCCTGAATCCGGGACAAATAAGACAGATAAATCTTTTTTTGCTTGGCTGTCATCTCCGCCATACGTTTTGTCTCAATCTTATCCGGAAGCTCTTTCAGCACTTCCTTTTTCATCCGCCGCAGAACAAAAGGCTGTATCCTTGTCCGCAGCTCTTTCATTTTATTCTGGTCATGCTCCTTTAAGATCGGCTTCTCATATGCGTCCGCAAAACGGGAATATTTCATAAAAAATCCCGGCATGATAAAGTCAAAGATCGACCACAGCTCTGACAGGGCATTTTCAATCGGCGTACCTGTCAGGGCAAACCGGTGATCTGCCGGAATACTCTTGACTGCCTTCGCCCCCAAAGAGGATGGGTTTTTGATAAACTGTGCTTCATCCAGAAATATGTGGTCATATTTCTGTTTCTGGTAGCTTTCCGTGTCCTTCCGAATCAGGGGATATGTGGTGATCCACACATCATACTCCCCATCCTGCCCGGAGATCAGTGCCTCCCGCTCCTCCGGTGTTCCCTGTACGATACAGGTCCGGATCGACGGTGCAAACTTCTGAAACTCATCCTGCCAGTTGTAGGCCAGAGAGGTAGGACACACGATCAATGTCTTCTGTCCCGGAAAGGAACAGATATAAACGATCGCCTGTAAGGTTTTTCCAAGACCCATATCATCCGCCAGAATACCACCCATTCCATAATGAGCCAATGTTTTGAGCCACTGGAAGCCAACCACCTGATAAGGTCTTAGGGACGCCGTAACAATATCCGGGATCTCCCATTTCATCTGTTCCGGATGCTTGAGATCCTGTAGCAGCATCTCATAAGACTCCTGCCTCTGCAGCCGGCTTCCCCTCGGCAGCATCCGTTCCAAAAACATAGCGGTACTCTTATGAAATGTCATTTTACTTCCATGGAATTCCTGATCATTCTCCAACATCCAGCGAAGAGAATGAAGCTGGGAATCCCCTCTGGTCAGATCAATAAAGGAACCATCCTTTAAACGGAAATATTTCCGTTTAAGCTGCACCGAACGGAAAAAGGCCTCCAGCTCCTCTCTCGGTATCTGTGCATAACCCAGATCAATTTCCAGCAGATTAATATCCGTATCTAATCGTATATTAGCGGACATAGTTCCCATTTTACGGATGCCATGGCTCTTATACTCCTTGGAATAAAACACCTTAAAATGATCCGTCAGCTCTGTGATCCGGTCCGTCATCAGTTCAAAAATATCATTCTCATTTTTCAGCAGAAACGTATCCCCCTGCACCTGAAAGTTCAGGCCATAGAGAATGCTGAGCAGCCGCTCCTCCTCTTCCTTGTCCCGGACCAGTATAATATCTCCCTCCGGGAACTCCTCCCGCAGAGGATTCACACGGTACCTGCCATAGCAAAACTCCAGTCTGGCAGAAACATAATATTTCTTACGCATCTGACTGACATCCAGATAAAGCTCCGGCTGTAACGCCTCCACGATATAACTTTCCCGAACCTCCTCCGGCACCTGCACCTGCATAGACTTTTTAATGACCGGCAGCACCTTCTCAATAAAACGCTTTTTATTTTCTCCGCGAAATTCAATCTGCCGTTCCTGAGACTGAAACAGACTGGAATAAAACGGAAGCAGGTTACAGATATAGTCCCTCTCCGGCAGATAAATATCGTTTTTATAATATAAAATAGAACCGTCCTGTGACAACGCATGCAAAGGCTCCCCACCCTCCTGGGCAAGCCTCAGTTCGTCCCCTTCCATCTGCATATCAAGAGAAAGCTCCGGCCGGCCTTCAACAATCTGTGCCGTTCCCATTTCTTTTCCAAACAGATTAAGCTGGCAGTCCAGTCCCTTTGCCAGATGCAGCAGCTTAACCAGCATATTCTGAGACAGAACCATCTCCTGACGACTAAACAGATTAGAATAATAGGTCTTTCCCAATGTCTCCTGAATCTCGTAAATCTCCGTAAGATATGACATCACACTGGCGGACGCCTCATCAAAAGCACATTCTCCGGGAATAAAATAAAACTGCTTTCCCAGACGGATATCCCTTTCCTCATAATAATCTGCAATAAACTTTTTGGTATTGGTTACCTTATACATTTTTTCAGAACCCGCATACAGGCTGAGATATGCCTTGGCATTCTGCTTTTTGAGCAGTGACGGTATCGTGATCCGCAGTCCCAGATGATAATAAGTAGGACTCAGACGGCGAAATTCCCTTTTCTGAAAATATTCAATGATCTGGTATGCTGTCTTATCCTTTTTGTCAAGGTTCTCCCGCACATTTTCCCTCTGCTGGTAATCAGCAATAAACAGCAACGTTGCCACCACATGCTTGCAGGCTCCCTTCTGCTTTACATGAGAAGGGCAGTTACAGGTATAAAGCCATTCTCCCTCTTCGGAAACCTGTATCGTGACCACATACTGGTTACCCCCATGTACCACACTGCGATACTGACCGGCGTTTTCATTCCATGTCACATCGCTGACAGCGTGAGCTGCATAATAACGCATTCCCCGATAATATACCGTCTCCGAGGACGCCATACGGCGGATTGCCTCCCGTGTGATTCTTTGCATGCACGAAACCTCTTTTCTATTCAACAAATGACTTTTGCGGATACTTTATTTATTACGCTTCAAATTCCTCTTCCAGCAGATGAAGCTTATCTGCCACAATCGACATTTTCCTTCCAAACGGAAATTCATATAATTCCTCTCTGTTCAGTCCCTTCAATTTCAGGACAAGAACAAAATATACGCATACCGCTGCCACAAGAGCCGGCAACAGAGAAATTACATTGCTCTTTGTCAATACATGGAACAACCGGAACACGACAAATGTCACAATGCCCATGATCACAGAGGACAAAAACGGTACACAGAAGCATTTGGTGATCTCCTGCTTAAAGCCCAGATGCGCACTGACGGAATATCCGTTCAATACACAAACAAGCAATGGATATGTGACATTACCGATCACCAGAGCATATACTCCAAGTCCTGTGAAACGCATCAATCCCCACACCAGTACAATATGCACGATCAGAGAGATCAATGAATGGATCACCGGCAGACGCATCTGGTCAATACTCTGCAGCACGCCGCTTGTCACGGTAGATAACGCATAAAATATAATACAGCTTGAACCAATCATCATCATCATGGAGCCCGTCCGATACTCCATGGAAGGATAAATGGAATGAATGATCGGCACTGCCAGCACTGCCATTCCCACGGCAGATGGAAATGCAATGATCATATTAAACTTGACTGCCAGATTTACCTTGCGGTGTACCGCATGCTTATCTTTTCCAATATAAGATGCCACAAGACTCGGCACCATAGAGGATGCGATTGCCGTAGAGACAGCGATCGGCACACTCACCAGTGTACGATATTGTGTACTGTAAATGCCCTGCCAGGTACTGATCTGCGTACCGCTGATGCCCTTGCCCAGCAATACCCAGTTGATCAGTGATACATCAATAATACCACTGAGCTGATATACTGTCTGGCTCAGAATGATAGGAATTGCCGTCCACAGGATCAGCTTATAAGTCTCTCCCAGAGACATCTCCTCGGAGACACGATCCTTTCTCTGCTGCTTCTTCATCACCGGCCGATACAGCAGATAGATCAACACCAGAAAGATCAATGCCATCAACGCACCCATACTGGTACCAAGAGTACCGCCGGCAGCTCCCCACGCAGAGAACTTTGCCGATGCACTGTGGGCACGCATCATAAAAAATGCTGCAGATACACTCACAATCGCATTGACGATCTGTTCGAAAATCTGGGAAATTGCCGTCGGCATCATAGTTTTTCTACCCTGGAAAAGACCTCGCAGCGTTCCCATAATTGCTACCACAAAAATGGTTGGTGCCAGAATACGCAGTGGAATGGAAATTCCGTAAAAGCTCTTAAAGAAATTTTTTTCCAGCCAGTCTGCTCCAAAAAAGACAAATAATGCTGCCGCACCACCGGTACAGATGGAAAAGATCATAGAACACCGGAAAATATGATATGCCTCTTTATACCGTTTTTCAACACATTTGGCCGATACCATCTTGGATACCGCCATCGGCATACCATAGGATGAAATGATCAGCAATATATTGTATATCTCGTAAGCAGAAGAATAGATTCCGTTTCCCTCGGAGCCAATAATATTGGCCATCGGTATCCGGTACAAAAGACCGATCATCCGTACCAGGATCGATGCCACCGCCAAAATACTTCCCTGCTTCAAAAAACCGCTGGCAGCAGTTAATTTCTTGTTTGTTGTTTCCATTCTGTTACCCATGCCTTTCCCACGCCTGCATGACAGAAACCGCAGGCTTATATTTCCTGTATCTTATAATTTATTCCCGTATAATACCCAGATCCTGCAGAATCTGCTCCTGACGCCGTTCCATCTCAATCCGTTCCTCGTCCTCCATATGATCATAACCAAACAGATGAAGCATACTGTGCGCCGTCAGAAAACAAATCTCCCGTTTCAGGGAATGACCGTATTCTTCCGCCTGCATTTTGGCGCGCTCCACAGAGATTACAATATCCCCCAGTATGAGCTCTCCCGTCTCCGGATGAAAATACTCTGCTGCATTATCCTCATCCTCCAGCACAGAAAAATCCGCAGGTGCCGGATAATCTACCATCGGAAAAGAAAGGACATCCGTGGGGACATCCAGTTCCCGGAACTCCCTGTTAATTTCACGGATGGAATCATTGTCGGTAAACGTTACATTTACCTCAAATTCATAGGGACATTTTTCCTGATCCGCTGCCTGGCAAATGACTTTTTCCAAGATCGTTTCGTAATCAAAATCCAGTTTCTGATCTGTTTCATTTTCAAAACAAATTGTCATGGTAAATGATAATCCTCCCTTATATCTCAAATGCATGTGCTACATAAAATGCTTTTAATGTATCTAACTGTGCATCGGTCAGTCCAGCTTCATCCAAACCGCCCTTATTGATACGATTTGTAAATATACTCATCACAAGCTGGTCATCGGAAATCGCACCTCTTTTGCCGTTTTTGCGAAGATATTCACTAGTGGAAACAATACAATCGCTCAGCATCACAACGGCCGCCTCCGGACTTTTCGGTATCTCGCTGCCGGTATTATGCTGGCGGATCACTGCTGCAAGATCCTCCGGAAAGCCGTATTGTTCTGCCAGAACAGCATTGCCCTCCATATAATTGTCCGGGGAAAGCATTCTTCCTGCCTCGTGGAACATTCCTCCCACAGCTGCCAGTGCCTCATTGCAGCCCAGCTCTCTGGCCGCCAGCCCGGATAACCGGCTGATCTCATAAGAATGCTGATAAAGAGTATCCTCCTCCTTCAACTGAAGGATTAACGGATAATCATCCTGCAGATATGCCATCATATCAAACGATTCCACAGAAGCTTCCGGCTCCTGTCTTTGATTTTCCTCCGGCTCCGGACCGATACCGGCTTCCACGTCAGGTGACATCTCCGGCACATCTGACGCACTGTCAGCTCCGGCTGTCCCGCAGACAATCTGCAAAATACCACTGAAGACCGCCACAAATACCAGACTGGAAATCTCCAGGATCAGGAAATATCTCTGCCGGAATATCTCACTGCTCTGAAATCCACAGCGGATTACAAACAGGGCAATACACAATGCCACAAGAATCACTCCTGCATATGGCATTTCCTTTCTGTCACGCAGCATAGATAAGATCATTACGATCGCTGCTGCCATGATAAAATACCCCACCAGCAGATTGATATCCTTATGGACCAGTGCCGCATTGCACAGATAATCCAACATCAGAACGCCAAAGGTCACTGCCTTGATCTCGACCGACTCAAGATATCCCACAACTGCCAGCGGCAGAAGCCAGAACAGCCCAATGTGGTAGCGGGATGCGGCGCCGATCAGACACAGGGAAACGGAAAAAGAAAACAGATAAACTAACTTCTCCGGAATCTGTGCCCACAGCATGTCCTCTCTTGTATGAAGCAGTGTCATAAATACCACACCAATGATCAGAGAATAACAAACCTGCACCAGCATACCGGCAATGGTCATACGATTTATACCGGCACATATCAATGCTCCCAGTATCAGCGACAGATACATCACGATCGAGAACAGTCTTTTTTCATTTATCCTTTCCATGACGTGCCCCCTGCTCCTTTTTTCTTGCCTCGCGGCGAGCCTGTTTCTTTTCATAATCGTCATATGCACTGACGATCTGCTGTACCAGCGGATGACGAACTACGTCCTTATTATCTAAAAAGGAAAACCCGATATCATCTACATTTTTCAGTACATTGATTGCCTGATCCAGTCCCGAAGCGGTTCCCGACGGCAGATCCTTCTGTGTCTGATCTCCGGTCACAACGACCTTGGAACCAAATCCGATTCGTGTAAGAAACATCTTCATCTGCGCCGGCGTGGTATTTTGTGCCTCATCCAGAATAATAAAGGAATTGTCCAGAGTACGGCCTCTCATATACGCCAGAGGTGCCACCTCGATCAGTCCTTTCTCGACATTTCTCAGATAGCTGTCCACTCCCATGATCTGATGAAGCGCATCATATAATGGCCGCAGATAAGGATCCACCTTGCTCTGGAGATCCCCCGGCAAAAAACCCAGTTTCTCCCCCGCCTCAATTGCAGGACGTGTCAGAATGATCCGGCTGACCTCATCCCGTTTAAACGCCTCAATCGCCATCGCCATGGCAAGATATGTCTTTCCGGTTCCTGCCGGCCCAACGCCAAAAACGATCATCTTTTTACGAATCTGGTCCACATATTTCTTCTGTCCGGTCGTCTTTGGTTTGATCAGCTTTCCCTGTATGGTCCTGCATACAATGTCCGAGTCGATCTCCACCAGCTCCGATTCTCTGTGCTCCATAGAAAGTGCCAGCGCATAATCCACATTCTGCTCCGTGATGGTATTGCCTCTGCGGGACAATTCCAGAAGCTGCATCAATATGCTCTCTGCCGTCTTAACGCTGGCCGCCTCTCCCACCAGCTTCAAGCCACCGTCCCTGGCAACCATCGTAACATTCAGATTCCGTTCAATTTTTTTGATATACGCATCGAAACTGCCAAATATGTTTTTTTCATGCTCGGCAGGTATCTCAATAACTGTCTCCATAATCGACATGTAATATATTTCCTCCAAACTAACGCTAGAATTGCTGATATTTCTTCTGCTTTTTGGAATAGACAATATCTGCCTCCCCCACAAAGCAGTCCCCCTGCTCCCGGATGACCAGTTCGCCCTCCAGGTCATAACATCCCTTCTCTGTCATCTGCTGCCGGTAATAATCAAACCGGCCGGTAAGAAGCTTTGCCGCCTCTTCTTGGGAATAACGTGATTTTTCCTGTTGTATCTCCCGAAATGTCTTTTTCCAGACAAAAACAGGAAAACGGCATGACAGAAAAGGGCATACTTGCCCACCTTCACGGATTATATCATATTTTTCGTAACTTTCCAAACTTTTTAATGGATTATATAGAAAAAGATCATGATTTTTTATGTTTATCTGGTATATGGTACGGCTTTTCCCCGTTATTTTTCTTTTCTGATACTGCTTTTTCAGACTGTCCTCATAATGATAAACAGACTGCAGTACCACCGTTCCGGCCGCCCGGACATGCTTTTTGGCCACCACCTCCTCATTGTCTCCCACAATCTTTACCTTTTCTGAGATCAGCTTCTGTCCCTCTTTCACCTGATCTCCGGCTCTGACCTTTGCCGTCCCGGTCTTGGTCACAATACTTAACACGGTTCCGGAATTTTCTGCCACCAGACTTGCCGGCACCTTCTTATGCTTCTTTTTCTGCAGCAGCACTTCATCCAGCCGCACATAAAGCTTGCTTCCGGACTTTTCCACCGATGCCCATCCAATATCCTGATACTTTTTTCGAAGCTTTGCTTCAATCTCACTGCACACGACATCCTTTCCTGCCATCCCTCCATACACATCTTCGGATTCCAGATACCGCAGGATGCTGTCCTTCGTATGATACGACTGTCCTGACACTTCAATGCCCCAGATCCTTCCTGCCAGCAAAAACAAAATGCACAGCATAGATAAAATTCCACACCAGAAGCTGGCTCTCGCAATTCCTCTCCGAAGCCAGAAGTAGCCGCCAATCCTTTCCTTCACCACAGGGAAAACTCCTGTCTTTTGTACCACAGGGCGCAGCTTATAATAATCCGTTCGTTTCATACAGCCATATACATACTGCCCCTGCCGCTGCCACCGGACCTTCCACCAGAAGATTCCCTTCGTCCTGCAGATATTGATAAAACGCTCTGCCTGATCTCCCGGCAGACGTACGATCACATAGCCTCCGCACCAGGTCAAAATTTTATGTATCATTCCCGCTCCTCCATCTGAGCTATCCTTTCTCTTATTTGCTGCCTCGATATCTGTTACTGATATTCTATGGAATGGATCTCTCCCACCACACACATACAATCCTCCCGGTAATAGGCAATTCCCAGCCGCTTCCCGGCGATCCGGATCTTTCCTGTCTTCGTCTGTATCCGGATCTGCTCCTCCTGATATTCTAATATACTACGGTAATTCTCAATACATACCCGGTATCTTCCAAAACTGGTCACCACAGGAGCCTTTGCCAGAATATCCTCTGAAAGATTCAACACTCCCGATATTTTTCCCGACAACACAGGATCCTGCATGGAGGGTTCCGTTTTCATCCTCTTTTCATGCTTATGCTTCACCGGTTTGACACGATACTCCCTTCTCATGGATTTCCTCCGATCAACAGTCTCCTTCCTGTCATTATATGCAAAAAACACCGGAAAGTGACTTCCGGTGTTTGATCTATGTCATTATTTACTTTTCTTTTTGTCTCCCAGCGTGTCATCGATCAGATTCTCAATGACAGACTTTTTAACCCAGACATCAAAGCTCAGCATACAGATAAATGCAAATGTCGTCAGAAGCTTTTTCTCCTCCGGATCCTCTACGTCAGCAAAGGCCTCTCCGGACTTGTTCAGCTTACGGATAATGTCTCTCGCCTGGGAATTGATATTTTCCTGCTCCAGCTCCACGATCTGCCGGTAAATATCACTCAGGGATAAACCGTCCTCACTTCCAAAAAACTTCTCCGTCAATGGATTCAGAATACTCTGTATATCATTGATAGACAAAAAGTTCTTGAGATAATAAATATAGATCAGCAACAGCATATGCTCACTGGAATATTTCTTTTTGACCGGTGGCGGCAGCAAATTATTCTTCGTATAATTGTTGATCATAGTCTTGGTGAGTATCTTATCCTCCTCAAACCGCTTGGAAGAACGCAAATGCTCATCCATAAACGTCGTCACCTGATCCATATATAAATCAATCTGAGGTATTTCATCGGGAGTAATATAGTCGATATTTTGTATACTCCGTAGGAGATTCAGAATCTCGTTTGTGTATTTTTTCTGCATAATGCCTCATTCCCTGTTCTTTTCACATTTTTTCGCATCTGTCATTATAACGCATTTTGGAAATTATGGCAAGAATGAATCCCTGTGCTGTTCAAACCTGCAAAATCAAAGAAACGGTCCCCCACCATTTGGTAGAGAACCATCTCTTTTCCTTATTCTCAATAGATAATTTTATTTTTTATAATTTTGTTTCACATTTGCTCTAAGACGTTCCACCATTTCCTTTTCCGGTTCATCCATATAATAATAATTGGGGTCTTGTTTTAAAACTTCATTTAATACGTCCTCTTTATTATCTGCACTTAAGATTACAAAAGCACGCTTTTCTTTTATATATTTTAATTTGCAATACATATTTTTTCGAATAAGATAAATCTCCATTTTTTCTCCTATCCTATCCCATGTAAATCCATTACAAAAAAATACTTGTTCCATTTTCGTCTTCTTGGCATTTACTGCACGTTCTTCCCGTAATCTTTCCTGCTCCTCCTTTGGTAACTTACTTTCCTCCTCATCTCTCTTTTTAATTCGCAGTTGTCTTTCCCTCTCATCCGCTTCTTCCTTTTTTATTTCGTCCATCATCATATCATACAGTTTATCAAACGCCTCATCCTCACTTTCGGTTTCCAGGTCAATATAAAATTCCAGATCATTTGAACGGTCAGGCAGGGTCTTGCTATATACCTTCCATTTCCGATTCTCCTGATCATAATGACACCCGATCGCATATGGGGCAGGTAATTGATGCTCCACCTCCACAATGATATTTTTCATCCTCGGTTTTAACTCCTTTTTTTTCTTTAAAAACTCTTCTTTTTTCATTCTGACATCCTCCTCATATAATCAAGTGTTTTTTATTGAAAATTCAAGGTTTCTCAACCTTTTTATCTCAGCGAATAAACCATAGCTATGAGCATTTCGATGTATCGGGTACTGAAATAGTGGTTTTAAGGTATACGAAATAAAACGTCATTGTTTTTCGCTTTACTGGCCTTGTGTATACCCATCCCTCTATGGCAGCTAACCTCCTATATCCACCAGGATCATCTCTGTCTCCAAAGGTCCTAACTTCCTTCGTCCTGCCTGCCCATAACCAGGGTGTCAGCTATGCTCCTTTGCGGGGTCATGCCCCATGGATAATATTCCTGCCGACTACTGGCTCATTCTTTGTTTTTTTGATTACTGACTCGCTTCCTGTTACAGCACTGTGATCAGTGGACGTTATCTGTTGCATTCTGCTTGTTTCAGTGACTGTCCACATGACAGCCTCCACTATAGTTACTTGTCTTTCTTATGCAGCTGGTAGATAAACTACCGGTCTCCTGATGTCACCCACCATCTTTTTCGGATCATAGTCCACTCCTTTGGTCAGCATGGCATAAAAGACACGTATCAGCTTGGCTGCAACCGCCATAAGTGACTGCATTTTCTTCAATGGATTCAGTCTTCTGGTTGTGTAATAAGTATGGAGTTCCCTGAACTCCGGGTTCTTCGCCACAAGCGACATTGCAACCTCAAAGAGCA
>OGZK01000015.1_pt1 | contig 132003 bp, 127 predicted proteins | sample 1576791 | NCBI WGS metagenome assembly OGZK01 (sample SAMEA3541556, study PRJEB24748) | human gut metagenome | biome: human gut; feature: human-associated habitat; material: faeces | place: China | collected 2012
AAAAAGGAAGATAAATATGTTTGGAAAATTATATTTAATTGCAACACCAATTGGAAATTTAGGAGATATTACGTATAGAGCTGTTGAAATATTAAAAAAAGTAGACATAATTGCTGCTGAAGACACAAGACACTCATTAAAATTATTAAATTATTTAGATATATCAAAACCGATGATTAGTTATCACAGACATAATGAAGATACTAAAACTGAAACATTAATAAATTTATTGAAAGATGGTAAAAATATAGGATTAATAACAGATGCGGGAACTCCAGGAATATCTGATCCTGGTGAAGAAGTAGTAAAGCAAGCAATAAAAGAAAACATAGAAATAATACCGATTCCTGGTGCATGTGCTCTAATAAATGCATTAATTGCATCTGGACTAAATACAAAAGAGTTTGCCTTTTATGGATTTTTGCCATTAGATAAAAAACTTAGAAATGAAAAAATAGAAGACATACAAAAACAAAATAAAACAATAATTTTTTATGAAGCTCCACATAGATTAGAAAAAACACTTGCAGAATTATTAGATAGATTTGGAAATATTGAAATTGTGATTGCAAAAGAACTTACTAAAATACATGAGAGTTTTATTAGAGGAAGAATAGAAGATATTTTGCCAACCTTAAAAGATGTAAAAGGGGAATATATAATTCTATTTGAGATGCATAGCAAAACAGAAAAACAAATTGAAGTAGAAACATTAAATCAAATGACATTGGAAGAACAGTATAAATATTATGAAAACCAAGGAATGAATAAAAAAGATATAATAAAAAGAATTGCGAAAAATAATAAAGTGCCAAAAGATGAAATATACAAAAAATTTATATAAAAAAGACGGGGCCAATAAACCTCGTATTTTTTATTTATTATTTATTATTTTTTTAAATTATCAGAAATATTTGATATATTTTGAGCACATTTTTCACAAACTAATTTTCCTTTGTAATCTACTACATTTTTAGTTCCTCCACAGAAAACGCAAGTCTCTTCGTATTTTTTTAATATTATAGAAGAACCTTCTACGTATATTTCTATAGGATCTTTCTCAGCGATTTTTAGCTTGTTACGTAGTTCTATAGGAATAACGATTCTTCCTAATTCATCTACACGTCTAACAATTCCAGTTGACTTCATGTCTATAATACCTCCTACAACAAAATTCGACATCAATCTACAATCATGATAACACATTCATTTGTAAAAAACAAGTAAAATTTGGAAATTTCATGAAATAGTTTCAAAAATAAAGTAGAAATTGAAAAAATTTACTGTAAAATTTAGTAACTGTAATAAAAGTTTACTTATGAATAAAAAATAATATAATGAATATTAAAGACTGGTTTGAATAAAATTAAATAGATGGAGGTACATATGCTAAATAAAATATGGCCATTTTTTATAATTATTTCGTTTATATTTGCTTTATTAACTGGAAATATAAATAATTTTAATAATTCGATTTTTAATTCATGCACTCAAGCAGTGGATCTTATAATAAAATTATTTGGTACTATGTGTTTATGGAATGGATTGATGAAAATTGTACAAAAATCTTCATTAATTAATAAGCTTAGTAATATGATTAGTCCACTAATGAAATTTTTATTTCCAAAAATGAATAAAGAAGATAAGGAATATAAAGAAATTACAATAAATATAATTGCAAATCTTCTTGGAATCGGTAATGCAGCAACACCACTAGGCTTGCAAGCAATGAAAACTATGCAGGAAAAAAATCCTAATAAAGATACTATAACTGACTCAATGGCTATGTTCATAGTTTTAAATACGGCTTCTTTACAATTAATACCAACAACCGTTATTGCCGTAAGAGCATCAATGGGGTCGACAAATGCTGCTCAAATAATTCTACCAGTATGGATAGTTACACTGGTGGCAGATACGGCAGGAATAATTGCAAGTAAGCTATTGATGAAAAAGTTTTAAGAAAGTTGAGTTAAAATATGAAAATAGTTAATTATATATCAACAATTGCTGTTCCAGTTGTAATAATTATAATAGTTATTTATGGAATTGCAGATAAGAAAAAAGTATATGACATTTTTGTTGAAGGTGCTACAGAAGGAATGAGCATAGTTATTAAAATTTTTCCTACATTATTAGGAATATTTTTAGCGGTAGGAGTACTTAGGAGTTCGGGATTATTAGAAATAATTACAAGAGCAGTATCTATTTTTACAAATAGAGTTGGTTTCCCGAGTGAGGTAATGCCACTTGCAATGTTAAGACCAATATCTGGAAGTGCATCACTTGCTGTTGCAACAGACATAATGAAAACATATGGTGTTGACAGTAAAATTGGTTTAATTACATCTACAATAATGGGTTCAACAGAAACTACATTTTACACAATAGCGATATATACAGGAAGTATTGGAGTGAAGAAGATAAGGTTCGTATTAGTTGCAGCATTAATTGCAGATTTCGTAGGAATGTTAACATCTGCAATAGTTTGGAACATTATACTTTAATCATTATTTGTGATATGTCTCATTATTTGCAATTTTGAATGCTCTATAAATTTGTTCTAATAAAAATATTCGTATTAATTGATGTGGAAATGTCATTTTTGAAAAACATAGTTTTTCATTGCAATAATTTAAAACTTGCTTCGAAAGACCAAGACTTCCACCAATAATAAATGTAATTGAACTATTACTAATCGATAAGTTTTCTATTTTTTGAGAAAGAGCAACAGAGTCGAGTTCTTTTCCCGTTAAATCTAATGCAATTACATAAGAATCTTTTTTTATATGAGAAATTATATTTTGCCCCTCTTTTTCTTTTATTTCCTGTTCTATTTTTTCACTAGCCTTTTCTGGAATTTTCTCATCTTGAAGTTCAGTAATGGTTAAATTGCAAAACCTAGATAATCTTTTAGAATATTCCAAAATTGCATCTCTAAAAAAACTTTCTTTAATTTTTCCGACACAAATAACATTAATATGTAACATAAATTTTTATATAGTCAAGGTGAATCGACTAAATCCTTTCTTTTAAGCAATATCTATAAGTCCACTTGGACCATCTCTTTTAGCAATTCCAACTTTTATATCATTTTCATCATGATGATTGCTAATAATTTCTTCAACAACAGTTTTGTAAGCAAGTTCTGGAAAGTTATTTTCCTTGCTTAAATGCCCAAGCATTACAGAACTTAATCCGGTTTTCATAAGTTTAGAAACCAAATCACCAGAATTATAGTTAGATAAATGCCCATCTGGACCGGCAATTCTTTGCTTTAATTGATATGGATATTTTGAATATTTCAAAATATCTGGGTCATAATTAGATTCCAATAATACAAAAGAACTCTTTGATAATTTATCAAAAATCTCTGGTGTAACATGACCTAAATCTGTTGCAATGCTGATTTTATTTTTTTTATGTAATATGTTAAAACCACATGGGTCAGCGGCATCATGAGGAATGCTAAAAGGTTGAAATGTTAAATCCTTTATTTCAAATTCTTTGTTAACACTAAACTTTTTTTGGTTTTCTTCTAAAATTTTTGCTTGCTGTTCTGGCATGGCATTCCAAGTATTTTCATTTGCATAAACCGGAATATTATATTTTTTAGAAAGAGTTCCTAAACTCTTAACATGGTCAATATGCTCATGAGTAACAAGTATTGCATCAATATCAGTCACTTCAATGCCAATAAGAGAAAGTGCAGAAACAATTTTCTTAGCACTTTCTCCAGCGTCAACTAATATTTTTGAATTTTCAGTTTCTACAAATAAACTATTACCAGTACTTCCACTAAATAAACTACAAAATTTAAACATATTAATTCCTATTCTTCATTAACTCTTGTAATATTTGCTCCGAGTTTTCTAAATTTTTCTTCTATACATTCATAGCCTCTATCAATATGATCAAGGTTATATAAATCTGTTTCGCCGTTTGCAATTATTCCAGCAATTATCAAGGCTGCTCCTGCTCTTAAATCTGATGCATAAACTGGTGCACCAGATAAGAAATCGACTCCTTCAAAAACAGCACTTTTCCCTTGGGCTGTAATGTTTGCTCCCATTTTATTTAATTCAGCTGTATATTGAAAACGAGATTCCCAAATGCTTTCATTAATAATACTTGTACCATCTGCAACAGATAACACAACACCCATTTGAGGTTGTAAATCAGTTGGAAAACCTGGATATGGTAATGTTTTTATCGTAGCCTTAGAAGGACGTGTATCACACCAAACATGAATTGAATCATCACCTTCTTCAACGTTTCCACCTATTTCAAGTATTTTGGCAGTTAAACATTCTAAGTGCTTAGGAATACAATTATGAATAACAACATCACCTTTTGATGCGATTGCTGCAAGCATAAATGTTCCTGCTTCAATCTGATCTGGAACTATTGAATATGTTGCATTTCCATGTAATTTTTTTACACCAGTAACCTTAATAACGTCAGTTCCTGCACCGTGAATATCTGCCCCCATAGTATTTAGAAAGTTTGCAACATCAACAACATGAGGTTCTTTTGCTGCATTATCAATTGTTGTAATTCCCTCTGCAAGCACTGCTGCAAGCATAACATTAATAGTAGCTCCAACAGAAACTGTATCCATATAAATTGATGTACCAACTAATCTATCTGCTTCTGCAATAATCTTACCCTGAGCAACCGTTGTATTTGCTCCAAGTGCCTCAAAACCTTTAATATGTTGGTCAATTGGACGGGCCCCCAATTTACATCCGCCAGGAAGTCCAACTTCAGCTTTGCCACAACGGCTAAGAAGTGACCCTATTAGATAATAAGAAGCTCTGAACTTGCTTGTAATATCTAAAGGAGCCCTAGTTGAAGTTATTTTTCTTGTATCTACTTTTAATGAATTTTCTGTAAGCCATGTGATTTTTGCACCTAATTTCTCTAATATTGTGCATGAAAGCTTTACATCACTTATATTTGGTACATTTTCTAATGTACATTCTCCATCTATTAATAAAGTTGCAGGAATTATTGCAACTGCTGCATTTTTTGCTCCGCTTATATTTACATCGCCTTTAAGCCTTGTTGGTCCATTTATTACTAATTTCTCCAAAGTAAAATCCCCTTTCTAATGTGTATAACCTAATAAACTACCTATATATATAACATAAAAAAGAAATATTTACAATAAAAATGTGTAAAAAAGATAAGTTAGCTGTTTGCCAACTTAACTTTAATATTTTCAAATAATTCTACGATTTTAAACTTAAAAGTTAGACTAGAATTATCATTAGAATTTGTTATCAAATCATATTCTTCATCAGACATATTATCTTGCAATAAATCTTTTGAATTATCTGGGACAATACCAGAAGATACATCTACAAAACAAAGAGGAGGAAACATTACACACCACCAATTTTGACCAGAAGCCGTTCCAATTTTTACTCTAAGGGCATCATAAATACCGGAAGGAAGAGAGACGTCTCCATAGTGTTTAGTTGGAAAATTATACTGACCAATTTCCACAGTAACATGGTAATTATAATTATTATCGTAAACAACTTTCTGAGCAATTTTTCTAAAGTCGTCAAGATGCTCAGAAGCAATATTCATAGCATCTTCCTTTGAAGAAGCATCTGCACAGATAGAATTCATATATTCTAATAAAGCATCTCTAACTTTATACTTTAGATTTTGATCCTCTACAGAGTCGCTATTTGCTATAACGTGAAGTCTAAATACTCCATCTGCAATATCGGAAGAAACGGCATTAACGTATGAAATTGCAGAAAACAATGTAAAAATAGTGAAAAGTAAAATAAGAATTACAGCTCTAAAAATTTTTTCTTTACAAAACATAAATAAATCACCTCTAAAAATTTTATACTAAATTATTAATAAAATTATTTACTAAATTGCTAAAAAATATACAAAATTGGTAAATAAATATTTAAAATAAAATGTAACAATTGTGTAATAAAACTGCAAAAATTCTACAAAACAAAAAATGAAAACTCGATAAATAAGGCGAAAAATAGATGCTTTGTCGAATTATGACACACGAAACATTTGTAATAATATTGACACAAATATGCAAAAATGTTAAAATTTACCATAGATAGAAAAATAAAAGTGGAGGTAAATATGGCTGATATTAATAAAAATTTAAAGTCAATTTGTAGTTTCTATGCAAGTGAGTGGCACCTAGTCACAATGTTACTACCAAACCTAGACCAAAAAATTAATAAAGGAGTTAAAGTTACCACAATTCTAGAAAAGGATTTAACAAAAGAAATGGAAACATTATTAACAAAATTACATTTAGAAGATAAAAAAGAAATAATAAATATTGGATGGCAAAAAAGTAATTTAGAAGACATAAAGCAAGCAGTACAAAACAATGATTGTATTATAATAAATGGAACAAAAGAATTTATAGAAAAAGCAAGAGAAGAAATAGAAAATAATTTATTAGAAAATAAAATTATAGAAATAATAGATTGTTATGATATTGAAGATTGCAAATATGGAATTAAAGATATATTAGACAAGCATGATAAAATATTAAATACTTCAGGAGAGAAAAATAAAGAAGAATATATTACAACAATAAAAGTTGCAAATTAGTTTTTACTTAAAAAATAATGTTGATCTGTTGAATTAAAGGTGAAATTTTACTAAAATAATTGACTATTTCCCAATATTAGTATAATATAAAGTTGCAATCAATATTTTGATTCGAAAGGAGAAATAACATGGACGAAAAATATATGGCAGCAGAGGAAGTTCTAAAAAAATATGGACAAGAACATCTTTTGAGTCAGTATGAAAAACTAAGTGAGGAGAATAAGTCAAAATTATTAGATGAAATATTAACATTAGACTTTAATCAAATTGAGGAATTATACAAAAGAATAAATCAAACAGTAGACTTTGCAAATTCTAAAATTGAACCAATCGGTTATACAGATAAGAGTGCAATGTCTGATAATGAATTAAAACATTATGAAGAAATTGGATTAAAAGCAATAAAAGAAGGAAAACTTGCAGCAGTTACAATGGCTGGTGGTCAAGGTACTAGATTAGGACATAATGGACCAAAAGGTACATATGATATTGGATTAGATTCACATAAACCTATATTCGAAATTTTATGTGATACATTAAAAACTGCAGAAAAAAAATATGGAGTTTTTGTTACTTGGTACATAATGACAAGTAAAGAAAACAATGATGCAACAGTTAAGTTCTTTGAAGACCATGACTATTTTGGATATCCAAAGGATAAAGTTGTGTTCTTTAAGCAAGGACAATTACCAATGATTGATACAAAGGGAAAAGTATTAATAGGTGAAGATGGTTTAATAAAACAAGCAGCAGATGGACATGGTGGAATATTCCTATCAATGAAGAAAAATGGAATAATATACGATATGAAGTCAAGAGGAATTGAATGGGCTTTTATCGGTGGTGTTGATAATGTTTTAGTAAATATGGTAGATCCAGTACTATTAGGCTTAGCAATAGATAAAAAAGTTCTAGCAGCAGGAAAGAGTGTTGTAAAAGCTGGACCTCATGAGAAAGTTGGAGTATTCTGCAAGAGAAATGGAAAACCAAGTGTTGTAGAATATAGCGAAATATCAGAAGAAATGGCAGAAGCAACAAACGAAAATGGCGGACTAATATATGGAGAATCTCATATATTATGTAATTTATTTAGCGTAAAAGCTATAGAAGAAATAAGCAAAAATACATTACCATATCATAGTGCATTTAAAAAGGCTAAGTATTTAGATAAAGATGGTAACTTAATAACAAGTGATAAACCAAATGCATATAAATTTGAAGCATTCTTATTTGATGCGTTTGAATCACTAGATGATATGGCTATTTTAAGAGTAAAAAGGGAAGAGGAATTTGCACCAGTTAAGAATGCAGAAGGTGTAGATAGCCCTGAAACAGCTAGAAAATTATACAAAGAATTTCATAAAATAAAATAATTGTATAATTAAAATATAGGAGTTTGAATTTTTTGTTATACAAAAGGTTCAAGCTTCTTTTGCTTAAATATAAAAAAGTGTTTTTAAGAAAGGAATTTTTTATGAGTTATTTAGAAAAATATAATGAATGGTTAAATGATCCAGCAATTGATGAAGAAACAAAGAAAGAATTAAGAAGTATTAAAGATGATGAGTCTGAAATTCAAGACAGATTTTATAAAGACTTAGAGTTTGGAACAGCAGGATTAAGAGGAGTAATAGGAAATGGTAGCAACAGAATGAATAAATATACTGTAACTAAAGCTACACAAGGACTTGCAAACTACATAAAAATGAATAATCCAGAAAATAAGGGTGTTGCAATCTCTTATGATTCAAGACATATGTCTAAAGAATTTAGTGAATTTACAGCATTATGCTTAAACGCAAATGGAATAAAAACATATGTATTCGAAAGTCTAAGACCAGTTCCAGAACTATCTTTTGCAGTAAGACAATTAAAATGTATAGCAGGAGTTATGATTACAGCAAGCCATAACCCTCCAAAGTATAACGGATATAAGGTTTACTGGGAAGATGGAGCACAAATTGTTGCACCACATGATAAAGGAATTATAACAGAAGTAAACAACATAAAAGAATTTTCTGAAATAAAAACAATGTCAAAAGACGAAGCCGAAAAAGCTGATTTATACCATGTGATTGGAAAAGACATAGATGATGAGTATATAAAAACTTTAAAAAATTTAGTACTTAATCTAGATACAATAAAGAGAGTTCAAAAAGATGTAAAAATAGTATACACACCATTACATGGAGCTGGAAATATGCCAGTACAAAGAATACTAAAAGAAATAGGATTTGAAAATGTATATGTTGTACCAGAGCAAGAAAAACCAAATGGAGATTTTCCAACAGTAAGTTATCCAAACCCAGAAGATGCAAATGCATTCAAGTTAGCACTAGAATTGGCAGAAAAAGTTGATGCAGATGTTGTACTTGCAAATGACCCAGACGCAGATAGATTAGGTGTATATGCAAAAGACTCGAAAACAGGAGAATATCATTCATTTACAGGAAATATGTCTGGACTTCTAATTGCCGAATACGAATTATCTCAAAAGAAAGAAAGAGGGGAAATTCCAGCAAATGGTGCATTAATTAAAACAATAGTATCATCAAACTTAGCTGATGCAATAGCAAAAGAGTATAATCTAAAATTAATAGAAGTTTTAACAGGATTCAAATACATTGGTGAGCAAATGAGATTGTTTGAACAAAGTCATAAATACACATACATGTTTGGATTCGAAGAAAGCTACGGATGCCTAATTGGAACTCATGCAAGAGATAAAGATGGAATTGCAGCAGTAATGGCATTATGCGAAGCAACAGCTTATTACAAAGAAAAAGGCTATACATTATGGGACCAAATGATAAACATATATAAGAAATATGGATTCTACAAAGAACTTACAATATCAATTACAAGAGAAGGTGTAACTGGTGCAGAAGAAATTAAACAAATGATGGAAAAAATGAGAGAAAATCAAGCTACAACACTTGAAAAATATAAGGTAGTTGAATTTAGAGATTATAAGAAAGACATTATAAAGAATAATGCAACAGGAGAAACAACAAAAACAGGATTACCAAATTCAAATGTTTTATATTATGGACTTGAAAACGATGCTTGGTGCTGTGTACGTCCTTCTGGAACAGAGCCAAAGATTAAATTCTATATGGGTGTAAAAGGAAAAACAGAGGAAGAAGCAGAACAAGAATTAAAAGAACTAACAAAAGTAATGGAAGAACAAGCAAAAATGTAAGCAAATATAACTAAAAATAACAACAGAGATAATTTTTATTTTTATAAAAATTATCTCTGATTTTATTTAATCTGTTTAATTAAGTTAATTAGATTGTTTGCGTTGAGTCGTATCTTTCCAGCCATCTATATTATTTCTTTTTATTGCACCCATGATATTGGCTTTTACATGTGGATTTTTTATAGATAATGTAACAATTAGATTCTTAACATATTCTCTTGTTGAATGACCATCCATAGGGCAAACTTTAGGCATTATTTGTTTGCCATTTTTTTTAACATATCGTTTTGTTTCTTTTTCAGACGCATAAATTAATGGTCTAATTAAAGTAATTCCAGACCTATCCATATAACTTACAGGAGAAAAAGTGGAAATACTTCCTGCAAAAAGCAAATTCATCAAAAAAGTTTCCAAAACATCATCTAAATTATGACCTAATGCAATCTTGTTGCAATGCTCACGTTTTGCAGCAGTGTTAAGAATACCCCTACGCAAATTAGCACATAGAGAACATGGATTTTGCTCTTGTCTGTCCTCAAAAACAATCTTGCTAATATCGTATTTCTCCTCAAAGAAAGGTACTCCTAAATCATCACATGTTTTCTTTAAAAATTCAGAATCGAAATATTCAAAGCCAGGATTTACACTTATAGCAATTAATTCAAATTTCTTGGGATAAAAGTACTGTAAGCTTTTTAGCCCATTTAACATCGTAATAGAATCCTTTCCACCAGACAATGCAACGGCAATTTTATCTCCATCCTCAATCATATCATAATCTTCAATAGCTCTTCTCATATAGCTTAAAATATGTTTCATATATTTGCATAATTACCAAATTGATAAAAATAATTGGCAAAATCCTTTCATAAAAATAAAAACTAAAAATAATTATAGCACAAAATTTACATGGAATAAAGAGTAAATAAAAAAGAAGCATCAACTACATAGTTGGCTTCTTCAATGTTTAATAATAATGAATAAAAAGTAAATTAAGACTACATATAATCTCTTTTCCCATAGTACATATGAGAAATATAAACTGTATGGTTTGCTTCGCTTACTAAATATAATATTACATAATTATTTACTACAATTCTTCTAAAATTATTATGGCTATTGTTAGTTGTATCAATTCGCATATATAAATAAGGTTCTTCAGATAAATGCATTATTGACGTCTTTAATTTTTTCATTAATTTTTTTGCTGCTTCTGTTGACGCTAAATTTTGTGAGATATATTCATAGATTTCAAGTATTTCATTTTTACAGTCATCAGTAAATTCTAGATTGTATTTAAAATCCATATTTTTCTTCTAATTCTCTAAATACTGTAGTAGCCTTAACTGTTTTTCCATCTTTTATTTGTTGTTCTGCTTTTTCAAGTTTTTTACTTAGTTCATTATCTTTTAACTTTCTTTTATACTCCGAGATACTCATTATAATAATATCGTTTTTGGAATTTTTAGTTAATACAATATCACCATATTTATTTAATGCATTTTCAAGTTCTTGAGTATTAATGGTTTGTTGCATAATATCACCCCACTTTTTATAAGAATATTATACCATAGATATTAAGAGAATAAAACAATTTTTAAAAATTTATATAATAGAATAAAGAGAAAAATAATTGACATACCTATTCCAAAATGCTATTATATTAACTAGAAATGTATCAGTAGCTCAGTTGGATAGAGCAGCAGTTTCCTAAACTGTGTGTCGGGGGTTCAATTCCCTTCTGGTACACCATTTTTTTTATAAATTTTTAATTGGAGTAAATAGTGGAAGAAGTTTTTATGAAGGAAGCTATAAAAGAAGCTAGAAAAGCCTATAAAAAGGATGAAGTTCCGGTAGGGGCTGTTATAGTAAAAGACGGTGAAATAATAGCTAGGGCACACAATGTAAAAGAGCAGAAAAAAGATACAACAAAACATGCTGAAATTATTGCGATTCAAAAGGCTAGTAAAAAACTAGAGTCTTGGAGACTAGAAAATTGTACAATGTATGTTACTTTAGAACCATGTGCAATGTGTACGGGAGCAATGATTCAGGCAAGATTGAAAAAAGTTGTTATTGGAACCATGGATGAAAAAACTGGTGCATGTGGTTCGGTATTAAATCTACTTGAAGATTATAAATTTAACCATGTTGTAGAAATCGAAAAAGGTGTTATGGAAACAGAATGTAAAAAAATATTACAACAGTTTTTTAAAGAATTAAGAGAAAAAAAGAAAAAATAATGGATTCAATTTATTTTGAATCCATTATAATAGTTACAGGACCGTCATTTAAAAGATTAACTTTCATGTCTGCACCAAATATTCCAGTTTCAACTACTGGAATTATTTTTTTACATTCAGAAACGAAATATTCGTATAGAGGTATAGCAATATCTGGCTTTGCTGCTTCTACAAAAGATGGTCTGTTTCCTTCTTTGCAATTTGCATATAATGTAAATTGAGAAACAATTAAAAGTTCTCCATTAACATCTTTTAAAGATAAATTCATTTTATCATTTTCATCAGAAAAAATTCTTAAATTTGTTACTTTTTTCACTAAGTAATCCACATCTTGTTCACTATCTGTGGATTGTACGCCAAGTAAAACTAAAAAGCCGTTATTTATTTTTCCATTAACAGTTCCATTTATAGTAACACTTGCATGTTTTACACGTTGAACAACCACTCTCATACATAATCCTCCTAAATTTGTAATAAATATAATATAAAATAGAACAAAAAGCAACAGCTATAATAAAATTGGACATAATGTTAGTTCACAAAATTTTTACGAAAATAATTTGACTTTTTCTATTGTTTTGATATAATTAGTAGGTACAATAGGAGACGTATCGAAGTGGTCATAACGAGGCTGACTCGAAATCAGTTAGCCGGGCAACCGGCCCGTGGGTTCGAATCCCACCGTCTCCGCCAAATAAAGCGTGGGGGAAAAAATGAATACCAGTATGAAGGATAGAATAAAAATGAGTATAGCAATCAGTGTACTTATGGTTGTAATAATTGTTGTAATACTGATTATTATTCAATATCAAATTGAGGGTGAAAAAAATATGCCGTATCAGTTATCTAAAATAACCATAATAAGCACGGCAGAAGGAGAACAAAATACAGAGAATCCAGAAGAGAGTTCAAAATGGAATTTGTCTGTAAATCAAAATAATGATGTTTATTTCTTTATAGATAAAAATACAGATAAAGATGAACTTTTAGACAGTGTTACAATCGATAACATTAATGTTACAAAACAGCCTGCTAAGGGTGTTGTAAAAGTTTTTATGCCAAATAGCTTAGAGGGCAGAACTTTTACATATGATGCGTCATATTTAGTAGAAAATGGATTGGAATACAAAGGTGGAAAAACGAGTAACCCTAAAACATTAGAAATTTGTAATCAGGGTGGTTCAGCCGTAATCAGATTTGCAAACACAAATGTAGGAAATTTTGTTTCAAATGATGATACAGAAGTACAACACAATGGTACTTTGCTTACTAAAATAGGCACTACGGAAGAAGAAACTAAATTTCAAGTGAATTTCGATTTTATAATTCAAGCAAATAAAATAAAATATAAAACAAATATCACATTAAGTTTGCCATGTGAAAAACTCTTAACAGAAGGTACAAGCAACAAAGAAATAACAGACATGAGTGGAATTGTTTTTAAAAGAATAAAATAGCAAATTTTTACTTGCTAAACTAAACAAAATAGTATATAATGCAAAAGGTATGAGATATAACTTTTGTATGGAGAGTATCTTGATAAAGAACTGTGAACCTTGTCAGGTCCGGAAGGAAGCAGCAATAAGCAGACCTCTTTATGTAGGGTGCTTTCCATAGAGAAGTTAAAAATCTCATACCTTTTAACCAATATAATAAAATTATGGAGGTAAAAAAATTGGAATATACAGCGTTATATAGAAAATTTAGACCTTTAAAATTTGACGAAATAGTTGGGCAAGAACATATTGTAAGAACATTGAAAAATGAGCTTATTAATGATAGGGTTGGACATGCTTATTTATTTAATGGAGGTAGAGGAACAGGAAAGACTTCTGCTGCCAAAATTTTAGCAAGAGCCGTAAATTGTTTAAACCCTAAGGATGGAGAGCCTTGTAACGAGTGTGCAGTTTGTAAAGCAGCACTCGAAGGTTCACTTACAGATATAGTTGAAATGGATGCTGCATCTAACAATAGTGTTGAGGATGTTAGAGCCATTAGAGACGAAGTAAATTTCTTACCAACAGTCGCAAAATATAGGGTATATATTATAGATGAAGTTCATATGCTTTCTACGGGAGCTTTCAATGCATTACTTAAAACTTTGGAAGAGCCACCAGCACATGTAAAGTTTATTTTGGCTACAACGGAACCACAAAAATTGCCAGCAACAATATTATCAAGATGCCAAAGATTTGATTTTAAGAAAATTTCAAATGACAACATAGAAAAAAGATTGAATTTTGTATGTGAGCAAAGCAATATAGATATTACTCCAGAAGCAAAAAAGCTAATAGCAATATTGGCTGAAGGAGCAATGAGAGACGCTCTTAGCATATTAGAAAGATGTATGCAAGAAGAAGGAAAAATAACCGAAGATTTAGTAAAAGAATTGGTTGGAATTCCCAAAACAGAGAGTGTAAATAAAATTACAAAAAGTATTCTGCAAAAAAATACCGAAGATGCACTTAGCACAATAAACGAAATTATTTCTGAAGGAAAAGACATAAGTAATTTCTTATGGGAAATAATAAAATATGTAAAGGATATTCTTGTGTTTAAAACAAATACTAAGCTTGAAATTTACAGTGAAGCTGAAAAAAATCAAATTAAAGAATTAGCAGACAGCACGACGAAAGAAAGATTAATTTCTATGATATATGAATTATCAAATTTACAAAATGATATGAAGTGGTCATCACAGAAATTAATAATGTTTCAAGTCACAATAATAAAGCTTTGCAATGAAGTAAACACAAGTAGTACAGTAAGTTCTGGAGATTCAGGAGCAAGCTCGAAAGAGGTTGAAGATTTAAAATACAAAATAAATAGATTAGAAAAACAAATTACACAATTACAAAATGCACCACGTGCAGTAGCTTCAAGTTCTACGAGTCAAGAAAGCAAGACTCAATATGCAATTAAACCAGAAGTAAAGAAATCAACAAATGTTAAATTGGGCGACAAGGTACAAAATTGGCCAAAAATAATAGATAATATCAAACAAGAAGGCAGAATATCATTATCATCAATATTAATGACATCTTCTGCAAATGAAATAAACGACATGACAGTCGGAATTAATTTCGAAAATGGACTCACACCATTTAGAAAAGATATTCTTGAAAAGCCAGAAAACATGAGTGAGATTGTAAAACAAGTATCAATGGAACTTGGGAAGCCAATGAGAGTTGTACTTGTAGATAATAATGAAGAGATAGTGTCTAAAACAGATACTTTCAGCGATATATCGAATGGATTGGATATACCGATTAATATAATTGATTAATAGGAGAAAGTTTGAAAAATAATTACAATTTTCCAAACTAAGAAAGGAAGGATTAAAATGTCAAAAAGAGGTGGATTCCCAGGAATGGGTGGATTTGGAGGAATGAATCTAAATCAATTAATGAAAGAAGCAAAAAAAATGCAATCAGATGTTGAAAAATCACAAGAAGAACTAGCTGCAAAAGAATTCGAGGCATCTGCAGGCGGAGAAGCCGTAAAAGTAAAGGTTTCAGGAAGCAAACAAATAAAAGAAATAAAAATAAAACCAGAGGTATTAGACCCAGATGATGTAGAAATGTTAGAAGATTTAATTGCAACATGTATAAATAATGCATTGAAACAAGTAGACGACGCACAAGCCGCATCACTTGGAAAATACAACATACCGGGATTAATGTAAAATAACAGGAGAAACATATGTCATACTATTCACCATCAATAGAAAAGCTAATAGAAAGTTTTGAAAAACTTCCTAGCATAGGAAACAAAACAGCGGCAAGACTTGCGTTTTATATATTAGATGCTAGCGAAGAAGAAACAAACGAATTTATAGAAAGCATACAAAATGCAAAGAAAAACTTAAAATATTGTTCACAATGCTATAACATAACAGATACAGATCCTTGCCCAATATGCGCAAACACAGGAAGAGACCACTCTTTAATTTGTGTTGTAGAAGATGTAAGAGATGTTGTGGCAATGGAAAAAACACACGAATTTAAGGGTGTATATCATGTACTACATGGGTCAATATCTCCGATGAATGGCGTTGGACCAGATGACATAAAAGTAAAAGAGCTTCTTGCACGTTTGATGGATGGTAGTGTAAAAGAAGTAATACTCGCAACAAACCCAAGGGTTGAAGGAGAGGCAACCGCAATGTATTTATCAAAACTGATAAAGCCATTGGGAATAAAAGTAACAAGAATAGCACACGGAGTTCCAGTTGGTGGAGACTTAGAATATACTGATGAAGTAACATTAAGTAGAGCGTTGGAAGGAAGAGTGCAATTATAAAAATATAAAACCCGAAGAATATTCGGGTTTTTATTGTGGAAGTATTGTTCTACAAATATCCATTGTTGAATTTTTCTTTGCTAGTAATTCTGTGTTTTTTCTCATTTGATTTAATTTATTTTCATCATTTAAAAGTTCTGTTATAATTTCATCACAATTTTCTTTTGGGTTTAGCCAAATTCCAACTCCAGCATTTTCTAGGAATTGTGCATTTTCCTCTTCTTGACCAGGAATAGGGTTAATTAAAACCATTGGAAGTCTGGAAGCTAGGCTTTCTGTAGATGTTAAACCACCGGGTTTTGTCACAACAAAATCAGCAATACTCATTAATTCCGGAACTTGTGTGGTGTATGGCAAAACTTTTACTATATCTTCGGCATGCAACTCTGAAACTAATTTTTCAAAAGCTTCTTTCATTTTTTCGTTTTTTCCAGAAATTGCAACAATTTGATGATTACTTGAATGAGTAATAAATGATTTTAGTATTTTTAATGTTTGCTCTCTTCCTAAACCAAACTCGCCACCACCGAAAAATAGAATTACTTTTTTATCTAAATTAAGATTAAATGAATTCATAATTTCTTCTCTATTATAAGTCATCAAGAATCTCTTAGAAATTGGAATTCCAGTTGCAAATACTTTTTCAGCAGGAATATTATCATCTATTAATTCTTGTCTCATTTTTTCATGAGAAACAAAAAAGTAATCTACTTGTTCTTTTCCTACTAACCATTGCTCATGAGGAGCAAAATCTGTCATTATTGTAGCTAATTTGCAATCAACTAAAGCCTTTCTTTTCAAATAACTCACCATTTGGCTTCCAAAAGGATGTGTTGATATTACTACATCTGGAGCATATTCTCGTAACAATTTTAACAATTTTTTAGCCATTAAATTGTTTGCAGTAGAACTGATATGTGCAATAGGACCTCTCTGAGAATGCCTATAAACTTCGCCCCATGCCCATGGAAATTTCTTTGCCATTTCTTTATAGACAATAGTAGAAATCTTATTAATTGGTTTATTTACATATAAAAAACAATCAATAAGATTTGTTTCGTATCCTTCAAAATTTTCGTCAATATATTGTTTTATAGAATTTGCGGCAGATAAATGCCCGCCTCCAAATGATGCATAAAATATTAAAATTTTTTTCATTTTCTTGTTCCCCTCGTATAATTTTTTTATAAAAATGTAAAACTATTTTTTTACATTTTTATAAAGGTTTTATTCTTTTGCAATTTGATTTTACCATAACAAAAGAAAAAACAAAAGTAAAATGCATAAAATTTGAAAAATTACCAATAATATAGCTAGAGTTACGACTAACTCAAATACCCTTTTTATTCTAATCATAATTTTTTAGTGAAACGATTACTATTTTATGAAAAAATTTCTAAAAATAGTAATTGTTTCAAAAATTAAAATAAAGGAGTAAGTATGAAAATTAAAAAGTTTTTTATTATACCAATTTTGCTTTTGATGGTTACAGGAGTGTATGTACTTATAAATTTATTGCCGAAAAATGTAGAAGCAGCAAGTGATTCATCGTCTACGTCAGACTTGCAATTAATGGCTAGGGCAATAAATGGAGAGGCAAGAGGCGAACCATATGAAGGACAAGTTGCCGTGGGAGCAGTTATACTAAATAGAGTAAAATCATCTCAATTTCCAAATACAATAGCAGGAGTAATTTACGAAAAAGGTGCATTTACAGCAGTATCTGACGGGCAGATAAATGTTCCAATAAAAGAAGATTCTACAGTTTTAAAAGCAGCAAGAGATGCGATGAATGGCTGGGATCCAACTGGTGGAGCAATATATTATTTTAATCCAAGCACAGCTACAAACAAGTGGATTTGGTCAAGACCACTTATTAAGACAATTGGAAAACATAGATTTTGTAAATAAGGAGGAAATTTAAGTGAGTAAAAAATTAAAAACCACAACATCGTATATAATAATAGGAATAATCTTTGCAGTTGTGATTGCAGGGGCAGCAATTTATTATGCATATCAAGAAAGCAGAGAATATATAACAGCATCGGAAAATGGTTACAATATGGCCTTTTTCGAGTTGGTAGACTATGTGCAAAATGTAGAAACATATCTGGCAAAAGCTTTAATATCAACAACTCCAGAGCATGGAGCAGAAACATTAACTAATGTTTGGAGAGAAGCAAGCGTTGCACAAAGTTGTCTAGCGCAATTACCAATAAACAGTAATGAATTAGAAAATACATCTAAATTTTTAAACCAAGTAAGTGATTACAGTTATTCACTTTCTAGAAAAGCGATCGGTGGAGAAAATTTATCACAAGAAGATTTAAACAATATTAAGCAATTGCACACTTACAGCCTAGATTTAGAAAATACATTAAATCAACTATCAACAGATTTAAATAGTGGAAGAATAAAGTGGAATGAGCTAAGAGACGAAGGAACAAAGGCGTTTGCAACACAAGTAAGTAGCATAACCAAGGACAGTTTCTCTAATCTTGAAGAAAACTTTCACGAATATGCAGGCTTAATATATGATGGAGCTTTTTCGGAGCACATTTCATCAGCAGAGAAAAAAGGCTTAACAGGAGACGACATAGATGAAGAAAAAGCCAAAGAAATAGTAAAAAATTTCTATGGAGAAGATAAAATAGATAATATAGAATCACATGGGTATTCAGAAAATGCAGAAATTCCTTCATTCGATTTTAATGTAAAAATGAAAGAAAGTGATATCAATGCAACAATATCAGTGTCAAAAAAAGGCGGACATGTAATATTTGCAAACTGCAACAGAGCAGTGAGTGCAGAAACATTAACACAAGAACGTGCAGACGAAATAGCAAAAGAATTTCTAAATAATCACGGATACTCAAACATGAAAGAAACATATTATTTAAAACAAAATGGAATTGTAACAATAAATTATGCATACACGCAAACAAATAGCAACAACGAGACGGTAACAATATATCCAGATTTAATAAAGGTAAAAGTTGCATTAGATGATGGAAGTGTACTAGGAATAGAAACCTCTGGATATTTGAATTCACATACAGAAAGAACATTTGAAACAAATATAATATCAAAAGAAAAAGCAAAAGAGGTGCTAAACAAAGACTTGCAAATTTTAAGCGAAGGACTAGCAATGATACCAACAAAATGGAACACAGAAGTATATTGTTGGGAATTTAAAGGCAAAGTAGAAGATAACGAATTTTTAGTGTATATAAATGCACAAACAGGAAAAGAAGAAGACATTTTATTAATAGTAAACACACCAGATGGAACACTAACACATTAGCAAAATTGTCGCCCAATAGGGACGCCCCTTTTTGGGCGATTATTAAACTGTATAAAGGAAAAAGATTTAAGAAGATACATTTAGGGAAACTTTTGCTATAAGAATATTGAATAATAAAAATCTGTATGTTATTATAAAAATGGATAAAATGAAAATAAGAAAGAAAACTGATGTTTGATGCAAAGGACAGACTTTGCCGTAGTAGAATGGGGAGGAACGGAAATAAAATTAACGTGGTTAATAAATTAAAAATAGTTATAAAAATAACAGAGGCACAGTTATGTAGTTAGAAAATAATTCATCAGTAAGAACTACCAAATTAGCAAAAAGGAGATAATAAAAATGAACCAAAAAGAAATTAAAAATCATATGAATGCAACAAATATTGAAGAGTTATGTAATGAAGATTTAATTTTTGTAAATATATTTGGAAAATCAAAGAAAGTGAAAGTACTTTTAACAGGAGATAATTGCTATGACGAAAGTGGAAATTATAAATATGATAAATTTAAACTAAATAAAAAAGAAATTGATGTTTTAAAATGGCTTTTGAAAAATGTAGATATAGATAATTATAAAAAACAAATTTTGGACTATTGTAATAATGAATATAGTGATAAAAAAATAAATTTAGAAGATATTACAAATGAAGTTAATATTAATACTATTGTAATTAATGTTACAAAAAAATGGAAAGCAAAGGATGGAACAATATATCCCGAAATAGCTTTTTTAGGAGATTGCAAGTGTGATGAAGAACATGGCATTTGCATTGGATTTAGAGATGAAAAATATATAGGCATTAAAAGTCAAGATTGGATATTATAAAAAAGCAAAAACTATGAAAAATGAGTGGAAAATTTCACTCATTTTTTACAAAAAGTAATTTGATGAGAAACTTTTATAGTATAACTAATATGTAAAATCAGTTTACGATATTGAAAAAATAAAATTAAAGGTATTATATATGTGCAAAACAATAGAATAGGAGTAGAGAATATGAGTTTTAAAAAAATATATAATGAATATATAAAACAACCAAATACGGAAAATGAAAATTTGTTATTAAGAGAAATATGTTATAATATTAACTTTTTTGTTGGATATATTGAAGAAAATGAAAATAAAAACATCATAGCAGAAAAAAACACTGAAAATGAATTACTTTTAAATGTGTACACAGATATTAGCGAATTTGGTGAAAAAGAAAAGAATAAGTATAGTGGAATAGTAGAATATAATTTTGAAGAAATCGTAGAACTAATAAATAAAATGTTGGCAAATGGCATATGTATTAATCCTAATGCAGAAAAATTTAAAATTAAGAATAATGAATTAATGGAATTAAAAAGACAAATGAATTTTAGTGGGTCTAATGAAGAATTTAGGCTAAGCCAAAATGATGATTTTATTAAACCAGCATACAGAATATCTGAGTTAAAATCTAATAGTAACAGGATTATAGAAATATATGATAGATATTTAAAAGATAATAATGAAGAAACACTAAACGAATTTTTCAAAATATTAGTTAATGAGTCAACGTTTTATTCATTAGTTTTACCGGAAGAAAATGCTAAAGTTGATGGCAATGGGCATCCATTAATTTCTAAAAATAGAGTTTTACAAAATAGAATAAGTGAAAATAAGGCTAATTATTATTTGTTTTTAACAGTTAATAAAATGATAGAATTTATAGGTGCAAATGAGAATAGTTATATATCAATATTTAATTTTGATGATTATATGACCTTGATAGATTCTAATTGGAACAGAATTGAAGCATTAAGAATTGTTGGCGATTTAGATTTAACAATACCAGTTAATGAATTGGAAAGACTAAAATTTATTCATGACAAAAATAAAAATGAAATTGGACAAATAGTACTTATAAATAAGTTTGATAAAAAAGAAATAAGATTTAACTTAAAGAGAAATAAAAATCTTCCTAGGTAACCAAAACACTCCAGTATTTTAAATAAAAAAAGATGCAAAATAACAATATAAAAATATTTAGGAGGATTTTTAAATGACAAAAAGAAACATTATGACTGAAAATCTAAAAGAAGAAATAGCAAAAGAATTAGGTGTTTATGAGCAAGTAAAGAAAGACGGAGGTTGGGAAAACATACCTTCAAAAACCTGCGGAAACATGATAACAAAAGCAATTGAAATAGCAAACAGAAATACAAAATAGCAAAATAAAAAAGTTCAAATTGTTAGAAAAAATTTAACAATTTGAACTCTTTTCATGCTTTTAGTAATTTAAAAGAGGAATATTAAAAGAACTCTTTATTATAAGTCTTAATTGTTTTTGTATCTAATCGAGGATAGTATGAATTTTTATATTTCATATTCTCTACGTAGCCTCCTTTATTAAGTGTAAGATTTGTTTTTCCTGTGATTTTATCAACTGTTAGTGTAGCTTTATCCATATAATAGTTTACTCCTTTTATAACAGCAGGAGCAATACCATTTCTATCAGCTGATGGCCCATAATAACTTCTACCTACATAATATACTGTATATGTAAAAGTATTTTTATTTTCTTTTATGGATGTTTTAATAATAGTATCTCTATTCATATTTAGTACGGCCAATAAATCGCCAAACTCTTTTACGGACTGTTTATTAGTACATTCTTTAAAATAAGGATAATTAAAATAATCAGTTTTAAAAATCAAGAGTGTGGGGGATTCACAAATTGTTTCTGATAATGTGCTTGTTCTACGATACTTATAAGTGTACGTACCTATATATTTATAATATTGTTTTGTTTCATATGATTGAGCATATTTTAGACCTGAAAAAGCTTGTTCTGATCTAAATTCTTTTGATGCACCATCATTGAATTCAATAACATATTCATCCCATAATTTATTTGCGTCTTGCAGTGTTTTTGCACTTTGATTTAAGACAATTAATGATTGCATGCTATTTCCAAACAACTCGTTATATGTTTCTTGTAAGTATTAGTCTTTTCTTCATATAATTAACCCCTTTTTATTTCTTAATTTTATTATAAATGAAGAAATTTGAATTAGCAAATAAAGTTAAAAAAAATTATAATTTAATAAAGTAGCAAAATTTTCGACCAAAAGTAAAAAAGTTTCGCCCAATAGGGACGTCCCCTTTTGGGCGATTATTTATCTTTCAAAGAACAATTTAATTTTTGTTATAATCCTATTATAAACTATATAAACAATATTTATTATGGATAAATAATTAGGAATGCGAACTATAACTAATTTTTATTGTAAAAAGATTGAATTATAAAAAGCTGTATGTTATTATAAAAATAAATAAAATGAAAATACAAAGGAGAATTGATTATGGAGGAAAAGAAGAAAATAAAAGTAAGTTTAAAAACAGCAGTTATTTTAGTAATTATTTTAATAATGATTATAGCCGCATTTGTAGCATTAATGATAAATATTAACAAAAGAAAAATGGTAAATAATACACTTGTAGCGACAAACCCAAATGGATATGAAAAAAATGAATTTAAAGGATATGTTAGTTACACAAAGATAAATGAAAAAACGTGGGGAGGTATTTATCATAAAGATGCTTTTCAAACAGAGAAAGCAGTTGATGACATCATGGAAGTGGTTACATATGAAAAATATAAAGATATAATAAAATCAATAAATTCTGTGAGTCAACACAAAATAAAACAATATTACATAAATGAAAATTGCAATTATATAGTATTGATATTAGAAGTTGAAAATAGAGATGACAAGATGAATTTAATAGATTGTATGGAAGATAAAGGAAAAATAATAATATATGGAAATATATATGGAAAATATAGTTTTTGTGAAAAAAATTGTGGATATATTATTGCAATACCAACTAATTTACCAGTTGGAACTGAAATAGAGTATAGAAGATGTAGTGATAAGAGTAAAGGAATTGATGTTACTCAGACAATAGATAAACCAATAATTTATTTATATCCGACTGAAGAAACAAATGTTACAGTAAAATTATTAAAAAGTAAAAATTTAACCTGTTCATATCCAAAATATGAAGACGGTTGGAATGTATTAGCAGAGCCAAATGGAGATTTAAAAGATTTAACAACGAATAGAAATTTGTACTCATTATATTATGAAAGCGAAAGTGATATAAACTTTAAAGTTGAGGACGAGGGATTTGTTATAAAAGGAGAAGATTCTGCAAAATTCTTAGAAGAAAAATTAGCAATATTAGGGTTAAACGAAAGGGAAGCAGAAGAATTTATAGTTTATTGGCTACCAAGATTAGAAGCAAATAAATATAATTATATAAGATTTGCAACATCAGATGAAATAAATCAAAATATGCCATTAGAAATTAGTCCAAAACCAGATTCAACAATAAGAGTACTTATGATTTTTAAAGGATTAGAAAGCCCAATTGATGTTAATGAACAAAAATTAACAATTCCTAATAGAACAGGATTTGTTACAGTAGAATGGGGAGGAACCGAAATAAAATAAAAGCAGTTAATAAATTTAAAATAAATGTAGAACCAAAACGGTTTACATTTATTTTTTTTGTACTTCTGAAAATTGTTGCAAAAAAAATTCCTCTGGAATATAATAGTAAAAAATGATTGGAGGCCATTGTTACTGTGAAAGCTAACTGGTACTTCACGAAAGGATTGTGATAAATTTTGAATAAGAATATAACTGTTGAAGAGATTTTAAAAGCCACAAATGGAACTTTTATATATGGAAGTAAATTAGAAGAATGTGAAAACTTTTCTAAAAATACAAAAGAAATTAAAGAAGGAGATGTGTACATAGGTTTTAAAGGAGAGCGTTTTGATGGTGGAAAGTTTTATGAAGACGCTCTGAAAAATGGAGCAAAAGGAGCAATTATAAATAAAATTGATGGCTTAGAGATAAAGCGTTTAGAAAATAAATTTGTTATTCAAGTAGATGATACTGTTGAAGCCGTAGGACAAATTGCAAAATTGAAGAGAGAAAAATACAACATCCCAGTAATCGCAATTACTGGAAGTGTAGGAAAAACTAGCACAAAGGATATCATATACAGTGTTGTTTCACAAAAGTATAATGCATTAAAAACTCAAGGAAATATGAACAATCATATAGGAATGCCAATGACAATTTTAGGATTAAGAGACCACGAGGCTCTTGTAGTAGAAATGGGAATGAACCATTTTGGCGAGCTTAGTAAATTGACAGCCATTGCAAAGCCAACCATTGCGGTTATTACAAATGTTGGTACAGCTCATATTGGAAATTTAGGTTCAAGAGAAAACATTTTAAAGGCTAAATTAGAAATACTTGAAGGCTTACAACAAGGCGGAACAGCTGTAATAAATAATGATAACGATTTATTACATAAATGGTATTTAGAAAATAAGCAATATCAAATTGTTACATATGGAATAAATAATGATAGTTCGAATATGGCTGAAAATATAGAATATAATGAAACAGGCAGTAAATTTGTGTTAAAACCAGATGATGAGCAAATAGATGTACCTGTTGGAGGAGAAGCTTTTGTATACAATAGCTTGGCTGCTATTAGTGTGGGCAAATTATTAAACATTCCACTTGCTGAAATTAAAGAAGGAATAAAAAAGTTTGAACTTAGCAAAATGAGACTGGATATTCAAAAAACAGAGCAAGGTTATACAATAATAAATGACTGTTATAATGCAAATTATGATTCGATGAAATCTGCAATAGAATATTTAAAAAACATAGAAGGAAAAAGAAAAATTGCCGTGTTAGGAGATATGCTTGAACTTGGAGAATACTCAAAGGAGTTACATGAAAAAGTTGGGCTCGAAGTTGCAAAAAATAAAATAGACATATTAATCACTGTTGGAAAAGAAGCTGAAAACATTGCAAGAGTTGCAAAAGACAATGGAATAGAACATGTATACACTTTTGATAATAACAATGAAGCAACAGAAAAGTTGAAAAAAATAATAGCTGTTGATGATGTAGCTTTAATAAAAGCATCAAATTCAATGAATTTTAAAGAAATTGTAGCAAGTTTACTACAACATTAAAAACGAGGAGAGAAAACTATGGAAAAAATAAAAGTTGGAGTAATATTTGGCGGGCAATCTACAGAGCACGATGTATCTGTTGTGTCTGGAAGCTCTGTAATAAAGAACCTGAATAAAGAAAAATATGAAATTTATCCTATTTATATATCAGAAAAAGGCGAATGGTTTCATTATATAAAACCAGTACAAGATATTGAAATATTTGAAATAGGAGAGCAACCTAAAGAACTAGAGAAAATATCAAATGAGTTTGAAACGCTAAAGAAGCAAGATATAATATTTCCAGTTCTACATGGCTTGTATGGAGAAGACGGAACTATTCAGGGGTTATTAGAATTGCTAAAAGTTCCATATGTTGGATATAAAGTACTAGCTTCTGGAATTTGTATGGATAAGGTATATGCAAAAATGATATTCGAAAAGGCAAATATAAATCAAGCAAAAGCAGTTGTTGTAAACGCTAAGAATGGCTATACATATGTAGATGAAGAGTTAAATCATATCTCCACCACAATAGAGGGAATATGCAAAATTGTAAATGAAAAATTAAAATATCCAGTATTCGTAAAACCATCAAATTCTGGCTCATCAGTAGGTGTAAGTAAAGCAGAAAATGATGAAGAACTAAAAAATAGTATACAAGAAGCAGTAAAATACGACAAAGAAATATTAATTGAACAAGGAATAAATGGAAAAGAGATTGAATGTGCTGTGCTTGGAATGGACGATGTAAAAGCAAGTTGTGTTGGTCAAATTTTATCAGCAGACGAATTTTATGATTATGATTCAAAATACAAAAATGCAGAGTCTAAAACAATAATTCCGGCAGACGTTTCAAAAGAAATTTCAGAAAAAATAAGAAAAACTGCAATAAAAGCGTTTAAAGCAGTTAAAGGAAGTGGCTTGGCAAGGGTCGATTTCTTTGTGGATAAAGAAACAGATGAAATTTACTTAAATGAGATAAACACAATGCCAGGTTTCACAAACATAAGCATGTATCCAAAATTGTGGGAAAATTGTGGATTAACATACTCAAAATTGCTAGATAGATTGATTGAACAAGAACTATAAAATTTGTTCTTGTTCAACTGGATTGGTGCTGAAAAGAAGGGAACAGAAAATGGAACTAATTGAAAGAATAAAAAATGATCTAAAAGAAAATTTAACTGAATACAGATACATGCATTCGTTAGGAGTAATGGAAATGGCAGAAGAGCTTGCTAAAATATACAATGTGGATGTTGAGAGTGCTAGAATTGCAGGTTTACTTCATGATATAGCAAAGGAAATGACAAAAGAGGAAAGTTTAGAATATGTTGAAAAAAATAAAATAGCAATTGATGAGGTAGAAAAAATTAATGTTTCATTATTGCATGGAAAAATAGGCGCACACATTGCAAAAACGCTATATGATGTAAGCGAGCAAATACAAAAAGCAATAGAATATCACACAGAAACAAGTCCGAACATGGACGAGCTAGCAAAAATAATATACGTGTCAGATAAAATAGAAAGAAACAGAAAATCGGAAAAATTTGATTTAGATGCTGAACGTGAACTTGCAAGAAAAGATTTAGATGGAGCCGTTTTATTTATAATAGATGCAAGTATTGAAAAGTTAGTAAAAAAAGAAAAGCTAATGCATCCAACAATAGTCAAAACAAGAAATAAATTACTAATGGAAAGAATGTAAAATAATTTTGAAACAAATCAGAAACTTTTGTAAAAAAACTGTAATAAATGTTGCTAAAAACCTTTTAAACCTCAACAAAGTATGATATAATGCAAACACCATGAGGCGGGGGGATATCAAATGATTTTCAAGGACTATTACAAAATACTAGGATTAGAAACAAATAAAGTTAGCGTAGAAGAAATAAAAATAGCATATAGAGAACAAGCAAAAAAATATCATCCAGACTTGAATGCTGGGGACAACAGATATGAAGAACGTTTAAAAGATATAAACGAAGCGTATAAGAATTTGTCTGACGCAAATACAAGAAGAAAATATGATAGAATGTGGTATTCTCGTATAGGAAGAAAAAAGAACAAAGCCACAAAACAACAAGAAGCAAAAAAGACAGCCACAAGAAGCGAGATTTTAAATGTGTTATTTGGCATAGACCGTAATAATGATGAAAAAGAACCAGCAAAACAAAGAAAATCAAAAGTACCAGTTCAAGGTGAAGACGTTGAAACCGAAATACCAATAACAATATATGAAGGTTTTTTTGGTCAAACCAAGAAAATTTCTTTACGTACAATTAATGGTAAAATGAAAAACTTTGAAATAAATATCCCTGCTGGAATCAGAAACGGAGAAAAAGTTAGATTAATAGGTCAAGGAAAACCCGGTGAAAATGGCGGAAAAAATGGAGATTTATTAATAAGAATAAATGTTGCAGAGGACAAACAATACAAATTAGTTGGCTCTGACATTTATACAGAGCTAAACATAAGCCCTTGGGAAGCAGTTTTAGGTGCAAAAGTAGAAGTTAACGCAATAGATGAAACCATTGGAGTTTATATACCACAAGGAATGGAGACAGGCGAAGAAATCTGTATAGAAAATAAAGGATATAAAGACAATAAAGGTGGAAGAGGAAAATTTATTATAAAAATAAAAATAATGATACCTAAGAACATAACCGAAAAAGAAAAGGAAATTTATAGGCAATTAAAGAAAGTTTCAAAATTTAATCCACGTGAAATATAAAACAACACATAAAAAGGTAACATAAAAATATTGACATATTCTTGAAAACAAGTTATAATATAAGAGTATGCAGAAGAAAAAATATGGAAGAAGTTTCATATAGAAAGAGGTGTAATATATGGACCAAGTACAGGGAAAACATTTTAGTATAACAGATCCACAAAATGTAAACACAGTAATTTATCAAATTAATAAAACAGAAGGTTTGATGGAAGAAAATACACCAAAGTTTACATTGGAGAGGCTAAAATGTAGAGAAGAATTAGTAGGGCTAAATAAAAGAAAAACTTTTTTTGTTGATGCACCTAAAGATGAAGGAAACCAATTAATAATTCTATCTTTTGGACAAGATAGAGTTGTTGTTAACATGGGATTACTAAATAAAGATGAAGTTAAAATTTCGAAAAGACCTGTTCCTGTAAAGTTTAATACATTATATTCTGAACAAGAAACTGAATATAAAGATGTAAGATATACGCCAAACTTTCAAAGACCTATTACAATAATAGATCCTGAAACAACAGAAGAAGTAAAACCAGTAGTTTATTTTGATAAAGATACAAATGAAGTTAGAGGAAAATGCAAATTAAAACCATATAAATCTTATTTCGCTTTTGAAGTAAGAGAAGATAATAATTAAGGGGGATCTTAAATGAGTAAAGATGCAAACGGACCTACAAATGGAGGTTCAAAATTTAAAGTTGTTGGTGGAACAGTAATAGCTGATGAAAAAGAAAAAACATATAAAATACCACCAGAAGAATCAATGTCTATTTCTTTACCAGAGAATGAAAATGATTATATAACTATACCATTAGTACCAAATAAAGAAATTGAGCATGAAATGTAATATAACATAAGAAAAGGTGATAAATATATGAGCAAAATGCAAAAAGCTTTTGAAAAGAATAAAAAATATTTAATACTATTTCTAATACTTTGGGTTGTACTAGAGATAGTATTAATTGCGCCTATGTCGGTTGCAATAGCTGAAAGTACCTCTGCACAGGGGCAATTTGAACTGGCAAATTTTATAGAAAATTTTGGAAAAGAAGTTTCTAGCTTTACAGCAATAACTAGAATTGGAAGTGCTGGAGCAGTAAGTGCCTTCGGAAAAGGAACTCTATGGCTTACAATTTTATGCTTAGTTGTTACTGCAATTGGAATTATTAAATCAAAACCAAAGAGCAATTATGAAGATATAGAAAATGGTTCTAGTGACTGGTGTGAAGGTGGAGAACAATATAAAATCTTGAGTAAGAATAAAGGAATAATTCTTGCTGAGGATAATTATTTGCCAGTAGATAAAATAGGAAATGTTAATGTATTAGTAGTCGGAGGTTCTGGTTCTGGTAAATCAGCAACATATTCAATTCCAAATGCATATCAAATGTTAGGTTCGTATGTATTTACAGACCCAAAAGGTGAATTGTACGATAAAACAGCAGGATATTTAAAAGCAAACGGTTATGATATAAAAGTTTTAAACCTTGTTAATCCGGAAAATAGTGATGGATACAATCCACTAATGCACATACAAAGCGAGATTGATGTTGATGTAATAGCAAATACAATTATTAAAGGACAAGATTCAGATGGAAAAGGTTCTGACCCCTTCTGGGATAACAACGCAGAAATGCTATTAAAATCTTTAATATATTATTTATTAGAGAAAAGGCCGAAAGAAGAAATAAACTTAACGTCATGTGCAGAAATGGTTAGGGCAGCAGCTAGTAGCAATGGAACAAACTTGTTAAGAGAACTAATGAGTGAGTTACCATTAAGTCATCCTGCTAGAACAAACTTCCAATCTGTAGAGGTTGTTGCAGGTTCAGAAAAAACATACAGCTCAATATTAAGTACTTTGCAATCTAAACTTGGCAAATTTGATTCACAAGAAATTGCAAATGTAACTTCAACAAACACAATAAACTTTGAAGACATTGCAAACCACAAAACAGCAGTATATGTAATTTCTTCAGATACACATACAGCATATAACTTCTTATTAACAATATTCTTTGCACAGATGATACAACAATTATATAATTATGCAGATATGAATGGTGGAAGATTGAAAGTACCAACATATTTTATATTAGATGAGTTTGCAAACATTGGTCAAATACCAGATTTCGATAAAAAGATATCAACGAGTAGAAGTAGAGGAATTTCGTTTAGTGTTATATTGCAGAACTTAGATCAGCTAGAGGCAGTTTACGAAAAATCATATGAAACTATAATGGGTAACTGTGATACACACGTATTCTTAGGAAGTAACTCATTTAAAACAGTTGAATATTTCTCAAAACAATTGGGAGAAACAACAATTGCAAGAGATACAAAATCTACAAATAGAGATAAAAACTTTTCAAAACAAGGGTATAGCACATCTGACCAAATAATGGGAAGAGCTCTAATGACACCAGATGAGTTAAGAAGAATGGATAATGAATTATGTATAATATTTGAAAAAGGCTTGAAACCAATAAAAGCAAACAAATATTATTATTTCACAAAACCAACTATGAATAGAAGGTTAAATCAAGAGAGACTAGACCACAATAATTTTGATGCTGGAATAAGAGGAGAGTGGAGAAAATTCAATCCTCAAAATCCGTATGCAGATTCAACGGATAAGCCAGAACAAGATTTAAAAGTTGAATCATTAGATGACTTATTTGAAGATGATGTAAAACCGATAACACCTCCAACACCACAGGCTCAACCAAAAGCAAAGCAGAATGTGGTCGAGCAAGAGGCACCAGTGCTTCCGATGGAAGACAATACTAAAGAAGACGAATTATTTTCGAAAGATTTACAAGAAGAATTGGAAGCAAAATTTGATGAATTATTTGGCTCAGTAGATACAAGTAAGAAAGACAATTAATATTTTTTATCAAAAGCACTAATTAAACTTAGTGCTTTTTTATGTCGAAAAATGTCATATAAATTAGAGAACAAATGTTTTAAAAACTATTGACTTAATTTAGAGGTTATGGTATAAAATTAGTGTGAGTTGAAAAATTGGATATACATTCTATCTAATTTTTTATGACCTTGAGAGAGGAAAGTGATTAATTATGAAATTTATGCATACAGCAGATATACATTTTGATAGTCCTTTTGCAACATTAGCAGGAAAGGGAAAGTTTGCACAAGAGAGAAGATTAGAACAAAGGAAAGTAATGAAAGAGATGGTGGAATACATAAAGGAAAACAATATTCCATATTTTTTTATTGCGGGTGACTTATATGAACAGGATTACATAAAGAAAAGCACCGTAGAATATGTAAACCAGTTATTTACTGAAATTCCAAATACAAAAATATTTATAACACCAGGAAACCATGATCCCTACATAAAAAATTCATTTTATAAACAATTTAAATGGAGTGAAAATGTACACATATTTACTAATGAAATAGAAGTGGTAGAAGATGAAAATGTTGATATATATGGCTATGGATTTAACGATTTTTATATGGCAAAAAAAAGCGATCCAATACACATAAAAAATAAGCAAAAAATAAATATCTTAATAACACACGGAAGCCTTGATAGTGGTATAGATGAAAATAGAGAGTATAACCCTTTAACAACTAAAGAATTAAGAGAACTAGGCTTTGATTATGTTGCACTAGGTCATATACACAAGCCTGATTACGTTGGAAAAAATATCGTATATCCAGGTTCGCCTATTTCACTTGGTTTTGATGAACTCGGAGACAGAGGATTTATAGCAGGAAATATAGACGGGGAAAACAAAGAATTAAAACTAAAATTTATTAAGACATCTGCAAAAACATTCGCTGAATACAGTTTAGATACGAGTGAGATAAATTCAGAAGAAGAATTAATAGAAAAAATAAATAATACAAAGTTTGATGATAATAAATTTTATAAAATAATCTTAGTCGGCAAATGCAGTTTTAATATTGATGAAAATAAAATTTTAGATTTGGTAAACATCGAAAATATTATAAGAATAAGAAATCACACACAAGCAAAATATGAAATTGAAGAAATAGCAAATCAAGTAAGTTTGAAAGGGTTATTCGCAAAAAGAATTCTAGAAAAAATACAAAATACAGAAGATGAACAAGAAAAAAATCGATTAATAAGTGCATTTGATGTGGGAATTGACGTACTTAGTAAATAAGAGGTGAAAAAATTTGAAAATAAAAAATATAAAAGTTAATGCATATGGAAACATAGAAAACAAAGACATAAATTTAGAAGAAGGCATAAACATAATTCATGGAGCAAACGAGAGTGGAAAATCAACACTATTAAACTATATAATTAGCATTTTTTATGGAATATCAAGAAACAAAGATGGAAAAGCTCTTTCGGACTATGAAAAATACAAACCATGGAATAGTAATGAATTCTCTGGAAGAATATCTTATAAACTTGAAAATGGAGAAAAATACGAGATATTCAGAGATTTTAACAAGAAAAATCCTAAAATATATAATGATAAATTAGAAGATATATCGGACAGATTTGAAACAGATAAAAAAGATGGTAGCAAATTTTTTATAGAGCAAATGGGAATAGATAAACAAATGTATTTATCAACAGTTGTTTCAACACAAGAAGAAGTGCGTTTAAATGAAAAAAATCAAAACATGCTAATACAAAAAATAGCTAATTTAGCTGGAACTGGTGAAGATAACGTGTCTTATAAAAAAGCATTAATAAAATTACAAGAAAAAATAAGAGACGAAATTGGAACAAATAAAACTAGCCAAAAACCTATAAATATAATAGAAAAAGAAATTGTTGAAATAAATAATAAAATAGTTGAAACAGAAAAATACAGAAATAGAAAATATGAAATAGATGCGGAAAAAGAACAAATTTTATCTGAACTAAAAGAATTAGAACAGCAGAAACAGATTTTACAAGAACTTCAAAACTCTATGAAGAGTGAGGAAGAAACGAAGAATAGGCTTGAGATAAGAGAAAAAAATAGAAAAGATAATATTGCTAAAATAAATGAACTGACAAATCAAAAAAATACAATAAATGCAGAAAGCGAAAGAGTACAAAGTGCGAAAAATCATTTGCAAGATATAATAAAAGGGCATAAAGAAAATATAGAAAAATTAAATAGTGAAATAGAAAAAATAGCAAATGAAAAAGAAGAAACACAAGAAAAAGAAAAGCCAAGCATTTCGTTTATAGTAATAACCGTTGTATTGGCAATAGCACTAATTTGTTCAATTATTTTAATAAAAAATTATATAGTTTCTGGAATATTAGGAGTTGCTATAATTGCGAATATTGTATTTTATGTAATTAACAAAAATAAGCAGAAAGTAAATAAAGCAAAATTAAGAGAGAAGATAAATCAAGAAAAGCAGTACAAAAGAGAAAAATTAGAAAATCAAAAACAACAGATAATTGCTAATGTAAATACAACAGAGAAGGAACTAGAAAAGCAAGAAGAGGAAGAAAAACAAGTAAATAGTGAATTGTCAATGTTAAAGGGACAAATAATTTTACTAGAAAAAAATAATGAAAAAATAACAGAAGAAATAGAACAAGATAATAAAGCGATAAAAGAAGAATCAAATAAAAACAAACAGCAAATAATAGAGAAATATAAAGACAAAAATATAAATGATTTATTATATATAAACGATTACCAAAATTATATTTCAAAGATAGAAGAAACAATAAACAATAATAGAATACGAATTAAAGGATTAGAAATTGAATATAACACAATAGTTCCACAACTAGATGAAATGGTAGTTTTAGAAGAAAAGCGAGAAGCAGACAAAGAAAAATTAGCAGAATTAAGAGAAAAGGAAAGTATCATAAATATTGCAATAGAAAATCTAATGGATGCATATGAAGAAATGAAAACAACTATAACTCCCAAATTTACAAAAAATCTTTCGGAGAGTATTCAAAAAATATCAAGTAATAAATATAATAAAGTTACCATAAATGACGAAAATGGAATGATTATAGAAAATAATAGAGGCGAATATGTAGAAGCAATAAAGCTTAGTACAGGAACAATAGACCAATTATACTTAGCACTTAGATTATCAATGATTGATGAATTATCAAAAGAAAATTTGCCAATTATATTAGATGAGTCGTTTGCATATTCAGATAATAATAGACTAAAAAACATGCTACAGTATCTTACAAGTGACCTAAATAATCACCAGACAATTATTTTTACATGCACTGATAGAGAACAAAAAATGCTAGAAGAAATGAATATACCATACAATGTAGTAGAGCTTTAGGAAAATACTTGAAATTATAGGCTTTTGGGTGTATAATTATTACGCTTATAAAAATTAATATAGAGGAGAAAATTTATGTTTCAAAAGTTAGAAGCAGTAGAAAATAGATACGAAGAACTTAATAAAAAAATTGCAGACCCAGAAGTTATTGCAAATACAAGCGAATGGACAAAGTTCATGAAAGAGCATGCAGAAATAGAAGAGGTTGCATTAAAATATAAGGAATATAAACAAGTACAACAGAGTATTGAAGAAGCTCAAGAAATGCTAAATGACCCAGAAATGAAAGAATTAGCAGAAGAAGAGTTGTATGAAAATAAAGAAAAACTTCCAAAGATAGAAGAAGAGCTAAAAATATTACTTATACCAAAGGATCCAGATGATGATAAAAACATAATTTGTGAAATTAGAGCTGGAGCCGGTGGAGACGAGGCAGCATTATTTGCTGGAACTTTATACAGAATGTATTCAATGTATGCAGAAAGAAAACACTGGAAAATAGAAGTTTTAAATGAAAATGAGACAGGACTTGGAGGATATAAAGAAATATCATTCATGGTTACTGGAAAAGGAGTTTATAGCAGATTAAAATTTGAGAGTGGAGTTCACAGAGTACAAAGAGTTCCAGAAACAGAGGCAAGTGGAAGAATTCACACTTCAACAGCAACTGTTGCGGTATTACCAGTAGTAGAAGATGTTCAAATAGAAATAAATCCAGCAGACATTAAACTAGAAGTATTTAGAGCTTCTGGTGCCGGAGGACAACACGTAAACAAAACATCATCTGCAGTAAGATTAATACACGTACCTACAGGAATAGTAGCAGAGTGTCAAACAGAGCGTTCTCAAACACAAAACAGAGAATATGCAATGAAACTTTTAAAATCTAGATTATATGAAGTAGAAAAGCAAAAACGTGATTCAGAACTTGCAAATGAGCGTAAGAGCCAAGTAGGAAGTGGAGATAGAAGTGAAAAAATACGTACTTACAACTATCCACAAGGACGTATAACAGACCACAGAATAGGGCTTAGCATATATCAAATGGAAAACTTCCTAAATGGAGACTTAGATGAAATGATAGATAACTTAATTGCAGCAGATAGAGCAGAAAAATTACAAGGAAATGATGAAGAATAATTAGAACTAAAATTTAAAATATTAAATATAGTATAAAATGCAGAAAAAGATGATGAAAATTTTATAATTACATCATCTTTTGTTTTGTATGAGATTACAATTGATTAATACTTAATTTTTGATATAATGTGTTTAACAAAAATAAGGAGAATTGGCTTATTATGAAGAATGAAGAGAATAATTTTATAATGTATACAACAGATGATGGAAAAATTGAAATAATATAAATACTTTAGAATAAAAAACAAACCAAGTAAATACAATGTACAAAAAAGATAGGAGAAAAAATGTACGATTTATTAAAAGTTACAATGCTTGGTTTGTTTTTTGGCACATTTGGCACAACATTAGGTGGAATAATAGGTGTAAGATTTCAAAATCCATCAAATAAAATATTAAGTTTTATTCTGTCATTAGCAGGAGGGCTAATGACCTCTATATTAAGTTTTGATTTAATTCCAGAAGCTTTAAAAATTGCATCTATAACTAATGTTATTTTAGGAATAGCATTAGGTATATTTTGTATGATTGTTTGCAATTATTTAGTTGATAAAAAGTTTACAGAAAATTCTCAAATGTTAAGAAGCATAAAAGAAGAAAATAAAAAAGATTTATTAAGAGCAGGAATTGTAACAAGTATAGGTTTGGCAATACATAATTTTCCGGAAGGACTTGCAATAGGTTCTGGTTTTGGAGCCTCACTAACGTTAGGTTATTCTCTTGCAATCGCAATATGTATACATGATATACCAGAAGGAATTTCAATGGCTGTGCCGATGAAAAATGGAGGAATGAAAACGTCTAAAGTCTTATATTATGTAATCCTTTCTGGAGTAACAACAGGGATAGGAGCACTAATTGGAAAAATAATTGGTGGAATATCGCAAGATGTAATCGCTGTGTGCCTAAGCTTTGCGGCTGGAGCAATGCTGTATATAGTTTCAGGAGAATTAATACCTGAATCTAATAAAATTTATGATGGAAAAGCAAGTACCATAGGAACAATAATTGGATTTATATTAGGACTAATTGCAGTAAATATATAGTTAAAAAATGAAACTATAAAAGTTTAGTTAATAAACTAGCAAAACTATTGTGATTATTAGCAGTGTGTGAAAATTCATTAAATATATCAAGCATAAACCTTGATTAAATCCACCCAAATGTTATATACTATCGTTAGAAAAATATTGGAGGAATCAACACATGGAACAAATAAAAAATATAATGTTTATATGTACTGGAAACACATGTAGAAGTGCTATGGCAGAAGGATTAATGAAGAAAATGCTAGAAGATAAAGGAATAACAAATATAAAGGTGTGTTCTGCTGGACTTCGTGCATCGACTGGAGAATATTCAACAGATGAAGCAATAATGGTCATGAAAGAAGAATATGACGTAAATTTATTAAACCATCAATCTGTAAATGTGAAAAATACAAATATAAAAGATATGGATTTAATTTTGTGTGCAACACATGCTCATCTAACTACATTGGAATATATGTATCCAGAGCTTGCTCATAGAATATTTACAATAAAAGAATATGCATATGGACCAGACGCACAAGATAAAGACATAGATGACCCATGGGGATATCCTGCTGAAGTATACAGAAAATGTGCAAAAGAAATATATGATGCTTTAAAATTAATTGTAGATAAAATTACAAATGCGTAAGCTCTATATGTAATATTGAATTTCATAAAAATAGAAATAATTTTCAGCGTAAGAGTTAAAAATTTAAAATTTTGACTATTGAAAGATTAAGACAGTAATATTTTTTATGAAAATCTATAATTGTTTTTTGAACATGAGGAAGGGATAGAGATGAATAAGGAAGAATTAATAAATGGATTGAATGACAAGCAAAAAGAGGCTGTGCTTGCCACAGATGGACCATGCTTAGTAATTGCTGGTGCAGGAAGTGGAAAAACAAAAGTGCTAACACACAAGATTGCATATGATATAGAAAGTGGAATTAAACCATGGAATATACTTGCAATTACATTTACAAACAAAGCTGCAAATGAAATGAAAGAGAGAATAGAAAAACTTATTGGAGACGCGGCAAAAGATTTATGGATGGGAACATTCCACTCTATTTGTGTGCGTATTTTAAGAAGATATATAGATAGAATCGGATATAAAACAGATTTTGTTATTTTCGATACATCTGATCAAAAAACATTAATAAAAGAATGTTTGAAAACTTTAAAAGTAGACGATAAAATATTTACAGACAGAGGAGTTTTATCTGAAATCAGCAATGGAAAAAATGAAATGCTTGAGCCAAAAGCTTATGGTGTGAAATATGCCGGAGACTTTAGAAAGAAAACAATTGCAGAAATATATGAGCTATATCAAAGAAGATTAAGAGAAAATAATGCAATAGATTTCGATGATATCATCAACTTTACTATAAAAATACTAAGTGAGAATCCAGATGTTTTAGATTATTACACAGAGAAATTTAAGTATATTTTAGTTGATGAGTATCAGGATACAAACAAGGCACAATTTACACTTGTATCATTATTGGCATCAAAGTATGGAAATGTTACAGCTGTTGGTGATAATGACCAGGGAATTTATAGTTTTAGAGGTGCAGATATTTCTAATATATTAAACTTCGAAAGAGATTTCCCAGGAACAAAAATTATCAAACTAGAACAAAACTACAGATGTACAGGAAATATATTAAAAGCAGCAAATGCAGTAATAAAGCACAATGAAAACAAATATGACAAGAAGCTATGGACAGAAAACGAAGAAGGACACTTGCCTTGCATATATTGTGGAGAAGATGAATATGACGAGGGCAGATACATTGTAGAGCAAATAAACCATTTAAAAACAGAAGAATATTACAAAAATTCTGATTTCACAATTTTATATAGAATGAATGCTCAATCAAGAGCAATAGAAGATATTCTTATGAGAGAAGGCATTCCATACAAGGTTATTGGTGGCTTAAAGTTCTATGAAAGAAAAGAAATAAAAGACATAATTGCATATTTAAGGTTAATACATAACTCTGCAGATAATCTATCTTTAAAGAGAATTATAAATGAGCCAAAACGTGGAATTGGAAAGACAAGCATAGAACAAATTCAAGAAATTTCAGACAAAACAGGTAACTCTATGTATGAAATTATAAGAAATGCACAAGAATATGGATTAACAAGGGTATTCTCAAACTCTAGAGATTTTATAGAACAAATTGAATATTTGAAGTCAAAAAAAGATGAACTTAAAATATCAGATTTAATTAAAGAAACTCTTAATAAAACTGGATATACAAAAGCTTTAGAAAATGAAAACAGTGTAGAGGCTGAAACCAGAATAGAAAACCTAGAAGAATTCTTAACAGTTGCAATAGAATTCGAAGAAGAATCAGCAGACAACACATTAGCCGAATTCTTAGAAAACATCACACTTTCGAGTGATATAGATGGAATGGAAGACCAAGACGATTTAGTAACATTAATGACATTGCACAGTGCAAAAGGACTTGAATTCCCAGTTGTATTTTTGGTTGGAATGGAAGAAGGAATATTTCCTGGCTACAAAACTATAGGCGAGCCACAAGCATTAGAAGAAGAAAGACGTCTATTCTATGTTGGAATAACAAGAGCAAAACAATACTTATATTTAACGTGTGCAAAACATAGAACAATATTTGGCTCAACCAGCTACAATCAGGTATCAAGATTTGTAAAAGAAATTCCAGAAGAATTACTAGAAGGATACGCAGAAGTTGTAGAAAGAAAATCCGTAGATAAGGAAGAATTTAAAGACTATGGATATAGATGGAGCTATGGAAAAGGACAAACAGTAAAAACATTCAAAATGAGCGAAGAAGATAAATCTGCTGTTGCAAAAACAATTGGAGAACAAGGTACAAAATCTGAATATCAATATAGAACCGCAGAAAGCTTCTTAAATTCAATAAAACAACACAATCAAACAAACGATGTAGATTTATCAAAATATCAAGTTGGACAACGTGTTTACCATAAAAAATTCGGAGAAGGAACAATAACAAAATTAGAGCAAGAAGGCAATGATGTAAAGGTGGACCTAGAATTCGATAAAGCTGGACACAAGAGACTAATGGCAAAATTTGCTGGTTTGGAAATAATAGGATAAATTGCTAAAATCAAGAAAAAACAAAACATACAAATAAAATAAAAATATACAAAATAAATGAATAAAAAAATGAAAATTTGCCATAATAAAAACATAAACCTTAGGAAAGGAAGTTTTTAATTATGGCAAATTTAACTCAAATCGAATTACAAAATTTACGCCATTTGATAGGCGCACATGAAACAAATTATCAAAAATTAAACACATATGCTTCACAAGCAGTAGATCCACAAATAAAGCAAATATTCACAAAATCAGCACAAGATGCTTTAAACACAAAGCAAAAACTAATGTCATTTTTAAATATTTAAGTTATGGAGGATACGAAAATGGATGAGAAAACAATGGTAAACGATATACTAGAAGGCGTAAAATCTGGTCTAAAAACTTATCAAGGAGTAATATCAGAAGCAGAAAATATGCAATTAAGACAAACAATACAACAAATAAGAAATAATGATGAAAGCTTTCAATACGAACTATTCAAAGTAGCACAAACAAAAGGCTACTACAAACCAGCACAATCAGCAACACCAACAGAAATACTAACAGTAAAAAATGAATTGCAATAAAATCAAAACACATCTCTAACGCCCAAAAAGAGATGTGTTTTTTCGTTGTCTAATATAAATTCAAAAAAGTACTTGAAAATTTCTCTATTTTAATATAGAATATGTCTGATAATAATAAAGAAGGAGTTGTTTATCATAAACGTATTAAAAAAATCTTTTATGCATATCAGGCGTTCTATAAAGCTTGCAGTACTAATTTTACTGTCAGTAGTAATAATTGGAATGATGATTGTATACTTTTTTAAACCAACATATTCAGTTTCATTAAATGGAGAGTTTATAGGATATACCCAGAATAAGAGTGAATTACAAGCAAAAATAAATGATGCAATCCAAAAAGGTGATGGAGCAAATTTAGCTTTTATTCAAATTGACTCAATGCCAGAATACAAATTATGCTTATTAAAAAAAGATGTACAGACAAATGATGATGAAATTTATAATAAAATAGTTGGACAAGGTACTACATATTATAGATATTATGCAATACTGGAAGATGGCGAAGAAAAATATTATGTATCTAAATTTGAAGATGCAGAAGACATTGTAAAACAATTAAAAGATAAAGAGAGTACAAATAGTGATAAAATAACAATATTAGAAAAATATAATACAAGTGAAGCAACATTTACAGATGTTGAAACTTGTGTGGCAAGCTTATACAAAGAAAAACCAAAAGTGGTAGTAAAAAGAGTGGCTTCAACAGGTAGATCAGCAATTCCGCCTTCATCAGTAAACACAGGGGCAAAAGTTAATTTAGGAATAAGCTTAATAAGACCACTTTCTGGAACACTAACATCAAGATTTGGCTCAAGATGGGGAAAAACACATAAAGGTGTAGATATAGGAGCAAGCAAAGGCACAAAAATAGTTGCAGCAGCTGCTGGAAGAGTTACAGTATCACAATATGGATACAGCGGAGGATATGGTAATTATATAATGTTGTCGCATGGAAATGGCGTTCAAACAGTTTATGGGCACTGTACATCATTGCTAGTAAATGTTGGAGAATACGTTTCACAAGGACAAGCAATAGCAACAGTAGGAAGCACAGGAAACTCAACAGGAAACCATTTACACTTTGAAATAAGAGTAAATGGAATAGCACAAAATCCGCAAAACTACGTATATTAAAATGATAAAAAACTTGAAGAATGTTAAATTCTCCAAGTTTTTTTTATTTTACAAAGTACTTTGTTGCAACTTTTACTACATGATTTTTTATTATAAGTGTTGCTGTTTCATGCAATTTAGCAGCTAATGCATCAGAATATTCAATATATGTACCAAACTCTGTTATTGCAGAGTAAAATGACCTTAAATTAGGATATTTCACGTTTACGTCGTTAAAGATTAAATAGTAGTAATCATTATACGAGTATAACAATGAAGATTTTGAAATTTTGTCCACATTTCCAAGCTCAGATGTGGATAAGAACTCTGCAAAATTGCAAAAATCCTCGAATGTATTGAACCTATATATTAGAGAAGCTGTAGACATATTAGGAACTTTTCTAGATACCTTAAATTTTTTCCTTTCTGGCTCATTCTTTGAACGGCTTCTTGTAATTGTAAGCATAAATGTTCCATTATCTAAAGCATATGTTTCAACTTTTAGCTGATAATTATCTGTAATAAAACCATAATCTTTTTCTGCTTTATCTAGAACAGATAAGAATAATGATTGTGTTTCACTAGAGTCTGACATAAAAGAGTGTAAATCTAAGTCATTTGCTTCTAAATCTGCACTACTTAATGTTATTTTTATTTTATCATCATTAATTTTCTCAAACTTCATTTAGTACCTCCTAAGATATACTTATATTATACTACTAAAATATATCTAATTAAATGAACAAAATATGGAAATATTGTGTTTATATATTATATTACTGTTATCTAATAAATGTAATATTTAATATACCACATAAAAAGCAAAAAATAAAGCGAAATTTGACGAAAATGAAAAAATATATTTAACTTTTAGTATTGAAAAAAACTCGATTTCAAGATATAATACAAAATGTAAAATTGAATTAGAAAAACGTTGTATCCGTAGGAGATAGAACTTTACATAAAACTAATTCGCAATAAAAAACGGAGGATAAAAACATGAAAAACAAAAATACATGGATATGCATACTATTCATTTTAGCAGGACTTGTTATAGGAGGTTTAATAGGGCAACTTACATCAGGGGTTGACTTCCTATGGTGGCTATCATACGGTCAAGAATTTGGACTATCTGCAAATTCACCACTTGTACTTGACTTAGGAATAGCAAAAGTAACATTCGCACTAATGTTTAAAATAAACATTGCAAGCATAATTGGCGTAATAATTTCAATTTTCATATATAGAAAAGCATTATAAGTTTTATAGAAAAATAGTGGTGGAAAGGATTTATATTGATTATAAAAAAATTACCATCAACAGAAAGACCATATGAAAAAGCACAAATGTATGGAATTGACAATTTATCAAATTCAGAATTATTAGCAATAATAATAAAAACAGGAACAAAAGAAAAAACATCAGTACAACTCGCACAAGAAATTTTATCAATAGAAAGTAAAAATAAAGAAAATATTCAGTTTTTGCAAGATATTTCACTAGAAGAGCTAACAAAAATTAAAGGAATAGGAATTGTTAAGGCAATTCAGATTAAAGCTGTATGCGAAATGGCAAAAAGAATTTCAAAACCACTAAATGCTAACAAAGTGCAAATAAGGTCATCAGCATCAGTGGCAAATTTGTTAATGAATGAGATGAAATACGAAAAAAGAGAAAAAGTAAAAGTACTAGTTTTAAATACAAAAAATGTGCTAATTAAGATTATAGATGTGTCATATGGTGGCACAAATTCAGCAATAATAGAGCCAAAGGATATATTAGCAGAACCAACAAAGATGGGAGCACCGAAGATTATTTTGGTACATAATCATCCGAGTGGAGACCCAACGCCGAGCAAAGAAGATATAGAAACAACCAAAAGATTATATAATGCAGCTACATTATTAGGCATAGAGCTATTAGACCACATTGTAATTGGAAACGAAAGATACACAAGCGTATTTTCAATAGGAGGATTGAGGTAAACAATGAATTTTTTTACATTTGTATCGAAAGACATAGGGATGGATTTAGGAACATCTAACATTTTGCTAACAATAAAAGGAAAGGGAATAGTTCTAAACGAGCCTTCTGTTGTGGCAATAAATAGACAAAACAACCAAATTGTTGCAACAGGGCATGAAGCAAAGGAGATGCTTGGCAGAACTCCAGAACAAATTAGGGCAGTAAGACCAATGAAAGACGGTGTTATTGCGGATTTTACTGCAGCACAGATGATGATTAGGAATGTAATTACAAAAGTTTGTAAAAGATATAATGCTGGTAGGCCAAGAGTTGTAGTAGGAGTTCCATCTGGAATTACCGAGGTTGAAGAAAGAGCCGTTGAAGAAGCTGTAACTCAAGCAGGAGCAAGAGAAGTGTACTTAATAGAAGAGCCTATGGCGGCAGCAATCGGTGCAGGAATAGACGTGGCAGAACCAACAGGAAATATGGTAGTAGATATAGGCGGAGGAACAACTGAAGTAGCCGTAATATCTCTAGGTGGAATAGTTGTAAGCGATTCTATAAGAGTTGCAGGTGATACCATGGATGATGAGATTATTAATTATATAAAAAATAATTTAAATCTAGCAGTAGGAAGTACAACAGCAGAGCAAGTTAAGCTCGAACTTGGTTGTGCAATTACGCTAGTAACACAAAAATCTATGGAAATAAGAGGTAGAGAGCTTACAACAGGATTACCAGAAAACAAAATTGTAACATCTGAGCAAGTTCAAGAGGCAATGGCTCCTTCTATAGAAAAAATTATAGATTTAGTTAAAGCAACCCTTGAAAAAACACCACCAGAGCTAGCATCAGACATAATAGAGCGTGGAATAGTGTTAACAGGTGGAGGAGCTTTAATAAAAGGAATAGATACATTAATTTCTCAAAAAATAGAAATTCCAGTTTATGTAGCAGATAGACCACTTGATTGTGTTGCAAATGGAACTGGTAAAACAATAGAAGATATGGACAAGCTTAGAACTGCGTTGATTAGGAATAGAAGAAGATAAACTATAGCCAAAATTGTAATTATTTTTCAATTATCAGAAGGAGGCATTAACTATAAATGTATAAAAACAAGAAAACCGGCATAATAGGAGTAATTATTACTATTATAGTTTTAGTTGTAATTGTAATTATTTCAAACATAAAAATTGAAGATTTTTCACATATAGGTGGAGCATTAAGTTCTTTTGTAATGCCAGTTCAAAATGGAATTACTTACATAAAGAATAAATTTAGTGGAAACAGCACATTTTTTTCAGACCTTGCAACAATAAAAGAAGAAAATAAAACTTTAAAAGAGCGTAACAGTGAACTTGAAAAATCTTTAAGAGAATTGGAAGTAATAAAGTCTGAAAATGAAACATTAAAAGAATATGTAAATTTAAAGGATAAATATACAGAATACACAACTATTCCGGGCTATGTAATTAATAAAAATACAAGCAACTACAGTAACATAATAGTAATAAACATTGGCAAAAATGATGGTGTAGATGTTGGAATGCCAGTAATTGCCGATGCAGGATTAGTCGGACATATAATTTCTGTTACAGATACAACTGCAAAGGTACAAACTTTATTAGATACATCTAGTGCGGTAAGTAGTGTAGTTGGAACTGCAAGAGATTCTGTTATAATAAAAGGAAATCTAGAAAATTCAAACATGCTAAAAGGAACATATATACCAACTTCTGCGGCATTACTAGAAGGTGACAAGGTTGAAACCTCTGGGTTAGGTGGAATATACCCAAAGGGAATTACAATAGGAACCGTAAAACAAATAATAGAAACAAAAAATTTAACTAACAGATATATTTTAGTAGAACCTGCCGTTAATTTTGATAAGTTGGAGACGGTTTTAGTAATTATTAAATAGTACCAAGAAAGGAGCAAAAAAGTTGAAAAAAACAGTTACAATTTTATGTATAATACTAGTATTTTTTCTAATATATTTTTTGCAAGCAAACTTTTTTACATGGTTCAACATAGCTGGTATAATGCCTAATCTATACGTAATTCTTGTACTATTTATAGGTTTGTTTATGAAAAGAAAATTAGGAGTAGTATTCGGTTTTGCATTTGGGCTATATTTAGATATAATACTAGGCAAAACCGTTGGAATATCTGCTTTTGCACTAGGTGCAATCGGACTAATTGGCGAGATATTGAGTAAAAATTTTTCAAAAGATAGTCGTTTTATTGTAACACTAATGGTTATAATTACAACGGCTATCTATGAAACAGTTTTATATATTTTTACAATGCTTAGAACAGAAGGAACAATTGAAATATTAGCATTTTCAAAAATACTTCTTGTTGAGCTTGTGTTTAACACATTAATAACAATAATAATATATCCATTAATAAAAAAAGCTGGATATTATGTAGAAAATTTATTTGATGATAAGTTTATTTTAACAAGATATTTTTAAATTATTAATAATATTGTGCAAAGTTTTCTAATGGATAAATTATTACACAGTAAATTTAAAAAATAGAAATACTAAAATTTAGTTTTATTTGTAAGAAGGTGATTAATTGGGAAAAGAAAAAGCTAAAAATGATAGAATTAGATATAATATATTAACAATATTAGTGTATATAGTTGGAATTGTGCTACTTGCTCAATTATTTAATCTTCAAATTGTGCATGGAGAAGAGTATAGGGAAACTTCAAACACAAAGCTTACAAGGGAAAGTGTACTAAAGGCAGATAGAGGAAGTATTAAAGATAGTTCTGGAACAATGCTTGCAACAGTTGATGCCCAGTATTCAATAGTTTTATATAAAACAAAAGTTAGTAATGATACTTTAAATACAACAATATTGAAATTGTTAAACATATTATCCACAAACAGTGATTCATATGTGGATAACTTTCTTATAGATGTTAATCCATACAGGTTTAAATTAGAGGAAGAAGAGAGTCAGAAAAAGTGGAAGAAAGCGAATAACATAAATGAAGATGCGACTGCAGAAGAAACATTTAACTATTTTAAAAATAAATATGATATTAAATCTGACAATGTAGAAGACATAAGAAAAATACTAGCAATAAGATACGAAATATCATATAAAGGTTATAGCAGTACAAAATCTATAGAAATAGCAAGCAATATAAGCAGACAAAGTTTAGAACAGATAAAAGAAAGAAATGCAGAGTTTTCTGGTGTAGAGGTTGTTGAAACTCCAGTAAGAGTCTATCCACTAAAAACAACAGCTTCTCATATATTAGGGAGAATTGGTAGAATAGAAAGTAGTGAGCTTGAAGGGAACGAAGACATATATAATCAGAATGATATCATAGGAAAATCTGGAATTGAATATGTATTTGAAAAATACCTAAAGGGAACAGATGGCGTAAAGCAAATAGACATGAATGTTGATGGTACAATAACAGACGAATATGTATCAAAAGAGGCTGTTTCTGGTTCTGATGTAATATTAACAATAGATTCTAAGCTACAGGCTGTAACAGAACAGGCATTGGCAGACAACATAAATAAAATTGCAAACCATGGTTTCTCGCAAGAAAATAACCCAGCAGATGCTGGTGCAGCGGTTGTTTTAAATGTAAAAACAGGTGAAGTAATCGCGATGGCAAGTTATCCAGACTACGATCCATCGGCTTTCGTAAATGGAATAGACACAAATACATGGAATTACTATATAAACGGAGATACAAAACCATTGGAAAACAAGGCAATATCTGCAATGTATTCTCCAGGTTCTACTTATAAAATGGTAACAGCACTTGCAGGACTCGAAACAGGTACAATTACCCCAAAAACAAAAATAAATGATACAGGAGTATTCAGAAAATACAATAGCTCTTGGAAATGCTGGAATAGACATGGACATGGATATTTAAATGTATCGCAGGCAATAGAACACTCGTGTAACTACTTCTTCTATGATTTAGGAGATAGACTTGGAATAGATAATCTTGCAAAATACTCATATTATTTAGGGTTAGGACACAAGACAGGAATAGAGCTTAAAGGAGAAATAGATGGTGTACTTGCAAGTAACGAAATTGCAAAACAAGAAAACAGAGTATGGAATCCAGGAGAAACAATTTCTGCTGCAATAGGCCAAAGTTACAATACATTTACTCCATTACAAATGGCAAAATATGTCGCAATGATAGCAAATAGAGGTAAAAATTTAGATGTTACAATAGTAAAATCTATAATAAATCCAGACGGAAGTGAAGTTTCAAGGGACGAATACGAATCATATGTAAACGAGAAGCTAGGTTTACAACAAGAAAATGTAGAAGAAATGAGCTTCAAAGAAGAAAACATAGAAGCCATACTAGAAGGAATGAGAGGAGTTACAAGCGAATCTGGAGGAACAGCATATTCAACTTTCAGAAACTTTAACATAGAAGTAGGAGGAAAAACAGGTTCTGCTCAAACAGGTGTACAAGGCAAAACAAACGCATGGTTCGTTGGGTTCGCACCATTCGATGACCCAGAAATTGCAATAGTAGTATTCGTTAGAAACGGTGGTCACGGAAGCTACACAGCAGAAGTTGCAAGAGATATAATAGCCCAATACTTTGGAATGAACACAAATCAAGTTACAGAAAACACAACAGCAATACCAACAGTACAAATAATAAACTAAAAATGAACATCTGATAAAGCTAAAATAGAAAGTGCAAATATTAATATAAAAGAGGATGTAAATATGAAAAGTTGCATAACAATAAATCTAAAAAAAGACAGCATAGTAATAAAAATAAATGAAGATTTTTCACAAGAAGATATAATGTACTCACTAAGAAAGAAAATACCAGAGTTAAAAAAATTATATCAGAGTGAAAAAACGCCAATAGTAATAACAGGAAAAGTACTAAAAAATAGAGAAATAGACGAAATACAGGAATTAATAAAAAAGCACCTCGATGTAAAAATAAAATTTGATAGCCCAAGAACATTAGGACTACACGGAATTACAAAAACATATTGCAAAGAAATAGCAACATCAGAAACAAAATTTCATAGAGGCTCAGTAAGGTCTGGACAAAAAGTAGAATTTGAAGGAAGTCTAGTAATACTAGGAGATGTAAACGATGGAGCAGAAGTAATAGCAGGGGAAAATATAATAGTTTTAGGGGATTTAAGAGGCCTTGCGCACGCAGGTGCAAAAGGCAACAAAGAAGCAATAATAGCAGCATCTTCAATAGAAGCTCCACAGCTAAGAATCTCTAACATAATAAAAGAACGAGAAAGAGAAGAAATATTAGAAAGCACACAAAAAACATATGCATACGTAGATGCAGATGGAAAAATGGAATTAGAATAGTCAGAAAAAATTATAGCATAAACAACCAAAAATATAATAAAGTTTAAATAAATCCTCAGATTTCAAGAAAATTGAAAGTCTGGGGATTTTTTATGTATAAATGAAAATGTTATTTTCTAAATTTTTTACAAAATATAAAAATTGCAACACGACAAAATTCAACCCAAAACGACAAATTGAAAAAGTTAAAGAAAAATTATTGCACACGTGTGAAAATAATGATATCATCTAGGTGGAGTATTTATATCTATAACGTATATAGAAATAAATACGATTAATGCAACAAATATATACGTGGTAGATGTATGTACGAAGATTAAATTTTATAGAAAAAAGCACTTAATTGAATTAATAGAAATACAATTAAGTAAAAAATTAAAAATTAAATTCAACTAAAAACAAAATTCTAAAAACAAGAAATTTAAAAAGAAAAATAAACAAAAATATGAAGTATATGAATAAAAACATAAGAAATAGTTGAAAATAATAAAAAGTACATAAGTAATAAAAAATAATATGTTTATAATTTATGAAAATAAATTTTATAAAACTATTATACGAGGAGGAGAACAATATGAAAAATAATAAGGGTATAACCCTAGTTGCGTTAGTCGTAACGATAGTAGTTTTGCTAATACTTGCAGGAGTAAGTATTAATTTAGTGCTGGGCAATAACGGAATAATAGCAAAAGCACAAGAGGCTAAAACAAAACAAGCAGAAGCAAGCCAAAATGACTTAAAAGGAATGAATAGTTTAATAGAGCAAATGGAAAGCACATTAAATGGAAGTGGAAATGGAGGAAAGACAGAACCAGAGACAGTTCCATATTTACCAAGTGATGATTTTCATTATGATACAAGTACAAGCATAGATACAGGATTAGTAATAAAAGATGGAAAAGAAAATGAATATGTGTGGGTAGTAGTACCAAGAACAGCAGCAGTTTATAAAACAACAGGGCTTGGAAAAACAACATTTACAGATGCAGATTATACAAGTATAGAAAAAGATTTAAAAGATTATACAAGTATCTATGTAACAGAATCTGGCTATTCAGATTTATATTATCCTGATGACAAAAATGTAGGTTGGTTTGCAGATGAAACAGCATATAATAATTTAAAAAACAGTATGTTAAAAAGTGTATATGAAAATGGAGGATTTTATGTAGGAAGATACGAAGCTGGAATTAGAACTAATAGAGCGAGTATAGAATCACAAGTAGATGGAAAATATCCAGTACCAACAACAGCATCAGTAACAAAAGCAGATGCATATCCATACACATATGTAACAAGAACACAAGCACAAAATTTAGCAAGTAATGTAAATTCAGGAACAAAAATAAGTAGTTTAATGTTTGGAGTGCAATGGGATTTAGTGCTAGCATTTATGCACAATAAAGGAAATATTGCGGATAGTACATTAACATCAAATAGTACAACAATAGGAAACTATAATGATAATTTATGGACAATAAAAAATGCAAAAGCACAATATTCAGAAGATGACGGAGATACATTTACAGCATGTCCAAATCCATTCAAAAAAGAATCAGAATCAGAAATATTATTAACAACAGGAGCAGATAGTAGTTTTTCAGTACAAAACATATATGATATAGCTGGAAATGTATGGGAATTTACTTTGGAAAGATCTCCCTACACCAACGTTCTGTGTGCTCGTAGGGGAGGCGGTTTCAACGTTACAGGCTCGGATTATCCTGCAGCTCTCCGTTTCAACGTTAGCACTGACTTCAGCGGCTTCAACATCGGTTTCCGTGTTTCACTTTTCTAGGAAAAGCTGAATGCTAGAGACGAGAAATTTGAAACAAGAGAAAAAAATAAAAATGATAACAGAAAGCTATAAGAAGGCTCATGCCTCGCATAGCGAATGGAATACGCTATGTGGAAAATTTTAAATGTCACCCATGAAGAATGAATTGGCAGACATTTAAAATTTTCCACTGCTTTTTTATATAAAACTAAGGAGGTAACTCGTATAATGGAAGAAAATAAGGATATTAAAGAAGCAAAGGTAAGAGCTCAATAAAATATTAAATGATAAAAAAGCATAACCTTTCGCTATAGCGAAAGGTGGACATAATTTATCATGTTAAAAGTAATAATACCAATGTGAAGAATAGATATGGATCATTTACTTTTTCATTATATAAAAAGAACAAAATACACAAAATAAGTACATCATCAAAATATAAATTAATTCCGAAAAAGCTGAATAATGGAGGCGACTCTTGTTGTTTAGCTTTTTCTTTTTTGGGTTTAGTAATATTGCTTTTGTATGATGAAGGTCGATAATTTAGGTTATTACGAGAATTCATTGGTGCTTGTGAATTTTGTCTATTATTTTGAGTATATGGGGTGGAATAATATGGATTTTTATTTTGTGGCTGAGCTCTACTATTATTTCGTATGTATTCTTGCTTTTGCTGTTGTATATTTTTATAAGCACTTGGATTCATATAACGCATGTAATTTGGAAGTCCAAAGTATGGATAATTAGCTACCATTCTTATCACCACCAGATTGCCTCATTAATTCGAAAACCTTCTCCATATTAAATAATTGAATGTATTCATCAACTTTTGCCTGTCTGCTAGGTTTTAAATATGGTTTTAATGAACGAAGTAAATTTACACCAGAATTGTTAGAAGGACTGTTCATAGCGCTAATTATTTTCTGCATTTTCATCATAGTGTTAATATCTATGTTTGGCATTGATTGCTCAGAATTAGTAGCTTCAGAAGAATTAGCTTGATTTACATATGAATTCATATTAGAATCAGTTGTATTTGCAGTGGTATTATTTCCAGTATTAGCACCATTTTGAGCAGAGTTATTCTGTAATGAATTAAGCATTTCTTTTATATTATCTGGAATTTGTTTCCCTTCCATCATAGAAGAAAAACTTTTTAACATATCAGCCATATCTGCCATAAAAATTCAGTCCTTCCAATAAAATTAATTATTTTTGTTATTCATTTGTTTCAGTATTTCCTCAGGGCTCTTATTTCCAAGCATCTTAGAAACTTGATTCATTTTCTCTTCAAGCTCTTTCTTATCCATCTTAGATATCATATTCATCATATCATTAAAATTCATTTCAGACATATTAAATTCATCCTTTCTTGTTTTACTTAGAGGCTTAGCTTCTAAGTAAATTATATTCCAAGACAAAAATATAATACCATTGTTTAAATGGTATTATATAATATTCTGTATTATAAATTTTGTTACATGTGATTATATTTTTTATATAATTCTAATGCAGTCTCTGGAGTTTCGTTTCCCGTAAATGATTTAATTGGGGCAAATTCTTCACTCGGATTTACTTCCAATAGTAATATTTTATCAAATAAAGCAAATGCATCAAATATAAATTTCTCAAATTTGAATGCGTTAGGCTTTAGTGGAACTTCCTTCATGCCTTCTGAGTTGATAAAGTCGCATTTCTTAAATGCTCTGTGGTAAGGCAAGTCTGCAGTTGCTAATTTTTTTAGAGCATTCATCGAAAATAAATGTGCCAAAATATTTTTCTGGGTATATTTTGATTGTTCTTCTTCTGGAATATTTTTTGGGTCTATTATGCTAGGGTGTGAGTCAACATTTGCAAATACCCATTCTTTAGAAGATAAATCCGTTTTTCTAATTGATTTACTTGCAATTTCACAACCATTTGCAATAGTTAGTCCTAAAAATAGTGGGTCAATTATCTTTAATAAGATGTTATCTATTCCACCAACGAATATCCATTCAATATTTTCTGCTTCCATTTTTTCTATAAATCCAGCATTAGCAAGAGATTTAAATACATCTCCGTTGCCATTAGAGCCAGTAGTTATTGAATAAGGTGTTTCTAAAATGACTTTCGTTTTTACATCTATAAGAGGAAGTGTACTTTGCATAAAGAACTTAACTTTCTCTTTTGGGTAGCCAAAATAATTTTTAGCTTCAAAATATTCTTTTGTAGCAATATCATTAGCAGGGCTAGTCATTATGTACCAATTTAATGCTGTTCCAGTTTCATTCAATAATTTCTTTAAATTATCACAGGCAAATTCGAATAAAGATTTCTTTGGTGGAACATCAATTTCGTATGAGCCTTTAGGCCCTTTGTAACCAAGCCTTGTTCCTTGCCCTCCAGCCAATGTAATTATAGCGAGTTTTCCGCTATTAATAACCGAATTACCAATATCAGAATAATGTTTTAATTCATCTTTAGTTAAATTAAGCCTATCAATGTATGAAATTGGTGAAATTCTATCATATGAAATAGAATCATCTAAAGTTGAGTTATAATACAACATATTCATTTTTGCAAAGTCAATAGAACGCACTTGGTTTGCTAGAATGTTTTTTTCTTCATCAGTTAAATCATTCCAAAAACTAAGAACATACTCTTGATTAAATTCTTTCAAAATTTGCATAATATCATGCGGTTCTGTATCCATAAAACACCTCATTTATTAAATTTTAATTAGAACTTGCAGTTCGTAAACTTTTAATAATTTTATCTTTTCCAGGCATATCCGAATTTTCTAAATACTCAATCTCTTTTTCTATATCAAAAGGCACACGAACTAAATTAATAGAAAAAGTTGATAATTCTTTAGAGCCATATATACCTTCTAGTATAATATATGAAGCAAGAGTAGAAAAGCGATTGTCTGCATTTTGTAAATTGTTGTCATTCGCCATTTCTATTGGCATGCCAACGCTTCCAGTGTTAAAAATAGTTTTGTTTTTATATCTAAAAACATTAGGAGTATGAATATGACCATAGCCTATAACATCTGGAATAGGGTCGTTTGGAGTCTTGCCCAAAAATTCTGTATTTTCAAATAATTGCATAGGAGAACTTAGCTCAATAACTTCTCTTAGTGTATTTTGATTAGAATACATTGGATTATAAATATGAGAAGTACTAAAAGGCGAAGCATGAAACAGGCGCACCAATCTACCACTCATATAGAACTCTGTCATAACAGGTAAATTATGCAAATAATTTGCACGCTCTTCTCCAATTTTCACTCTAGACCAAAAACTCTTAAGCTTTGCATTAGGTGATGAAATGGATTCATCACAATTACCTCTTAGAACAACTTCACAGTTTTCCATAAGCTTGTCTATAACTAAATCTGGATTACAACACTTAGTAACACTATCTCCAAGACAAAAAATTCTAGAAATTCCTCTAGAATGTATATCGTCTAAAACAGCGTTTAGTGCGGTAATATTTGCGTGAACATCTGAAATAATTGCAATTCTATCCATAATTTTTCTCCTTAAATTTTATAATATTATAATCTAAAAAGCGGGAAATTTCAAGCCTTACGAAAGTATATTAATTAGTAAAATAAAAGAGGGCACCCCGGGCGGGGTGCCGCGTTTGCACGCAGAGAAATTATTCAGCAATGGAATCGAAGGTCTCTAAAATCGCATCGCAACACGTTGTAACAATTTGATTTAATTCACCCGTATATTGCGGGTTGCTGGGATCATGGCACATCTTTTCTGCATAACTGCGTGCGGCAGCATATGTTGTTGGCCCTTTCTGGTTTTGAAGTTTCAGAAAACTTCTGTAGTAATGCACTTTTACTGCATCGCCAACTGTTTCGAAAAACTCTTCAAAATGATAGTCGTTGGAAGACATATCATCGACAATGGCAAGAGCCTTAGGCCCTTTTGCAGTTTCCTTAGCTTTTGCAAGGGTTTCACTGAACCGAGTTTTAAGGTCTTCTTTGTGATAGCTTAAAAAAGTATCAAGCAAACCAGCGAGGTCAGTAGTCTCGCAAAGATCCAGAAAAAATTTGTCGGACGGTCTAAAGCAATACAACATATTAAATACCTCATATAAATGTGTTTTAATCGGTATTTATATTATACAAAATTATGTAAAGTGTGTCAAGACTAAATCAAATAGAATAGAGTATAATTAAATTTGATTTTCGTTAGTTTTGAATTAATTAAAATGTCGCAAAGAATTTTTATAAAATATAGTTTTTAAATATTACAGTTATAAAAATGTTGAAAAATAGTCAAACGTGTAATAATTTGATACACGTTTTTGCTTGTTTTTCATTGCCGTAAGGTATATAATTACTATACTTTATAGAGTAAAAACTATAGAAGTATTAACGTTAATTATTATTAGAATTCTAAAATTATTTTATCAAATTATTATTAAATCTAAAAATTTAATTCATATATTCGCTATAGCGAAAGGTAAATCCAAAATGAAATTGAAAAAACAGCTAGCATACAGAAGAAAAAATATTTTATAAACGTCCGAGAAAAATATGAGAGATAATACACGAAAATTTTACTTATCAGTTGAAAAATAATAAATGAAATGGTAAAATGAAAAGGATTTTTTAGAAGTAAATATACCCATAAATAAAGTAGAAGTGAAAATCCAGATTGCAATACAAAGCTAGAGCAATGGCTATGGTTGATAGATGGAAGCGAGGAGGAGAAAGTAAAAATGTCGGCCAAAGAAAATGAAGAAGTAAATAAGACAGTAGAAGAACTAAACAAATTAAGCAAAGATCCAGACGAAGTCGCAAAATATGAAGAACGTGAGTGGAGCATTATGAGGTACGATGTCGAGATGAAAACCAATAGAGAACTTGGAGAAAAAGAAGGCGAAGCACGTGGTTTGAAAATTGGTAAAGAACAGGGAAGGAAAGAAGAAAAAACAAAAATTATAAAAAAATTATATTCTTTAAACATACCAATTGAAAAAATAGCTGAAATTACAGAAATGTGCATTGAAGATGTGAAGAAAATAGTAAAATAAAAAGAGGCGCTCTCCAGTGGAGAGCGTCTTAACTCTCATTCAGTTATTACATAAATCAAAAAGATTCTAATTTTAAGATTGCGGGTTTTAAATTATTCAGTCGAAACTTGTAAATTGTGCTAATATATCATTTAAATATGTAAAATTATATCATAAAAAGAACTACGAAAACGCTTGATATACAAGCGTTTTCATGCTATTATATATTTAGTTTTATAAAACATTAATTTTTATTCGAAGCAGACAAGCTTCAAAAAATATCGATATTTAAAATTTTATTAGAGGTTCTCTAATCTAATACAAAGCTATTATTTTGTGTCTAAAAATATCCCATAAGAAAAAATGAAGAAAAACTAATGAATTTACTATTAAGTTTGATCCCCCATAACTAAAGGTAAATAGAATTATTTTGATATAAACTTAGAAAAAACTTTTAAAATGTAAGAGATTTTTAACTAAAGATAATTTAATTTTCTATATAAGCCAAGCTCCAGGAAAAAGAAATAGAAATTTATAAGAATATATGCTCGGAGGTGATATTATAAGACAGATGTACATATCATAATGGAATTATTATGCCAGAAAATAAGTAAAAACCCTATTTTATTTATAAAACTTAAAATATCTATATTAAATGGTTTTGAGGTAGCAAAAGCTACCTCTTTTAAAATTTTACGATACTTTAAATCTTTCAGTAATAGGACCTAACAATTCGTTTACATCTACACCAAGTACTACGGATATTGCACAAATTTCATAGTCTCGTACTGTTCTTTGGTTGTTTTCTATTCTGTAAAGGCTAGTAACCGGGATGTTTACACCAAGTAAAAGAAGTTTAGAAGAAAATTTTTCTAGTGAAAGTCCTTTTTCAATTCTTTTATCTTTTAGTATAGGTCCAATTAGATTTAAATTATCCTCATATTTGCTAAAATTATTCATTGAAAAACTCCTTCATATAAAATTTGTATAATTTAAGTAATTATATAATCAAAGCTACGACAATATATTTACACACGTGAAACAAATCGAGTGATAATACATGGTAAAAATAACCAGTTTTTAGCTTATTTAAATATTTGTAGCACTTTTTAAAAGTAGACATAAACTATTAGTAAGATGATTGACTTTGGAGGGTGATTGAAAAATTTAATTTTTTTCAATCAAATAAAATGTAAGAAAGGACTGTGAAAAAATGGAGAAAAAAAGCATCGTACGAATACAAAATATTTCAAAGACGTATCAAGCCGAAAATGGAGAAGTAGAAGCACTAAAAGGAATAAATTTTGATGTAAAAGAAGGAGAATTTATAAGCATAATTGGACCAAGTGGATGTGGTAAATCTACTCTGTTATCAATAATTTCTGGGCTAGAAAGTAAAACAAACGGAGAAGTGTACATAGATGGAAAAGTGGGATATATGTTGCAAAAAGATAATCTTTTAGAATGGAGAACTATTTATAAAAATGTTTTGCTAGGACTGGAAATTCAAAAGGCATTAACAGAGGAAAATAAAAATTATGCAATCGAACTTCTAAAAAAGTATGGTTTATATGAATTTAGAAATAAATATCCAACGCAATTGTCTGGAGGCATGAGACAAAGAGTTGCACTAATAAGGACGCTGGCAATTCGTCCGAAGGTATTACTATTAGATGAGGCTTTTTCTGCACTTGACTATCAAACAAGGCTTATGGTAACAGAAGATATATACAAAATTTTAAAGGCCGAGAATATAACGGTACTAATGGTTACACACGATATTTCGGAAGCCATAAGTATGTCAGATAGAGTGGTGGTTTTAAGCCAAAGACCCGCAACAGTAAAAAACATATACACAATTGACTTCGAGATGGAGAACAGGACGCCATTAAATTGTAGAGAAAAGCCTAAATTTAGTAAGTATTTTAACATAATGTGGAAGGAGCTTGAAGAGTATGACAAAGAAGCTGGAAAAGAAACTAATGTCTGAAGATAGAAAAAGATATTTAAGAAAAAAGAAGTTTAGAAAAATTGAGATACTCGCAACACAAATTTTAATAGTAGTTGCTTTTATAGGAATATGGGAAATTCTTGCAAGGCTTGGAAAAATAGATAGCTTTATTACTAGCCAACCATCTAGAATAGTAAAAACATTTCTAAATTTGTCATCGAATGATTTAGGAAGACATCTAAGGATTACATGTATAGAAACATTGGTGGGATTCTCTTTAGGAACCATAATGGGAGTAATAATAGCAATAATTTTATGGTGGTCTTCGTTCATTTCTAAAGTTTCTGAACCATTCTTGGTAATACTAAATGCACTACCAAAAGTAGCATTAGGACCAGTAATAATAATATGGGTTGGTGCCGGAATGCCAGCTATAATAGTTATGGCACTTGCAATTTCGCTTATTGTAACAATATTAAATATTTTAAATGGACTTATAAACACAGATAAAGAAAAAATAAAAATGGCTGAAACTTTTAATGCAAGCAAGTTTCAAATACTTACAAAAATAGTAATACCAGCAAATATCTCAACATTATTCAACACTCTAAAAGTAAATATAGGATTATCACTAGTCGGAGTAATATCTGGAGAGTTCTTAGTATCAAAAGGAGGACTCGGATATCTAATTGTATATGGAGGGCAGGTATTTAAGCTGGATCTGGTAATGACGAGTGTAATTATTCTTGCAATAGTCGCAGCCGTAATGTACGAAAGTATAGAAATATTAGAAAAAATTGTGATGAAACAGAGATAGAATGTACAAGATTATTATAAAAGGGAATGAAAATAAGCTAAATTTATAATAAAAGTGTAATGGTAAATATGAAAGAGGCAATAATGTGTCGATAGAAAAACAATAAAATTTGCTTTTTATCTGTTTATAAAGCCTCAAAAATAAAGAAAGGAAATTTAAAAAAATGAAAAAGATTATAACGATAATAGTGTGCATATTGCTTGTAGCTGTTGTAATAGCGGTTGGATTTATAGCAACAAGACCACCCAAAAATGATACTGCAATAAAAACACTAAAAGTAAATGAGGTTACAAGATCAGTCTTTTATGCACCACAATATGTGGCAATTGCTAATGGATTCTTCGAGGAAGAAGGCTTAAAAATAGAATTAACAACAGGTCAAGGTGCAGACAATGTAATGACAGCAGTATTGGCAGGACAGTGTGACATAGGTTTCTGTGGTCCAGAGGCTTCAATTTATGTATATAACGAAGGAAAAGAAGATTACGTAGAAGTATTTGCTCAATTAACAAAGAGAGATGGTTCATTCTTGGTAAGCAAGAATAAAACAGATAATTTCTCATGGCAGGACTTGAAAGGAAAAACAGTAATACCAGGAAGAAAAGGTGGAGTGCCATACATGACATTTGAATATGTTTTAAAACAAAATGGACTAAACCCAGAAACAGATTTAGTATTAGACGATAGTATAAAATTCGACTTAATGGCAGGAGCTTTCGCTGGTGGAAATGCCGAATATGTAACACTATTCGAGCCAACAGCATCAATGACAGAAGCAGAAGGAAAAGGTTATGTAGTTGCATCAGTTGGAGAGGCGTCTGGAGAAGTTCCATACACAGCATACTGTGCAAAGAAAAGCTATATAGAAAAAAATAGCGAAACAATAGAAAAATTCACACGTGCAATATATAAAGGACAAAAATGGGTAAAATCACACACATCAAGAGAAATAGCAGAAGCAATACAAAGCTTCTTCCCAAGCACAAGCGTAGAATCAATAGAAAAATCAGTACAAAGCTACAAAGACATAGACGCATGGAACGAAACACCTGTACTAAAAGAAGAAAGTTTCGATAAACTACAATTAATAATGACAGAAGCAGGAGAGCTAACACAAAAAGCACCATACAACAAAATAGTAAACAACACATATGCAGAAAAAGTAATAAAATAAATTTTTCGCCCAATAGGGACGCCCCTTTTTGGGCGAAGTTTAAATTAGTATATTAAAAAAACTCCATTTTCTATTTTTTGAAAATTTCGGTACGACGCTCTTGGTCGGAGCTAGGCTCCTCAAAAGACGAGCTTGACCTTATTTTCAAAAATAGAATAATGGTCTTTTACAATAATTCTAAATATTTATTTAACATTTCTATTTCTAATTTATTAATTAATTTAATAAAATCTGTATAATCCATTGTGGTATGTGCTTTATCCAAAGCCTCATAATATTCTAATCTATTCGCTTTTTTTATTATTACGGGATTATACCCATGGTTCATTAAATCTAAATTCATTATTAATCTTGATGTTCGTCCATTTCCATCAACAAATGGATGAATTTTAACCAACTCTCCATGTAATAAAGCTGCTTGAATAATTGGATGATATTTATTCCAAGTCTCGTAATTTAAAATTAATTTTTCCATTAGCTCTGGTATTTTTATATAATCTGGTGGTATGTGTGTAGCACCTTTTATTGTTACATTCTCTCGTCTATATCTTCCTGCATTTTCATCATCTATACCTTTCAAAATTAGCTGATGAATATTTTTTATATTCCATTCAGTAATCGGCTTATTATCTTTTACTAAATCTTCTAAATATAAAATTGCTTTTTCATGATTTATTGCTTCTAAATGCTCTTTTACTGATTTTCCGCCAACTGTTATGCCTTCTAATACAACCTGAGTTTCTCTTAATGTTAAAGTGTTTCCCTCTATACCATTGCTATTATATGTCCATTCGAGATTAATAGTCTCTCTTAATGATTGCAGAGTTTCTTTTGAAATTGGTCTTTTGCTATCTAATTTTTTCTTTAATTTATCAACTTCATCAAAATAATTGTTATCTATATCAATTTTAAAATCTATATTATCTGGTTTTATATTTCTCTTATCTAGTGGCTTTTCCTCATCAATAGGAATATTCCAATTGCCACCTATTTTAAAAGCACCTTCTATTCTTCCTTCTGATAATAATTGCCTTACTCTTCTCTCACTAATATTCCATTTTTTTACCGCATCACTAGTAGTCATATATTCCATTTTTGTTACCTCCTTTTTACAAGTTATGTAAAAAATTTTTTATTTCTGTAGCAAATACAATTATACCGAATACGGTAGTATTTGTCAATACAATTATACCGAATTCGGTAGTATATTATTTAGCAGAATTTAACACATAAATTGCAATATTTAGGTATGATGCAAATAATATCCAAATTAAATAAGGAATTTGCAATATTCCAGCAACTTTATTCTTTTTGTAAAATAATACAATCATGTAAATTACCAACAAATCCAATACTAAAATCCATATAAATGAAAATAATCTCCATTTTAATGAAAAGAAAAAAATTGACCAGAGTGCATTTACTGCAAGTTGCACGTAATATACTACTGAAATTTTTGGGCTGACTAGTTTTTTACTTTTTAAAATTCCATATGAAATTCCCATTAAAACATATAAAATTGGCCAAATTATAGAAAATAATAATCCCGGTGGTGTAAGTGGTGGCTTATTTAAAGAGCCATAATCAATAACAGGCCTTATAATTAGCCCAACAATGCCACCAACAATTACAGGAATTAGAATTGATTTAACATATATTTTAAAATTACTCATGCATAAACCTCCTATAAAATTATATGATGAATAATTTAGAAATAGAACATGGTTTACACTATTATTCATACGTATTTTGCACTTTGTTACAGCTAATAGCACACTTTTCTTGCTTGTAATAAAAGCAGCCTTAATATCTAATAATAAATAATTATAATCCAACACTTGCTACGAATGCTATTATAAAAAATAGTAAACTAAAACATTGAAAAATTAAATTTAGTATAGTACAATTTAATTAAAGTAAGGAAAGTTAACCTTGGAGGAAGAAAAATGGAAAGTTCATTAGAAGAAGTATTTAATGCTTTTATGGGGGGATATTGGGGCCCATCATATTATTTCTATATAAATAAAGTGAAAGATGGATATCAATTTAGGTATGGATATGATAAAGATGGACGTATTATTAATAATACCATAATTGGAATAAATTTATATAAATCATTTCATGATGAAGAATATTATGATTCATTTATAAGTAAATTACTAGAGTTGACGCATGAATGGAAAGAGGAATATTATGATAGTGATATAATGGATGGAATGCAATGGGATATTCATTTTTGGCAGCTAAATAAAACATATGCTGGGTCAAATAATTTTCCTCAAAATTATAAAGAAGTAATGGATTATGTGAAAGAATCTTTTAATGTAAGACTAGATGTTGAAAGCATAAAAAATGTTTTTCCCAAAGTAAACGATGATGGTGTAATAGATTTATTTCCTGAAACAAAAAATGATTTTCCAACAGTAGAATATGACTTTTCGACAATAGAAGAATATATCACTAAACAGTTAGAAGAGATAGGTAAAATGGAAGAACCAAATCACGAAGAAAAAACAAAGAGATAGGAACTTTAGATAATCTTTTTAAAAAATAAAATACTATAGAAAAATTGGAGGAACAGATGGATAATAAAGTATTAAATAAGCAAATTCCTATAAAGACAATAGTGGATATTGCAAATTATTTTGAGGAATACAAAGAAAGATACTCAGATTTATTTCAAAAAGACCAAGAAAAAAATGAAAAATTGAATTTTGCAGATAAAAATTATGAATATCGAAGTGCTGATGTATCTTTAATGTATACAATACGATTACGTAACGGAAAAAATATGAAGGAATCAAATTATAACTGGTTTATAGTACAATTAGGACAGCCAAGTATTATTGAAGAAGTTATAATTGATTTAAGAATTTCATATTTTGGAAAAATTGAAAAAGACAATACTAATGACCAATATAATAGCATAAATGTTTCAGTAGATTTCAGAAATGCAGGAATGAATTTGAATTTTTCAGATGTTTATGTTGAAGCTAACAGCACAAACCAAGAACGTGCAGCAAATAATATTTATTATACAGTAATAAATATTCTAGAAAATAATAAAGATAGATTTGACAAAACAATAAAAAATAGAAAAATAAGAATACAATCATTTTGTATAGCTGTTGGAATTATTTTATCATATATTGTATATTTTATATTAAAAATTAATGTAAATAAACTTCCAATAGACATAAATCAGTACTTAACAAATAAATATATTATTATTTTCGGGCAATGGTTTTTAGCAATCTTATTAGGAAATATTTCTTCATATTGGTATATTGTGTCAATATATAAACCTTTATTACCAGAAGCAAAATATACAAAATACAATTATTCAACATCAAAAGCTGTTTATACAGATGATGTCGATGACTATACTAATCATTGTGAAGTCCACTTCGGAAAATTTTGGGACGCTGAAAAAAGAAGAAATAAAATAGAAAAAATATTTAAAATAACAAGAATCATTGTTTTAATTCAACTATTAATTAGTACAATTTTATTTTTTGTATTAAAATAAGAAATGTAAAAGTTACTTAACTGCAAAAAATGTAAAATGGTATTAATAATTTATACCATTATATACAAGGTAACTTTAATGGATAAAATTGTTATTGGGCTATTTTATCGCACACCCATTATTCTATATTTTTGAAGATAAGATTAAGCTCTCCTTTTGCGTAGCCTTTAAGCAACGGTCAGAAACGCTATACCAAAATTTTTAAAAATATAGAAAATGGGGTTTATAAATATAGTAATTAATTTTTTTATATTCCTTCATAGCCATCATTAAAAGGTTCTCTATAGTCTCTCATCTGTGTAGTTATATTTTTAAGTCTTTCTAAATATGTTTTTGAATTACGTAGATACGAAACATCTTCATAGCCAAAATTTGCATATGATGCACGCTTTAGTAATCCCATATATTGTACTTCTTTAATAAAAGCTGCCATTTGTCCATCTCTTGAGTATTCGTTTAATACAGTATTAAAGAAATTTGGTGAGAGTGCCCTTTCAGATAATATATTTAATGCTATTACATCATCATGTTCTTTTCCTATACCTCTTAATGTTTTTGCAAACATTGTTGCAGGTTCTTGTAATTCACCATAATAATCAAAATTTGATTTATATTCTTCAGAATTGAACATTCTACCATTCCTATAATATGTTAATCTTGGTCTACTCTTTCCAGAAATTTCGTAAGCAAAATTTTCTGCTCTATTTTGCGTTGTTGCTTCATCTAGCATAGAAAATCCATCATAGATTAATTGTGCATGTTCTTGTTTTAAGCTACCTTGCCTAATTTGTTGATTAACATATTCCACAACCTTATTCATCCATGCATTATTTACAATATGTCCTAATTCATGAGCCATATACAGTCTAATTCTTTCTTCTCCTGTTAAATATTTGCTAGCAGATAAATTGGGATTTATATAAATAATCTTGTTTTGTGCTTGTGTTTCCCCATATATTTCTCTGTTATTATCTGGTAAAACTGAAATTGTTCGTAGATTATTCATAATAGCATTGAGAACATGGTTAAAAGTTGCTGGAGATTTTTTATAATTATAATATAAATACTCTTCTAAATTTTGTATACAGCCTGCAAGTGCACCAGCATCATGCTCTCCATTTCTTACTTGACCGTTACTAATTTGTTGTTGAAAATTAGTCATGCTATTGTTTATTAATACTTCTATATAAGCGGACATAATGTTATTGTATTGTTTAAAATCATATTCTAATTTATACATAATAGTCCTCCTTTAGTAAATTTAATACTATTATTTTAACATGTTTTACATAATATTTCAAATTGTAGTTCACTAACATTAATGGATAAAATTTTTACATATTTATTTTTTTTCGATAAAGTTGTCCATTTCATGGTAAAATTATTGGATTTTAAATATTATGGTAATAATAACTTCGCCCAATAGGGACGCCCCTTTTTGGGCGAAATTTTGTGCAATACAATTCGGGGACAGAAAAAATGTGTAATTTAAGCTTTAATACAAAATATTGTGAAATTTCTTCCTTGTCTCCAAACCGTTTTTTAGTATCGCCCAAAAAGGGACGTCCCCAATGGGCGAAATAATAATTTATCCCCAAACTCTTGTATTTTCCGCCAAAATAATATAAAATAACTTTGATATTTTTTAATATAAATAAAAATAATAGAAGAATTAAAAAAATATAATAAAAATATATCACAAGATGTAAAACACTTTTTTAAATTTTTGCCTAAAAACGACAAACAAATTACAAGGCTTGTACTAAAATACTAGCATACAGTTAAAGGTACAAAAGTTAAAAAGGTAAGAGGTGGTAAAGATGTTTCAAAATATATCAAAAAACACAGAAGAAGTTTTTGATGACGAGGTTGATTTTGCTACGCAAAGCAAAAATGAAAAGATAATTGGAATATTAAAGCAAAATTTTAGTGTTCCAAACATCATTATTTATGCCCTAGCATTTATGATGTCTTTGCTAGGAGGGCAAAATAGTCCAGTATTTACAAGTGCTGCACCATTTGGTTATGCCATTACGGCAGCGAGCTTTGGAGCAGGCGTTCCTGCACTAATTGTATGCTTAGTAACATTAGTTGGAACAGCAATAAAGTTTGGTGGAAGTGGTCTTTTATTTTACATATTAACGCTCCTAATATTTGTAGCATTAGTGCTAATAAAAAGACCAATCGAGCAAGAAGATAGCAATGAAAAATTAAAAGTTGGTATGCAAATGACTGTTGCAGTATTCATTGTTCAGATGATTAAGCTTTTATTTAAAGGTTTTCTTGTTTATGATTTATTGTATACTTTAATGATAACAATAACTACAGCAATTTTATATAAAGTTTTTGTAAATTCATTAATTGTATTTAAAGAGATAAAGATAAAAAAAGTATTTTCAATAGAAGAGGTAATGGGAGCAAGTTTAATGCTTGCATTAGCCGTAAATTGCTTAGGAAACTTTAGTATATTTGGTTTCTCAATTAGAAATATATTATGTATTCTAATAGTACTAGTAATGGGCTGGAAGAATGGAGTACTAGTAGGCGGAACTACTGGTATAACAATAGGAACGGTAGTCGGAATATTATCAGGTCAACAACCTGTAATGTTAGCAGCATATGCGATATCTGGAATGATTGCAGGACTATTAAATAGACTTGGCAGAGTCGGGGTTATAGTTGGATTTATAATAGGAAATGTAGTATTATCATATGTTGCAAATGGAAATACAGTAGAGGTAATAAAATTTCAAGAGATATTAATTGCCGCTCTTGGACTTCTTGCAATTCCAAAATCATATAAAATCGAAATAAGTGATTTAGTTGGAAATACTAAGATGCTTCCAGAAACAACTACAAGAACTTTGGAAGAAAATAAAGAGACTATAAATAAGCTTACAAATATGTCTAACACAATTTCTGCAATGGCAAGAGAGTATGAAAATGCTGCTGCTACAATTGTTACAGACGAAGAGCTAGAAAAGCAAGAAAAGGCTAACCAAGAACTATTTGAAGATGAATTATATAACAATTTGGAAGGCAAAGAAGAAAATCTATTATATGAAGACATCTATAATAATAACGAAAATATTTTAGATGAAATTTTTGAGCAACTTATGGCAAGAGAAGTTATTACAAGAAAAGATATAGTAAAAATATTTGCAAGCCATAACAATTATATAATGGGATTTAGTGCAGATTCTAAGGAAGATGACTATGTTGCTCAAAACGATATTGATGAGATTGTAAGAGCTATAAATTCTGCATATAGAGTTAGCAAGTTAAACTTTATATGGAAAAAGAAACTAGACGAGAACAAAAAAACAATGTCAAGTCAATTAAATGGAGTTTCTGAAGCATTATCAAACTTGGCAAATCAAATTACAAAAGATGAAGATGATATATACAAAACTCAAAAAGAGCAAGTAAAAAAATTGCTAGAGGAAAAAGAAATAGAATTAAAAGACATTACTGTGAAACAAGAAGATAGCGGTAGATACATTATAACGTTATACACAGGTGTGTGCGATTCTGTGGATGGAAAAGAGTGTGGAGTTAAAAAAATTGCACGAATTTTAGCAAAAGTATTTAACGAAAAAATGGTTTTACAAAAACAGAAATGTGGGCTAAGAGCAAACGACAATACTTGTATGTACACATTTACATCAGAAGATGAATTTACAATGCAAGTAGGACTTGCAAAAGCCAAGAAGTTTGACTCTATAATATCTGGTGATACAACCTTGCAAACAAGGCTAGAAGATGGCAAATATTTGCTTGCAATAAGCGATGGAATGGGCTCTGGACCAGATGCGAGAAAGAGTAGCAAAATTGCAATAAAAACACTAGAAAGACTGCTACAATCTGGCTTCAACAACGATACAGCTCTAAAGTTAGTAAACACAACAATATCTGCAAATACAGACGAGGATATGTATGCAACGCTGGATGTAAGCATACTAGACTTGTATAAAGGCAATATGAAATTTATAAAAAATGGAGCTTGCCCAACATTTGTAAAAAGAGGAGAAAATGTAGAAACACTAAAATCAGTTTCGTTACCAACAGGAATACTAAACAATATAGATTTAGTAGAATATAACTACGACCTTCAAGACGGAGATATAGTTGTAATGTGCAGTGATGGAATACTAGAATCCAACAAAGAATACATAAGCAAGGACTTATGGATGCAAGAAATATTGGAAGAAATAGAAACAGATGATGCACAGAGAATGGCAGATTTAATATTAAAAGAAGCCATAGACAATGACTTCGGAAAAGAAAAAGATGACATGACTGTAATGGTTTATAAAATACATAAAAAGAATATATAAAATAAAAGATTCATGCTTTAATACAAAGTGTGAATCTTTTTTGAAAACATATAATTACTAAAAATTAGTCGAAACATTAGTCAATAGCCATATCAAAAGATAATTCATACACTGAATATGCTATAAAAAATCAGTGTGCCAGTCAAATAATTTGATAAAAGATTTAAAATCTCCTCTTTTATATTGTAATTCCACCATATTTTGTGATATATTATACTTGCAAAAATTATATAAATTAGAGAGGACATTTATGAGTAGAGGAAAAAGATATAACGGATCTGAACATAAGCTAAATATAAAAAAAGTTATTGCTGTTATAATAGCATTTTTAGTAATAATAATGTTTGTAGCAGTTTTTATAAAATTAATGCAGCCAAAAGCAGAAACAACTGAAAAGAAAGTCGCAATGGCATACTATTCTGCATTTACAAACAATAAATGGGGAATAATTGATTCATCTGGAAACACAGTAATTACACCAAGTTATGATGAAATGGTTGTTGTTCCAAACAAGGACAAGGCTGTATTTATAGTAACATATGATGTAGATTACACAAATGGAACATACAAAACAAAGGCAGTAAATGAAAAAAACGAGCAACTATTTAGCACATACGACCAGGTTGAAGCAATTCAAAATTATGATCAGCAAAATAATATCTGGTATGAAAAAAGTTGTTTAAGAGTAAAAAAAGATAATAAATATGGATTGATTGACCTTTCAGGGAAAGTACTTCTAGACTGTAATTACGAGAGCATAGAGCCACTTATAGGAATTAGCAATAGTTTAATTACAACGAAAGATGGCAAGAAAGGGCTGGTAAGCTCGACGGGTTCTGTAATAATAGATAACGAATATGCAGATATCAAATCATTAACAAACGAATATGAAAATGGATATATTGTAAAAAATTCTGAAGGAAAACTTGGAGTAATTGGAACAAGTAAAAAAATATTACTTCCAATCGAATATGATGAAATTAAGAATGTATATGCCGAAAGCACTTATATAGCAAAACAAAGTGGTTCTTGGAAGATTGTAAATGTAAAAGACAATACATCAACCGACTTAAACTATGATGATGTGAAATCAATGGATAGTAGCAACATGGTAGTTGTAAAAGGTGGAAAATATGGAATTGCAACATTAGCAGGAGAAGAAAAAGTTACACCACAATTTGATTCTTTGAAAAACATTTATCAAAATTATTACATTGCTCAAAAAGACGGAAAACAAGGTGTGATAGATTCTGATAATAACGTAAAAATTGATTACAATTACAAATCTATAACATATGTAAAAACAGCAAATATCATAGAAGCTGAATCTGAAAAAGTTGAAACAGATTTATATGATAAAAATTTTAACTTGAAATTATCTGGAATAGTATCTGAAATTAACACAGATCAAGGCTACATGAAAGTCAGAATAAATTCAGATTATAAATATTATAATTTTAAATTTGAAGAAAAGAAAAATACAGAAATTTTAACAAACAATACATTATTCTTGGCAAAGAAAGATGGAAAATACGGTTATGTAGACAAAAATAATGTTGTAGTTGTAAACTATATTTACGATGATGCAACAGAGCAAAATAATTCTGGATATGTGGCAGTAAAAAAAGATGGAAAATGGGGAGCAATTAATTCAAAAGGCGAAACAACGGTAGCCCCAACACTTACACTAGAAAATAATCCAGTAATAGACTTTATTGGAACATGGCACTTGGCAGAAGATGCTAATGCAAATTATTATACGAAATAAAAAGTTGAAAAATTAAAATTTTGGCAATGTCAAGTTTATTTAAAATGCAATTACAAAACATGTAAAGTTGCCTTTTAAATGTATTTACACTGCCAAAATTTAGCGTTTTCAGTTAGAAGAACTTAAAAAGGAGAAATACAAATGGAACTAAAGACTAAGTATCAATACACATATTTTATATACCCATATATAATAAAACAGAAAAATTTAAACAGGTACTTTCTAAGCTTGTTAAAAAATCCAAGCTTTGAGATGAAAACTTTCGACAAGGAAAAAGACGAAGATTTATATTCATATTTCTTGCCAAAGGTTAGAAATACAATGTTTTGGACTATGGGGTTGAACAGAAGTAAACTTACAAAGTTCTATGATTTAGACGTAGCAACTCAAGCCACACTCTTAACAGAATACCCATGTACGATGTTTGAATATTCGTTAAATGAAGATATACAAGGCAAAGCTGGAAAAAGAGACGGAATATTTTTTGATATAACCAATATAACACTAGTTTGTTTTAATACTGGCATATGCTTTATGCTTATGAAAACAATGCTAGAAGGTGAAAACAGCCTTGCCAACATATGTAATTTCAATTATAAATTTAGAGACATAAAATCTGAAGCTTATGATTATAGAGGGTATGAAAATATAAAAATTCAAACAGACAGATTTAACACTATAAAAGAAATTACAGATTTAATTACAGAAATTACAGGCGAAAATAAAGAAGCTGCAAAAATGAATATAGATACAAACAGATTTATTACATATTCATATGCTTGTATAGGGCAAGAAGACTGGAATGATAATACAAATATAGAATTATTGCAAAAAGAATTTTATAAATTTGTAAATGTCGAAAAGGCAGACTATATAGTTGATAGTTGTAATGAAAGCCTTGCTAATAAAGTTGGAATTGTAGAAAAATCTAAAAACGAAATCTATGGCTGTAGTAATGTTGGAACGGTTTTATTAACATCAGATATAAATTTAGAAAATTGTACTAAAAGACAAAGTGAATTCGAAAGACAATATTTATATCAGTACATATATAATTTGTACAAAAAAATAAGCTTGAAAAAATTAAACTATGATTTTGAAAAAAAATCGAAAAGTGCAAAAGAAGAATTCATAAAATTTGCACAAACAACATGGATAGAAGAAATTACAAACGACAATTTGGGCAGTTTGTTACAAAATGAATGGACAAAAACACTAAAAATGGATGCAATTTTTAAGCAAGTAAAAAACAAATACGATTTATTATATAAAAACTTAAACATAGAGAAAACAGCTAGCACAAATAAAATAATTGTAGCAATACTTGCAATATTGCTAATTATGAATATAATTAGTATTTTTAAAATATTTTAAAAATGAAAAATCACAATTGTGGCTATTTTAAATTTCATTCAAAATGATTATATAATATATATGAAAGTCCACTAAATTTACTTGACAATGTTTAACTTTTTTCAAGTAAAATAGCACTCTATGAAAAGGAGAAAAATAAACATGCAGATAAAATCTGGAATAGATATAATTGAAGTTGAAAGAATAAAAAGTTCTATAGACGAAATGGGAGATAATTTTCTGAATAGGGTTTATACAGAAAATGAAATACAATACTGTGAAAGTAAGAAAAAAAACAAATATCAGAGTTATGCTGCAAGGTTTGCCGTAAAAGAGGCTGCCTTTAAGTCTATATCAACACTTATAAAAGATAAATATTCTATATCATGGAAAAACATAGAGACTACAAATGATGAAAATGGAAGACCAAGTGTGAAATTTATTTCACTAACAAAAGAGGTTGAAAAAGAACTTGCAAAAATAGAAAGTATAGATGTGAGCATATCACATTTAGAAAAATATGCGGTTGCAACTGTAAATATTCTGTTTTAATGAGAATGCTGAAAAATAATTATAAATTTGTCTAGAGTTAGGTGTGTCTACAATGTTGAAAAATATAAAAGATTTGTGTCCATGCTTTGTAAATAATGCCTATTTTGATAGAATTTAATTATTTTAGCAAGTTTTGAGTGGAAGGAAGATTAAAAGTGGAGTTTTTTGATTCACATGCTCATTATGATGATGAGAAATTTAATGAAGATAGAGAAGAAATAATCGAAAAAATTTATAGTGCAGACATTACAAAATTTATTAGTGCAGGGTATAGTCTAGAATCCTCTAAAAAAGGGATAGAACTTGCTGAAAAATACGATTATATTTATACAACATCTGGAATTTCTCCAAATGATGTTAAAGAAAGTATCGAAGAAACGCAAAAAGAAATAGATGAATTAAGGAAATTAATAATAGAGTATAAGAGAGGAAAGAAAGAAAAAGACAAGCTAGTTGGAATTGGTGAAATTGGTCTAGATTATTACTGGAATAAAGAAAATAAAGAAATTCAAAAGTATGCATTCATAGAGCAAATAAAACTTGCAAATGAGTTGAATTTGCCAATAGCAATTCATACTAGAGAAGCTGTAATGGATACCCTAGAAATACTAAAACAAAATCCAGTAAATAAAAAAGGTGTATTCCATTGTTGCCCATTTAATAGAGAACTAGTAAAAGAAGCCTTAAAACTGGGTTTTTATATATCAATAGCCGGACCTGTAACATTTAAAAATTCAAAAAATGCACCAGAAATAATAGACATGATACCGATTGACAGAATGTTAATAGAAACAGATAGCCCATATCTAGCACCAGAACCTGTAAGAGGTACTAGAAATGATTCGAGAAATGTAAAATATACAGCACAAAAAATTGCCGAATTAAAAGGACTTACACTAGAAGAAGTTGCAGAAGCAACATATAGAAATGCAGAAAAATTATATAACATTGAAGAATAATACAATAAAAACACCTTATTGATAAATAAATTCAATAAGGTGTTTTTATATTAGTATTATTTTCCAAAATCTACTTTTACATTTTTACGAGCTTCTGCATTGTCTACTTCGAATAAAGCTTCAGGGTTAAATCCAAATAAGCCAGCAGCAATATTTGAAGGGAAAACTTCTAATTGTGTGTTATATTTTGTAACAGTATCATTGTAAAATTGTCTTGAATAAGAAAGTTTATCTTCTGTTTTAGATAATTCATCTTGCAAATTCATGAAATTTGTATTGGCTTTCAAATCTGGATAATTTTCAGAAAGAGCCATAATTGTTTTTAAGGTACTTGAAAGAGAACTATCAATACTTGCTTTATCTTCAACTGTTTTAGCATTTGTCCACGAAGAACGTAAGCTTGTAACTTTTTCTAAAACATCAGATTCATGTGCCATGTAGCCTTTTACTGTTTCAACAAGATTTGGGATTAAATCAAATCTTCTTTGAAGTTGTACATCAATCTGGCTCCAAGCATTTTTAACTCTTTGTCTTGCTACTACTAGGTTATTGCGCATAACAATTAATGCAATAACAATAGCAACCAAAACAACAATTATAATTAGTGCTACCATAGTGATTACCTCCTATAATAAATTTGATTATACTATATCATATATAAAATATGTTTACAACAAAAAAATATTAAAAAAGTAGTAATATTTTTTCAAAGTCGGTCATATTATATAATAGGACAATCTGGTAAAATTGGACAAAATTTCCAACGGTTGAGCCTGTAAGAACAGCTCGGACAGTGCCAAATTTGACATGTTAAGAAAAAAATGGTATAATAAAGACGTTGTTTCAAAAGGAGGAACTAAAAATATATGAAGAAAGCAAAAAAAGCAGAAAATCCAATACGAAAAATAATTGGTATTTGCTTAATACTACTATTCGTAATGGGCGTTGGAGTTATGGCGTCAAATGCTAAACTTTACAACGTTAAAATAATTCTTTCAAATGGTTATATAATGAATGTAACAACATCTAAAACAAAAGTATCAGAAATATTAGATGAAAACCACATAATACTATTACCAGAGGAAAGTGTTATACCAAATGAAGATAGCGAATTATCAGACAATAAAACAATAAAAATATCTAAAGATGAACAACAAACAGTTGAAGTTGCTGAAAATGCAGAAACATCAGAGAATGTTACAGTAGAAACTTTATTAAAAACTTACGATTCAATCGTAGAAAAATTAGAAACAGTACAAGTAACAATTCCATACGAAACAATTACAAAAGATGTTTCAAACAATGACTCAAATAAAAGAGAAACCGTTGTACAAAAAGGTAAAGACGGATTAAAAGAAGTAACTTACAAAGTAAAATATCAAAATGATGTTGAAATTGAAAGAACAGAAATTTCTTCTAACATAATAGAAGAACCAGTTGACAAAATTATAGAAATTAGAAAAACTATAACAAACAGAAGCACAAGAAGCTCATCAGTTTCTTATAGTAATGGTGTATGGACATATTCAAGTGAGGAATTCGACTTATTATGTGCCATAACAGCACAAGAATGTAGCTCAAGCTACCAGGGTGCTTTAGCTGTTATAACAACAGCATGTAACAGAGCAGAGAGCTCAAGATGGGCAAAAAATGGTTCAGATCCATTAAGCCAATACAAGGCTCCGGGACAGTTCTGTTATTCAATAGATAGTTATTGGAAAAGGAGATTAAACGGTAACTATTCATCTGTAGTTGCACAAGCAGTTACAGACGCATTAAACGGAAAAAGAAACCACAATTACTTATCATTTAGATCAGCAGGATATGCTTCAGGTGAGTACATTGGCGGAAACGTATATTTCAATGCAAAATAATCAATTGCGCTTAGGATAAGAAAACTTATTTTAAGCGCAATTATTGTATTCGGCTTGCTATTTGAACTTACATATAGTAAAATGTAGCTAGTTGAAAAATAATTAGAATTTTGTCTACGTTAAATCTTGTCTAAAACGTGGTTACATATACAAAGTATGCGCCCTTGCCTTTTAGATTTCGTTTTCCTTGTCAAAATTTAATTCTTTTCCAACTTTGAGTTTTGAGGAGGATAGAACATGAAGTTAATATCTTGGAATGTAAATGGATTAAGAGCAGTTATGAATAAAGGGTTTAACGACTTTTTTGAAAGCATAGATGCGGATATATTTTGTATACAAGAAACAAAATTACAAGAAGGTCAAATTGATTATAAGCCAGATGGATATTTCGTATATTGGAATAGCGCTGTGAAAAAAGGCTATTCTGGTACAGCAGTATTCTCTAAAATAGAGCCTAAAAAGGTAACTTATGGAATTAATATAGAAGAACATGACCAAGAAGGACGTGTGATAACATTAGAATTTGAAAAATTTTATCTTGTAAATTGTTATACTCCAAATTCACAAAGAGAGCTCACAAGATTAGAATATAGAATGAAATGGGAAAATGATTTTAGAGAATATTTAAAAGAATTAAACACAAAAAAACCAGTAATTTTATGTGGAGATTTGAATGTTGCACATAACGAAATAGATTTAAAAAATCCAACGTCCAATAGACATAATGCGGGATTTACAGATGAAGAAAGAGGGCAGATGACAAATCTTTTAAATGCAGGTTTTGTGGATTCATTTAGATATTTGTATCCAGACAAAGCAGGAGTTTATTCATGGTGGTCATACATGTTCCATGCCAGAGAAAACAATGCAGGCTGGAGAATAGACTATTTTATAACATCAGCTTCAATAAAAGAAAAAATACAAGACAGCAAAGTACATACAGAAGTATTTGGAAGCGACCATTGTCCGGTTGAGCTAGATATAGAACTATAATAAAGTTAAGAAAGGGTACATCAATATGAAAAAAGAAAAGAACGATATAAAGCTATGGTTATTCTGGTTTTCACTTGCAGTAGCAATAATAGCAGCCTATAATATATTAGGAAATTTAGCAGGAGTGGCTCAAATAATAGGAAATATACTTGGAGCAATAATGCCATTTTGTATAGGATTATTAATAGCATATATATTATACATGCCATGTAGAAGCATAGAAACATTATTTAAAAAATCGAAGAAAAAAAGCTTCGTAAACAAACATGCAAGAGGATTAAGTATATTAACAACATACATAATTGCACTTATAGTAATTGTAATAATTTTAAACGTAATAATTCCAATTGTAGTACAAAGTTTGTCAGACTTATTTACAAACCTACCGGGCTACTACAATAGCGTTACAGAAAAAATAAACGAACTTCCAGAAGATAACATACTAAGAAGCGAAAAAGCCACTGAAATAATAAATAACATAAAAAATATTGATTTTACAGCATTATTCAATATGGAAAGAATTCAGCAATATATTAAAAGCTTCATAAGTGCTATGGAGACAATACTAGATGCATTCATCGCAGTAATAGTTTCCGTATACATATTAGCACAGAGAAACGCAATAATAAGATTCTTATCTAAATTTACAAAAGCAGTTGCTTCAAAAAATGCATATGAAAAAATAAAAAAATATTTCATGAAATCAAACAGTGTATTCTTCAAATTCCTAACAAGCCAGGTACTAGATGCAATATTAGTAGGAGTATTAGTATCGGTTGCATTATCAATACTACAAGTAAAATATGCAGTACTATTAGGCTTTATGATAGGACTATTTAACCTAATACCATACTTTGGAGCGATAGTAGCAGTTGTAATTGCAATACTAATTACAGTATTAACAGGCGGAATTGGAAAAGCCTTATTAATGACAGTAGTTGTAGTAATACTACAGCAAATAGATGCAAACATAATAAATCCTAAAATAGTAGGAGACTCACTAGAAATTAGCCAGTTACTTGTAATATTTGCAGTAACACTTGGAGGAGCATACTTCGGAGTAATTGGTATGTTCTTAGCAGTACCAGTAGCAACAGTAATTAAATTAGTAATAGAAGACTTCATAGAAGAAAGAGAAAAAAGCAAAGGAATATAAACAAAAGGATATGTGTAGAAATGCACATATTTTTTATTTTGCGTTGAATGTTATTACCTAATATGTTATAATACATCAAACCATTATGGTAAAGGTTGGGTGAGGTTAAGATGATTTATTTTGGAAAATATTTAAAAGACTACTTAGAATATAGCAATATATCACAAACAGAATTTGCAATGAGAATGGGAATTACACAAAAACATATGAACGAAATATTAAATGGAAAAACAAATATAACTTTAGAAATGGCTGCAAACATAGAGAGATTGACTGGAATAAAATCAAGTTTCATTATAAGTGTGGAAAATTCGCGTATACTTAAAGAAAGTATTCTAAAAGAATATGGCAATTTACAACATATTAAAGAAGAAATAATAAAAAAATATTATATTAATGAACTGAAAAAAAGAAAATGGATAAAATTTAAGGACGAGACAGACGAATTACAAATATGTATAGACTTATTAGATTTTTTAAAGATAAAAGACTTTGAAGTAGTACCAAAATTGGAAGAACAAGTATTATTTAAAAAATCAGGAAATGATTTTAATAAGATTGCATTATGGATTGCCCGTTGTGATGAAATAATAAAAGAGCAAGATGTAAATGAATACAACAGCTATAATCTAATGTTTTTAATAAAAGATTTAAAAGAATTAGCATATAAAGAAGGATTTGAATTAGAAAAAATAAAAGAACTATTAAATAAATATGGAATATATTTTGTGTGTGAAAAGACTCTCCCAGGAACAAAAATAAGAGGTTGTTTTAAAGTTAAAGGAAGACAACCAGCGGTGTATGTTACGGATAATTATGCGGACAAGGATTCATTTTTTTTCGAACTATTCCATGAATTAGGACATTGTAAATCAGATTATAATGAAGGAAAAAACAAAATTATTATAGACGGAAATGAGAAAAAAGAAGAGAAAGCAGATAAATTTGCATTAGAAGTAATGATTCCGGAAAATGTTTGGAACGAAATTATTAATGGAAAGATAGAGAAAAATAAATTAGAAAAAATATCTCAAACAGAAAAAATTCCAATGAGTTTTATAGTTGGAAGATTGGCTAAGAAAGATTTAATTACTTATAGGAGCCGTTTATACCAAGATAACTACCAAAAATAAAGAATTGACAACCAATATATTAGAGTATATAATGCAAATTGTATGACAATTAGATGATAGGGAGGAAAAATTTTTCTTCCACATTATTATAATTAAAGGAGAGACTAAGTATGAAAACTTTTGCATTAGTTCATCGGAATGTTTGTTTGAATGTTATTTGTGATGATGAGTTTGAGAATGTAATTAAGGAACATTTTTGTAAGAGTACAAAGCTTATTTTTGAAAATTCAAAATCACCCACTTATACTTTATGCGTAACTGCTCAAATAAGAACGATTGATGGTATTTATCATAAGATGGTGGATAAATGGTTTAATTATTCAACACTAGATTGCTGGATTGATAATAGTAAAAGAATTTGTTATATATCTAATTTTAAAGCTGATTGTATAGCAAATAGAAATTTAACTATTCAGTATTTTACAAGTAATCTTTTTAATAGATTACTTGTAATGAATGGGTATGTTGGTATTCATTCTTCCTGTGTGGAAAAAGATGGTGATGGAGTAATGTTTGTGGGCTCACGGTTGGCTGGAAAAACAACATGCATGCTGGATTTGTTAAATAATGGTTTCAATTTTGTGAATAATGATACTGCAGCTATTAAGTATATAGAAAGCGAACATCAAATTGAAGCACTTGGAATCATCAAAAATGTTTTTATTAGAATGAATAAGAGCTTTGCTACTCAAATTCAAAATCAAAAATATTTGGAGATTGCAGAACGACAAGGTGTTCAATACTCTGATAGAGTATCGCTAGAGGAAAATCGTATTATTCTTACACCACTAGAACTGGCAGAGCTGAATCATTGCAAATTTATCCCGTCTGTAAAAATTAAAATTGTGATTATTCCACAATATAATCCTAGATTGAATAGTATTAGATTTTCATTGCAAGCTTCTAAGACTTATGCTCAATTTTTTATTTCTCAGAGTTTACCACTTGTTCATGATACTACAGCTTTTTTGACAGATATTGCTGTAGATGATTTGGGATTCTATCAACCCCAAAATGGTGTTGAATATTTATCCTCTTTACCATGTTATGTATGCGAGTATAATGAGAGAAATATAGAACATTTGGCAGAAACTGTACAGAATGCATTAATAAGATAATTTGCAAATGCAAGGAGAAAACAGAATGGCTAAAATAGAGATATTAGAGCTAGATAGCATAAGTGAAAAGGAATATACTCGTATAGTATGTGTTACAAGATATAAAAAGAAGTGGATTTATAGTCGAATGAAAGGAAAGAATACATGGGAAATTCCAGGAGGACATATTGAACATGGAGAAAACTGGAGGACTGCAGCAGAGAGAGAATTATATGAGGAGGCAGGTGTCGTAAAAGCTAACATTGAACCGATTTGTGTTTATAAAATATCGAAATATGCATTATTATGTTTTGCCGAAGTTATTGAGTTAACAGATTTGCCAAACTATGAAATGGCAGAAATAGGTTTTTTCGATAATGAGCCTCAACTCTTGTCTTACCCGGAAGCGCACAAGCTTTTTTTTGAAGTAATAAAAAGTAAAAAGAAACTTTAATTATATAGCCTCCATTCCTACTTGGAATGGAGGCTTAAATCTATTTGTTTTTTTTCAATGGACATAAAGGATCTATATCATCTAAATTTCCAAATAAATATAGTGAACGAGCCCTACATCCACTTCTACATATTGAGTAATGCTTGCAGTTTTTACAAGTATCATTTCCTTTTATAACAGATTTTTCTAAAGATTTGTTCCAAATATTTATAAATTTTTGATTTTTGATATTTCCGATATTGTATTCTTCTCCCCAAAAGTAACAAGGCGAACAATTTCCGGTTGCATCTACCCACATTGCTTCTTTACCACAATGACAGCCAAAACCATTTGTTCCAATCCAAGGCTTGATTTTTGTTATTTTTTCTGGATAAATGATTTCTATATTTGCCTTTATTTGACGTATCTCTTTTAGGAAATCTATGTATTCATCTTGAGTTATTTCTAAATTTTCATTTTTGGCACGTCCATAAGGGATTAATGGAGTTATTCTAATTAAATCAAATTTATGTTGTTCAGCTAATTTAATTAATTCACGGTATTCGTTAAAATTATTTTTGTTTAATGTAACTCTTATGGCCTTTTTACCATTAAAATTATCTCGCAATAGTTTTAATGCGTTCAGTGCTTTAGAATATGTTCCAATTCCTCTTAGAGCTTCATGATTTTTTTCTAAGCCATCTAAACTGATCCAAAAAGTATCTAAATTTTGTTTATTTAATTGTTCAATATATTCTTTTGTTAATAATAAACCATTGGACACGACAGACACTGCAAGTTGTTTATTTTTCCCATATTCTAATATATCCAATAAATCGGGTCTAGTTAGAGGCTCTCCACCACCTAAACATATGAAAAATGTTCCAAACTCTCTCATTTGATCAAAGAGGCTATATATTTCTTTTGTGTTTAATTCGTTTTCCAGACAGATACCAGATTCTGTAAAGCATTGCTTACATCTGAGATTACACTTTTTTGTTATATTCATTGAAATTTTTAATGGTGAGCTTAATTGATTAGTTCTTTTGTGATCTATCTCAATAAAATTTCCATGCAATTTATTTCTTATTTTTTCTGTATCCTCGGAATTATAATATTCTTCTGTTTTGTTCTTGGAGTCGTATACTCTTGAACCAAAATATTCATTTACAATAAAGTATCTTTTCATAGTATTATTATCCTTTCAATTATTTAATTAAATTAAGAAATAATTTTAGTTTTACTTTTTAGTGAGCCTTTCATTTAATTCCCATAAAGCAGTTTTATTACTATCATATCTTAGCTTTTCCATTGCTTCATTATATTCTACCCATTTGTATTCTTTATGCTCATTTGAGAGTTTTATATCATAGTTTTTTAACTCTACTGCAAATGTGTATTCTGGAACAACGAATACACTATCTCCCCAGGTATATTTTCCGGTTATATTTAAAACAGGAATGGTTGTCCTTGAATCTAATTGTCTAATTTCGTTTTTATCAATAATTAGAGACGTTTCTTCCTTTATTTCCCTTACCACTGTTTCGATTGGTGTTTCATTATCTTCACCTCCACCAGACACAAATTGCCAAATGGGATGAGAATTTCTATAAAATATTGCGAATTTGATTTGTTTATTTTCTTTTTTATATAGAATGGTTAATGTTTGATATGGTGCTCTCATAATATTCCTTCTTTCATTTTATAATTTTAAAAAGAGTATAACATATTTAATTAAGAAAAGTCCATATATATTTACAAGACAAAAGTAATTTTTTATGACTATACTTTTTTTATAAAAAACGCCAACTCCTATTGACAAAAATGAAGCAAGTAGTTTATAATAATAGGCATGTAAAGATTTATGTGCTAAGAAAATTAGAACATATAAAATCCCATACGAATGCTACAGCGCACCGGAAGGAGGGGAATATCAATGTCAGAAGTTAAAGTAAATAATGGAAATATAGAAGATGCCTTAAAAAGATTTAAGAGACAATGTGCCAGAAATGGAGTATTACAAGAGGTACGCAAAAGAGAACATTATGAAAAACCTAGTGTAAAGAGAAAGAAAAAGTCAGAGGCAGCTAGAAAAAGAAAATTTTAATTATTAATAAGAGAAAAGAGGCGTTTTCAAAATATATGTAATATTTTGGAAGCGCTTTTGTATTTAAAATTAAATAAAATATAAAGGAGTTGGATAAAATGTTAAAAGAAAAATTATTAGAAGATTTAAAAGATGCTATGAAAACAAAAAATGTAAACAAGAAGAACGCAGTTCAAATGGTTAGAACAGCAATATTACAAATTGAAAAAGACAAGGGAATAGAAGTTAGTGACGAGCAAATATTAGGAATTGTTGCTAAAGAAGTAAAAACAAGAAAAGATGCAATTGCAGAATACGAACAAGCAAATAGAGAAGATTTAATAGAAAAGGCAAACGAAGAAATAAAAGCTCTAGAAGAATATTTACCAAAACAATTAACTGACGAAGAATTAGTTGCAGAAGTTAAGAAGGTAATAGAGAAATTAAACGCAACATCTATGAAAGACATGGGACCTGTAATGAAAGAAGCAAAGGCTGCAATAGGTGCTCAAGCTGATGGAAAAAGAATAAACGAAGTAGTAAAAAGTTTGTTAGCATAGACTTTTAGTAAAATGAATATGGAAAGGAATTTATAATATGTCGATTACTACCACAGAATTAATGGAAGGCGTAAAGCTTCATAAAATAAATACAAAAAAATATAAAACAAATTTATTGGCAATATATCTTACTTCAAAACTTGATAGAAAGCATGTTACAGAGAATGCACTAATGCTTGCTATTCTTAGAAGAGGGACAAACAAATTAAAGACACAAGAAGATATAAATATAAAATTAGAAGAGTTATATGGTGCAGATTTTAACTGTGGAATAGATAAACTATGCAATGATAGTGTATTCAAATTTTATATGGAATCTTTAAATGACGAATTTTTGTATGAAAAAGAAAATGTTTTAGAACAAAGTACTCAAATGCTATTTGACATAGTATTTAGTCCGCTTACTGAAAATGGAATGTTTAATGAAGAGTATTTTAATAGTGAGAAAGAAAATCTAAGACAAATAATCAGAAGTAGAAAAGATAATAAAGGTGCATATGCATATTCTAGGTGTATAGAAGAAATGTATAAAGATGAGCCATATGGTTTGTTTACGTATGGTTATGATGAGGATTTGGACAAGATTACAAATAAAGAATTATACAATGCATATTTAGAAATGTTAAAAAACAGTAAAATAGATATTTTTGTGTCTGGAAATTTCTCAGAAGGAAACAGTAATGTAAACGAGATAATCAAGAAACAAATAAATGAGAAAAATGTTCAGCCAAGAAATATTGATGTATATGTAGAAAATGAAGTAAAAGAACCAGTGGCAGAAAAGGTTGTAAGAGAAACAATGGATGTTTCTCAAGGAAAACTTGTAATAGGACTAGATGTTACAAAACTTGAGCCAGAAGATAAAGCGGTAGCGTCAGTTTATAATGCCATTTTAGGTGGTGGAGCAAACTCAAAATTGTTCCAAAATGTAAGAGAAAAAGCAAGCTTAGCATATAGTGCAGGTTCATTATATATTAAAAACAAAAACAGCATAGTAATAAGAAGTGGAATAGAACAGAAAAACTATGAAAAAGCTCTTGAAATAATCGAGAAACAAATAGATGACATGAAACAAGGTAATTTCGATGAGACCGATATGAAGAATGCAAAACAGCTTATAGTTGCAAGTTTTAAATCTATGGAAGATGAACAAGATTCAACAATTTCTTATTATTTCGGAAAAGAAATGGAGCAAGAAAATGCAGACATTGCAACATATATCAGCAAAATAGAAAACGTTACAAAAGAGCAAATAGTTAAAGTTGCACAAAATGTTACTATTAACACTATATATTTTTTGAGTAAATAGAAAAAACAGGAAGGAAAAGTTTATGAGAGAAATAGAAAACAAAAATATTAAAGAAAAGTGCTATATGGAAAAGCTAGAAAATGGCTTGCAAGTTATAATAATTCCTAAAAAAGAAATTCAGAAAAAATATATTATTTGGGCCACAAAATTTGGTTCAATAGACAATACATTTATAGATAGCACAACAGGAGAGAAAGTAGTAATTCCAGATGGAGTTGCGCATTTCTTAGAGCATAAAATGTTCGAACAAAAAAATGGTGTAGATAGTTTATATGTATTAATGGCTCTGGGATTAGATGCAAACGCATATACAACAAATGACCATACAGCATATTTATTTGAGTGTACAGACCATTTTTATGAGGGATTAGACGAGCTAATGGATTATGTGCAAAATCCATATTTTACAGATCAAAATGTTGAAAAGGAAAAAGGCATAATTGGACAAGAAATAGGAATGTATGATGATGATCCAGGTTGGCAGTTATATATAAATGCTATGGATTGTTTATATGAGAAAAATCCAATCAAGGTAGATACAGCAGGAACAGTTGAGACTATATCTGGAATAAATCCGGAGATGTTGTATAAATGTTATAACACGTTCTATCATCCAAGCAACATGGTATTGACCGTTGTTGGAGATTTTGAACCAGAAGCAATTCTTGCAGAGATAAAGAAACGTTTAAAAGACAACGAAGCACGTGGAGAAATAACAAGAATATATCCAGAAGAAAAGCTAGAAATAAATAAAAAATATGTAGAAAAAGAAATGGAAGTAAGCTTGCCATTATTCATGATAGGTTTCAAAGACAATATTAAAGATAAATATAATGAAGTTGTAAAAAGACACATTGCAATAGAAATAATTTTAAACATGTTAATAGGAAAAAGCTCTAATTTATACAATGAGCTGTATAAAGAAGGATATTTATTATCTCAGCCAGACTTAGAATATGAATTTGGAAATGAATATTCACATGTACTAATCGGAGGCCAGTCAAAAAATCCACAAAAAGTGTATGAAAAAATTGCAGAAAAAATACAAGAAATGAAAAACAACGATATTAATGTGCGAGAATTCGAAAGAATAAAAAAGAAAATATACGGTGACTATGCTGTAGAATACAACAATGTAGCAGACATTGGCAGAATGTTCGCATCAGATTATATAAAAGGAATAAACAGCTTCGAATACATGGATAAATTCGAAGAAATAGATGCAGAATATGCAAAACAAGTACTAAATGAAATATTCACAGAAGACAAAATGATTATGTCTGTGATAAAAGGAAAAAATTAATTTTTAATATATTTAAAGGGACCCAAACATCTTTTTTTAAAATATCAATATGTCGTTCTTGGTCGGAGCTCCTAACGGACTCCTCAAAAGGCGAACTTCCAATTGAATTTTGAAAAAAAGATGTTTTGGCCCTTTTTAGAGAAAATTGCTGTTATATTATTCTATTTGAAGTCGAATTTATTTGTCAAATTTTATAATATTCTGATATATAATAACAGAATATAAAAAATAACATTATAAAAGGAAAAATATTAAGAAAATAAGTGGAAAAATGCAACACGAAAAACGGCGTAAACCATTGAAAATCCTTGACTCTAGACTATATATGTGGTATTTTGAAATAAAGGAAAAATGTGTGGAGAAAAAGGAGAAAAACAAATGCTAAATGATAAAATTTGTAAATTAAGAGAGAAACTTAATGAAAGCATAATAAATGGAGAAGATTATAGCATAATTTATCAGTTGAGTATTGAATTAGATGAATTAATTGCACAATATTATGAAAAATTAACAAAAAATAGTTGACTAAAATATTTTTATTCTATATAATTGAGTAAGAAAACAAAGAAAAAGGAAAGAAAATGAAGAGAAAAGTAAAAATTTTTAGTATTATAATGTTAATAATAATTACGCTATCATCATTTATGGAAACAGTATCATATGGTCAAGAAACAATAAAACCTGGAGATTACAATCCAAATGATAGAACAGAAGAAGTGCCAGAAGAATTTACCAAAACAATTGGAATAATTGCAACAGGTATACAAACAATAGGTATAATACTTTCTGTTATTGTTATTGGAATCTTAGGAATAAAATTTATGACTGGATCTGTTGAAGAAAAAGCAGATTATAAAAAGTCAATTATTCCATATCTCGTGGGAACAATACTTCTTGTAACTATTGGAACAATTATACGAATAATAAACAATTTAACAACACAAGCTATGGGAGATTAAAATTACTGTTGAAAAAAAGCAAAAAATATAGTATAATATAGGAATAGAGGAGTATTTTATGAAAAAATATATAAAGGTAATACTAAATATTTGCATAGTATGCTTTATGTTATTAAATATATGCGCTCCAAGTATATATGCAGCAGATACTACCATGGGAGGAATTGTAAAAGACGCAAATGACTTCCTGCAAGAAGGATTGTCAAGAGATAATCCATTAAATCCTGGTGCTTTAGAAAGTGGGTCAAAACTTTTATACAATATTTTATTTACAATAGGAATTGCAGTTGCCTTAATATGGGGATTAGTATTAGCAATACAATTTATTACGGGTAGTATAGGTGAAAAAGCAGATGTAAAGAAAAATTTAATCGTATATGTAATTGGATGCATTATAATATTTGGCGCGTTTGGAATTTGGAGTATGTTGCTAAATTTCTTAGAACCAATTTCAAAATAAATTAGTTATTAATATTCTTACGAAAGTAAGTTTTTATAAAATAGAAAAATAAGGAGGAATAAACATGAAAAAGACAGTAAAAATCATATCTACAATATTACTTGCAATAATGCTTTTAACAAGTATTTCAACAGTTGCTCTTGCTAAGGTAGACTTAGATAAAACATTAAAAGGCGTAGAAAGTGCTACTGGCGGAGATGGAGAACAAATTGCTAATGTTGGTGGAAATATTGTTAATATAATTCAAATAGTTGGAATTGTCGTTGCTGTAATCGTATTATTAGTTATTGGTATTAAATACATGATTGGTAGTGCATCAGAAAAAGCAGAATACAAGAAAACAATGATACCATATATAGTCGGAGCAGTATTAATCTTTGCTGGGACATCATTAGTAAAAGTTATTTACTCATTAGCAAGTTCTGTAGCACCAACAAAATAGTGTTACACGAGTATTACATAAGTATTACAATAAAATTAAAAGTGCATGTAAATGCACTTTTTTTTGTTTTTAGGTTACATTTTGTTACAATATGTGCTATAATTTAATATATAATATTATGTTAAAACGGAGGAAGTCTATGGGAACATATAATGTGCCTAGAAATGTAAAAGGAGAAGGTAGGATTCTATTCATTTTTACAACAAAAAGCTTAATATATAGTGTAGTAGGAGTTGGCGTTGGATTAATATTTTATTTAATATTTAAGCTAATGAGTCTAACCATTGTTGGAATTGCTATGGTTGTATTATGTGCATTAATTGGGTATTCAATAGGAATGTTAAAAGTGCCAAACATAGGTATATTAAAGGCAACTAAAGTTGTTGGTGGCGAGAACGTGGACGATGTAATAAAAAGAGCAATAAAATTTAAACAAAAGAGAAACAAAATTTACATCTATGATGATAAGGAGGAAAATACAAATGACAGATAATACATCATTTTTAACGATTATATTATATGTAATGCTAGCGATAATGTTTGCTTTGGCAGTAGCACTTATTTTTATATATTTAAACATGAAAGTTAAAGAAAAACAAAAGGAGAAAGAAGACAGTGCAGTAGCAGAGTCTAAACCAGTAAAAAAATCTTCATCAAAAACTTTTAATGTTGGTTCAGTTTTCGACTTCATGGAATTCGATAAAATTGAAGATAACATGATTATACAGAAAAAAGGTGCTAGATATGTAATGGTTGTTGAATGCCAAGGTATTAACTACGACTTAATGTCACAAGCAGAAAAAGTTGGAGTTGAAGAAGGATTTATACAATTTTTAAACACCTTATCACATCCAGTTCAAATATATACACAAACAAGAAAAATTAACTTGGAGAGTAGCATCCAAACTTATAAAGCAGAAGTTGATAAAATAGAACAAGAATATAGTAGACAAAAGATGAGATATCAAAATATAATGGCATCACCAAATGCCACAGCAGAACAGAAAAAACAAGCTTTATATGAGTTTACAAAAGACAAAAACTTATATGAATATGGTAAAGACATTATATACAACACAGAAAAGATGAGTTTAAATAGAAATATATTAAACAAAAAATATTATATAGTAATTCCATATTATTCAGAAGAACTTGGACAAAATGATTTTGACAAAGATGAAGTTAGAGAGATGGCTTTCTCGGAATTATACACAAGAGCACAGGCTATAATAAGAACTTTGTCAGTATCAGGTGTTATGGGAAGAGTACTTTCATCAACAGAACTTGCAGATTTACTATATTTTGCATATAACAGAGAAGATGCCGAAGTTTATGGTGTTGACAAGGCAATTAAAGCTGGATACAACGAGTTATATTCAACAGCGCCAGATTACATGGATAAGAAAATGGAAATGTTAGACAAACAAATAGAAGATGCTGCAGTTAATTTGGCAAGTGATAAAATTGCACAAGTTCAAACAGAAAAAGAGAAAGAATATCAAAGAAAAGTTGAAACAGAAGATGACATAATAAATAACTTAGCACAACTTATAATTCAAGAAAACGAAGCAATGCTTGGAAAAGACGTTGCAGAGAAAGCAAAAGAAAAAGTAAGGAAGGAGAAGAAAGCTAATGTTCAATAAAAAACGTAAAGCTACTAATAATGATTTGCAATTTCAAAGAAATGATTATACGAGTGATGAGCAAATTCCAATATTGCACAAGAAAACAATAAAAGAATTAATTGCACCTTCTGGAATAGACGCAAGTAATATTGACCACTTAGAGATTATATCAAATGTAAAAAGATATGCTAGAAGCTTCTTCGTTTCTGCATTACCAAGAATGTGTACATTTCCAGAATTATTTAGAGATATGTATATGTTTGGAGACATAAATACATCAATATATATAACACCAATTCAAGAATCTAGGTCTCAAAACGAGTTGAATAGAACGATAAATGAGCTAGAAACAGAAAGAATTGTTGCAGCAGATAGAGGAAATATCAATAGAGAGAGCAACTTAGCTCAAAAAAGATATGAAGCAGAAAGCTTAAGAGATGAGATTGCAGCAGGTTTTAATAAACTTTATGAAGCATCTGTTGTGTCTACATTGTTTGCGTATAGTTTGGAAGATTTAGACAAGCTTACTAAACTATTAGCAACAGAAATGTCGAAATCTTTGGTTGGAATAAAAAGTGCATGGGCAATGCAAGAAGAGGCTTTCCAAAGCAATTTACCTTTGGCAGAAGATAAAATAAGAAAAACTCATACATTTGACCGTAGATCTATGGGAACAGTATTCCCATTTACTACATCAGAAGTTGGTCACTCAACAGGTATTCCACTTGGATTTAATAAACAAACTGGCGTACCAATATTATTTGATAACTTCCATAGCTCACTTACGAACTATAACATGGTTATATTTGCTAAGTCTGGTGCCGGTAAATCTGTAACAATGAAGACCTTAATTTCAAGGTCTGCAGTACTTATGGGAATACAAAGCTTAGCACTAGATGCCGAAGGTGAGTATAGCATAGTTGCAGAAAGTTTAGGCGGAATAAACGTTGTACTAAGCCCTAACTCAAAAACAGTTATAAATGTTTTTGATATAGAAACCGAAGTTGTAAAAGATGAAATAACAGGAAGAGAAAGAGCTGTATTAAACGTAGAAAACAAAGTAGAGGACGTTACACAAGCGCTACTTACAATGGCAAGAGGTAGTACAAGAAGCCAAGATATTAATGAGGTAACAAAGCAAATTATTGCAGAATCTGTTGCACAAGAGTATGCAGCATATGGAATAACAAGTGACCCAATGAGCTTATATGAAGCAGCTGGAAGAGGCAACGGAGACATATTAGGAAGAGCAAGAAAGAAAATGCCAACAATTGGGTCATGGTATAAGCGTTTACAAAGAAATGCAGAAAGCAATACAAACCAAGATTACAGATTTCACTACAGTTATTTGTTAAAAGTTATGAAACAATACATAAGAGAATATGATGGTCAAATGGCATACTTTGACGGACAATCAACATTTGACTTATTAGATGGAACATTATTTATAAACCTAGACATATCACAACTAGAAGAAAGATTTGCAAGACCACTTGCACAACAAATATTACTTTCTTGGATATGGGAAAAATACGTTAAGAAAAACAGTGAAGATAGAAGAAAAGCTGCTAAGAAGAGAGTTTTGGTTGATGAGGCATGGATGTTATTGCCATACCCAGAAGCTGTAGACTTCTTAAACACAATGGCTAGACGTGCGAGAAAAAGAAACGTATCACTTGCAATAATTTCTCAGAGATTCCAAGACTTCTACGAGAAACCAGAAGTACAAGCAGTTTTAACATCATCAGACACAAAGCTATTACTAGCACAAGATAAATCTGAAATTCAATACCTAAAAGAAGTATTTAAACTTAGCGAAGGTGAAGCAGGATTTCTAGTAACCTGCAACAAAGGAGAAGGATTATTGAAAGTTGGTGGAGACACTGCAATATTGCAAATAACACCAACTGCAAAAGAGTTTGAGTTTGTTGAAACAAACCTAAATAAGATGATGGAAAATAATCAAAGAAAATCATAATAGAGGGAGGAAGTAATGCATAAGATAATAAACAAAAAGTCAATACAAAAGATTACAGCAATTATTATAATAATGATAATGTGCAACTTTATTATGAGTGGGAAAGTTTGGGCAGTTGAGAAGTGGATGTCACTTGAGGAATATGAAAAACTTACTGTTGGAAGTATGGATATAAAACAAGAGGTATCCGCTACAAGTCAAGCTGTGATAAATGTGGCTAATAAATGGAACATAACTCCGGAACAAGCACTGGAAGTAATAAAAAATCATGCAACAGAAGCGAATACGTTAGGGATAATGGAAGAAATGGCAGATACTGGGACTACATATTCCGTGTATAATATAAAACTTCAACCAACAGAAGAAGAAATAAAAAAGTATAATATACCAGTGGATGACGATGGATATGCGAGTGCAGATACGTCTTATTGGGGAGAAACTTCCGATTTAGAAGGTGCAGAAGGTGATAAAGTAGGTGGATTATTGATAGACCCAATTGCATCGCTTCTACAAGGAATTGGAGACGGTGTAAATAGACTAATTCAGATAATGTTAATAGGAGATAATTCACCAGTACATTATGACAGAGGTTTCTATGACTCACCAACTACAATAACAGATGTAGTTAGTAATAATAAGGTAAAAGAGGGAGATGAATCAAATCTTCCCACAGAGAAAATTGTAAAAGATTATATTGATGGACCTCTAGGAGGTTATACAATAGCTGATATAAAACTGACTCCTGCAGAAATTTTTGCTGGAAATGTATCGGCTCTCGATGCAAACTTTTTTAAAACAGAGAATGATCATAAACAAGAACTGGGTGGAAGTAGCAAATCAATAGTTGAAAAACTAAGAGGAACAGTTTCGACATGGTATGTGGCTTTGAGAAATATAGCTATAGTAGGGCTTTTATCAGCGTTGCTATATATTGGAATTAGAATTGTCATAAGTTCAAGTGCAGGAGATAAAGCAAAGTATAAACAATTTTTTGTGGACTGGGTAGTAGCTTTGTGTTTGATATTTTTTATGCATTATATAATGGCTTTTACAATGACTATGAGTGAAACTGTGACAGATGTTTTGGCTGGAAATACAACTAGTCAGGGAAGAATACAACAAGTAATAGTAGAACTTACAGATAAAACGGGAAACAATACTTTCACAGAAACAAATGGTGTAGCAATAAAATTTAAAAGTAATTTTACGGGACTTGCAAGAATAAAAGCAGATTATGATAGTATATCTCTAAAAATTGGGTATACAATCTTATATATTGCTTTAACTGTTTACACAGTATATTTTGCATTTGTGTATTTAAAAAGATTACTAATGCTTGCTTTCTTTACAATGATTGCACCATTAGTTGCACTAACATATCCATTAGATAAAATAAAGGATGGAAAAGCACAAGCATTTAACTACTGGTTTAAAGAATATATGTTTTATGCTTTATTGCAGCCAATGCATATGCTTTTGTATACAGTATTTGTATCATCTGCATTATCTGTTGCGGCAAACAATTTGTTATATGCAATAGTTGCGCTAGCTTTTATAGTACCTGCAGAAAAGATAGTAAAGCAGATGTTTGGAATAAAAGGAAACACAGAATCTACACTTGGTGGGTTTGCAGGTGGAGCACTTGCTTCACAAGCATTTAATATGCTTAGAAAAGGTCCGTCAGCACCTAAGAAAGGTGGAGACGGCCCTAAAGGAGAAAAGGGTGTAAGATTTACAAATCCAAATAAAGCAAATGCTATGGATACACTCGCTGGAGATGCTATGGAAAATGGAGTAGAAAATGCTGCACAAACAGCTACTGCGGCTGGTATTGGAGCTGCAGCAGGAGCTGCTTCTGCTAATGCAAATAATGAAGAAACAGATAACAATGGCGTACATGTAGGTGATGATGGTGTAATTGATGGAGTGCAATTTAGAGAAATACCAGACAATGAACAACAAGGCAATGAGACAGAAAATCCTGCAATGCCTGAAAATAGTCAACAGCAAAATCAAAACCCTGATAATACTAATGCAAATGGAGATAATCAAAATGAAGATCCATTTGCAGCAATTAGAGCAAAAGCAAATAGTGCTAAAGGAAACTTAGGCGCAGCTATAAATAGCAGAGTCCAAAGTGCTGGCGGTTGGTCTGGCATTGCAAAAGGTGTTGGTATAACTGGAGCTAAACTTGCAGGTAGAGCTGCTATGATGACAACAATGGGTGCGTTAGGACTTGGAGTTGGTATTGTTGGAGGAGACATGAGTGATACACTTAAAGGTTTAGGTGCAGGATTAACAGCTGGTTATGCAACAGGTGGCAGATTAAATAGTGCTATTGGAAATACACTTACTGGAAACAATGCTGCGGGAAGATTCCTTGATGATGCAATTAGAGGAACTGGCCCTGAAAGGAAAAGAAACGATTATATAAGATCATACATGTCAAACCAAGAAAATAGAAATAGACTTATTGAAAAGAATCCTTCTATTAAGAAATCTGAACTTGATGCACAATTAAGACAAAGAGCAGAATTATCTTATGACTCAGGTGTTACAGATGCTAAAATGTTGGATAGGGCGGTTAAGTTACAAAAACAACTTGATGAGAAGAATCCTAGAGGCGTTGGAAATGCAGAAAGGCATGGAGCTAACTATGATAAAACTGTAGCAACTATGCAATTAGCAAGCAAATACAGTGATTCAACTTTCGAAAACGACGAGAAAATTGCTAAAGCACAAAATCGTTTAGCTACGAAACTTGAAAGAAACATGAGTGAAAGAACAAATGGCCCAATTGATGCAGATACTGCTAAAAAATATAAGGCTAGAGCAAAAGCTGAAGCTGCAGAGACAATGGGTAACATAGATTATTTAAAGAATGGATAATTTTTATAAAAAGCAATCAATCTAATAAATTGGTTGCTTTAATTTTTATAGAGAGGTATAAAGTATTGAGTAAAGACTGGAAATTTTCAGATTTATTCTTAACTAAAATATAAAAATGCATTAAAGTAATGACATAACTATAATTTTGATATATAATAAGGTTATGAAATGGCACTTTAGACTATGGTGTATGGTTCTTATGCCAATAAAGTAAAAAGGAGAAAGTTTCTATGGAAGAAAATAAAACACCAAATAAATCTGAAAAAGATATTATAAAAGAAAACATGCTAATTTTATATAAAGCATACCAAGATGGAGAGAAAAATACTGTTGATGAAATATCATATTATAAACAGATTGTGCTGCAAAGTGAAAAAAGCCCAATAATGTATGGATTGCAAGATGTGTATCCAGTAAACATAAAAGAGCCAGAAAAATTTTATGGAAATAGAGTTTTGCTATATCAAAATGGAACCCCTATTGCGATGATAGATGAAAATTCAAATATAAAATTTTCTAACGAATACTTAGAGCAAATGAAGTCTTTGAACCCTTCAATATATGCACTTTTGCATTCTATGAATGGTAAACATTATGAATTGCCACAAATACAAGAGGCAAGTGAAAAACTCCCAAATATAAACTCAAAACAAGAAGTTGAAGATTTTAAATTAAGCAAAGAAGAGCTTGAAAATGCAAAACAAAATGAGGTAGCTGGGCAAGGAATGACAAAAAAAGAGAATTCCCAAGAGGCAGAGAATGAACAAGAACCTGAAAATGAAGAAGAAAGCATGGAACAAATTGCAAAGCAGTCAGGAATTACTAAAGAGGATATTAAATCTTGCTCTGAAATTAATCCGCACGAAAGAATTACAGACCAGAAAAGCTTTGAAGATATAGCAAACGTTACAGGAAAATATTCAAAGATATTTGTAGTATCTGCAAATAGTCAAACGCGCGGAAATTCACTTTATTCGTTCTGGGGAATGACACAAGATGGAAAGATGGAACCAGTTCAAGGTTTGGAAGAAAGACAAGGAGTAAATACTGGAAAATCGATATATTCTATAAATAGAGACGGCTCACAAGTAAAAGAACAACAAACATCAGCATTGTTTACAATGCCTAATCAAAGAGAAGGATTTTCTGTTACAATTGGACAATACGGAATTATAGAAACAACATATGTAAGACGTAGTCCAAACGAAAATAAATATATAGGAAGTACTGTGAATTCATCAACACAAAAACCAACTACAAGAGAAGTTCAAGAATTTATGAATGATAGCAGAACAACTGATGCTGAATTAAAAGAAACAATAGATAAAACAGAACATCAACTTGGAGAAACATCTGAAACTAAGTTAAGAAATGTTGATGATAACCCCAATAATGATGTTGAAATTGATATGGACCAAGAAATAACTTTACATGACGGAACGATCACAACTCTTGCAAAAGAAGCAGAAACGTTAAATATTGCACCAGATGAATACAAAAAACAATTTGCAGAAAGAGAAGCTGATTGTTATGCTGACAAAGTAGAATTAATTAGAGAAGAACAGGCAGAGGAACAATCTGCAGAGCGTGCTGAAGAACATGAAGAAAGAGCAGAAAGGTCTTTAGAAAACGATGCGTGGGAGAGAATTAGAAAACATCAATAAAATAAAAAATTAATGTTTTTAAGCTTAAATATTTTTCAAATAAAAAAGACAAGCTATAGAAAAATTATAATTAGATTACAAATGAAAGAAATAGTTGAAATATACATAGCAAATAAAGTATAATAAAAGAGAAAAATATTTTTGCACAGAAAAAGCACATGGAAAAGTTAAGAAAGGAACTCAACAAATGAGAGAAAAAGAAAGAGAGGAAAGTAATGAAAATATGAAAAATACACGAGAAAAAAATAACAAAACACAAAAGCGGAATAACATTAGTGGCACTTGTTGTTACAATAGTTGTTTTGCTAATACTTGCGGGAGTAAGTATAAACTTAGTACTAGGCAATAACGGAATAATAGCAAAAGCAAAAGATGCGGAAACAAAATCTGCAGAAGCAAGCCAAAACGACTTAAAAGGAATGAATGCATTAACAGAAGAAATGAATAATGCATTAGGAGAAAAACCAAAAGTAGACTTATCAAAATATAAAATAGGAGACTTAGTAAATTACACACCAAATACTGAAAAAAGCGAAAGCACAGTAAACGAGAGTGAAAGTGGAACAAGTGAACAAAAAGTAGCAAAAGATGCAACACTAAAATGGAAAATATTAAATATAGATGAAGCGAACGGAACAGTAGATATAATAAGTGAAAATCCAACAAGTAGTACAGTAAAATTTTATGGAGCATTAGGATATCATAATGGGCCATATATAATGAATAAGATATGTGAAGAATTGTATAGTAATAGTACATTAAATGTAAAAGCAAGAAATATAAATTTATTAGATATGGAGAAACACTTAACAGCACCAGGAATAACAGCAAGAAATGGATATTCTAATGCAGTGCAATATGGAACAACAAAGACATATACAGATAGTTATAGTTATTACCCATTATTATATGATGGACAAAAAGGAGCAGGAGTAAATGTAACAGCAGAAAATGTAAGCACAATAGCTCAACCAAATAAAGACAGTGGAAATGATCCATATGAAGAAAGTGTAGAAACAACAAGTCCATTAACAGATAAGACATCAAAACAAGCAGATAATAAAGTATTAACAGTAACGCAAACATATTACAATATACCAATAAGTCCAGCAAATTATGGAGATGCAGCAAGTGTATTAAGCAATTCAAACCACTATTGGGTGGCTGCGCGCTATGTCGGTACTTACTCTGACTTTGCTTACTTTGGTCTTCGCTTTGCGGACACGAATACTTACGGTAATTACGTGTTCTACTCGTTCAACAACCCTCTTACGAGCAACAGCTATGGTCTTCGCCCCGTAGTTTCTCTACCATCTAGTCTCCTAACAGGAGAGAAAACGAATGATGCTTGGAATTTAAGCAAGTAGAAAAAATGAATGAAAAAACAATGAGCTAGGGAGGTGGTGGGAGAAAACGCCACTAGCAGTTAAACATAAAAGTTTACATAAAACTAAAAAATATAATGAATAATATCCAAAAATGAGCAACGAAATGCTTCAATTTTGGATGTTTTATTTTTGTAGAAAGTAAAAAGCAGTAATAAATTTGAGAAAAATAAATATCTATTAATAATGAGATAAAAAGTTATAATTTAATAAATTGTGTAGCTATAAGGGAGACGATAATGAAGAAAATATTATATAGTATGCTTATTTTCCTGCTAATTTTACTTAACTTTTCCACTGTCTGTGCAGATGATGTGGATAACGAGGTTGATTTTGAAGATACAATAGAAGTTACAGCTTCAAATGTGTCTGAACTTCCAAAAACAAATTCTAGAAGATATATTGTTTACGATAGAATCTCAAAAAGTATGATAATAGGAAAAAATGAAGATATTAAATCTGCCATGGCGTCCACAACAAAGATAATGACTACAATAGTCATATTAGAAAAAGCAGACTTGAATGAGACAGTAACTGTAAGTGCAAAAGCAGGTGGAACAGGTGGCTCAAGGTTAGGACTAAAAAGAGGAGACAAGGCTAGTGTAAGAGATTTGTTATACGGACTTATGCTAAGGTCGGGAAACGACGCTGCCGTAGCATTAGCAGAACATGTTGGTGGGAGTGTAAAAGAATTTGCAGAATTAATGAATGAGAAGGCCATTGAACTTGGACTTACAAATACACATTTTGTAACACCTCATGGACTAGATGATGCAAACCATTATACTACTGCGTTAGAGCTTGCAAAACTTACAGATTATGCAATGGATAATGAGACTTTTGCAAAAATAGTAGGAACAAAATCAACAACGATATACATAAATAATCAGTCAAGGCAAATAAACAACACTAACGAGTTATTAGGTGTACTAAACGGTGTGGTAGGTGTAAAAACAGGCTTTACAAACAATGCGGGGCGATGCTTAGTAACGGAAACCAAAAGAAATAACATGGATATAATTACAATAGTTTTGGGAGCAGATACCAAAAAAGACAGAACAAAAGATAGTGTGAATTTAATAGAATATACTTTTTCAAAATACAAAATGTATAATTTGGAAGAACAAATAATAGAAGAATTTAATAAATGGAAAAATATAAATGAGAAACGAATTTTAATAATAAAGGGAAAAACAAGTAATCCTAAATTAGCATTAGGTGCAATAGAAAAAGCAACAATACCAATCTGCGATAACGATAAAATTGAATACTCAATTAATGCATTAACAGAAATAGAGGCCCCGGTGGAACAATGGAATGTAATGGGAAAACTAACGGTAAAAATAAATGGCGAAATATTGGAGAACATAGATATAGTGAATGTAAATGAAGTGCAAAAACGAGATTGGAAAGATTACTTTAAAATAGTGCTAAATAGATTTGAAGATATGGGAAAAATGCTAATAAATCAGCAAATATAATATCTCTATGAGAAAATTAGAAAGTATCTATGATTATATTATTATATCTACATAATAATATAATCATAGTTGCTACATGCGTGCGGCTTTTATTATTTATAGGCTCTTATTCCATTCCTTCAATTTTTCTTCTAGCAATTTGAAGTTTACTGTATTTTTTATGTAACCGATTTCTTCGTTTTTTAGTTTTTGTTTATATACAATCTCAGCATTTTTCATGATTTTCTCTGAATTGTTGTTTATATATCTTAATTCACCTAAAATTACTTCTTTGTATTTTTTATTACGTTCATTGCTAATTACATATGGTTCTAATTCTGTAATTGGAACAGGTATCATATTACTTATTCTTAAAGTTCCATAAAGTCTATCACTATTATAAATTCTAATTATTGTTTTTGTGTCTTTTCTAATAATCTTTTTTTCATAATCAATGTAATCTGACTTTTTAGGAGACGACATTGGAATATAATAATTAAAATCGTTTACTGTCAATACAATTCCTAAATATTTTCTGGTTTGAGTTCTTATATCTTCTTTATTGTCGTAGATTCTTTCATCAAATTGTCTTAAATATTTTATGTATTTATCACTAACACTATATAAATTTAATTTCATACTTACCTCCTAAAAAATAAGAGAAGAATCTTGCCGATGTCTTCTCTTGATTTTAACTTTCGCATTTAATGGTAGTGAAACACCCGATTTATAACTTTCTCATTTTTAAGGCTGTGAAACACCCGATTTATAACTTTCTCGTTTAATGGTAGTGAAACACCACGATTTTTATATATTTATTATATAATTTTTTCATGAACTTTGTCAAGTAAATTTTAGTAATAAATATACATTAATATTTTATTCTGAATTTTAAAAAAATATACGATTTACCCTTACGGAAACTGGAAAAATTTCATAATAATTCATTGACTTTAGTGTCATGATATGGTAAAATAATAAAGCTAGTATAAATAGCTTTATTTTATTGTGCTAGCAAATTAAAATTAGGAGGTGAAATTTAAGTGCCAACAATTAATCAATTAGTAAGAAAAGGAAGAAAAACTACTACAACAAAATCAACATCACCAGCTTTACAACATGGATACAATTCTATGAAAAAGAAAACAACAGATAGAAGATCTCCACAAAAAAGAGGTGTATGTACTGTAGTAAAAACTGTTACACCTAAGAAGCCAAACTCAGCTTTAAGAAAAGTTGCCAGAGTTAAGCTTTCAAACGGATACGAAGTAACATCTTATATTCCAGGAATCGGACACAATTTACAAGAGCACAGTGTTGTTCTTATAAGAGGAGGAAGAGTAAAAGACCTTCCAGGTGTTAGATACCATATTATAAGAGGAACTTTAGATACAGCAGGTGTTAAAGACAGAATGCAAGGAAGATCTAAGTATGGAGCAAAACGCCCTAAGAAATAAAAATAATACTTAGATATGGGTGCATATAACTTACTAATTTAAGGTTCTTAAATTTAGCATAGATATATAGCACTAAACTAAAAATGTTTTAAGAAGAAAAGCCGAAGGCTTAGTATTAAACTTTTTAGAGTACCGAAGATACTAGGTAAGAGAAAATAGTATCAATTTTATAAGGAGGGAAGAAAAGTGCCAAGAAAAGGATTTATAGCAAAAAGAGATGTTTTACCAGATCCAATATACAATAGCAAAGTTGTTACAAAGTTAATAAACAACGTTATGTTAGATGGTAAAAAGACAGTTGCTCAAACTATCGTTTATGATGCATTCGATATCATAAAAGAAAAAGAGCAAAAAGATCCACTAGAAGTATTTGAAGCAGCACTAAATAACGTAATGCCAGTTCTAGAAGTTAAAGCTAGAAGAATTGGTGGTGCTACATACCAAGTACCATTAGAGATTAGACCAGAAAGAAGACAAACATTAGGTCTTAGATGGTTAGTTTCATATGCTAGAAAGAGACATGAAAAAACAATGTCAGAAAAATTAGCAGGAGAAATAATGGATGCAGTTGCTGGAAATGGTGGAGCATTCAAGAAGAAAGAAGATATGCATAAGATGGCTGAAGCTAATAAAGCTTTTGCTCACTACAAATTTTAAAAATTTAAACTATAAGCGTCGTCTAACTTCGTTAACCTTCATCTAAAAATATACTCGACGTACACCACGTACGCCTCCGTTATTTTTGATTCGGTTGCCTTGTTATACTTGCTTCTAGTTGAAATTTTACATGTATATTAAAAGAAAAAATTATTTAGAAAGGAAGAAAAAATATGGCCGGAGACGGAAGAGAATTTCCTTTAGAGAAAACAAGAAATATAGGAATAATGGCTCACATTGATGCAGGAAAGACAACAACAACAGAGAGAATACTTTTCTACACAGGAAGAACACACAAAATAGGTGAGGTTCATGATGGTGCTGCTACTATGGACTGGATGGCCCAAGAGCAAGAAAGAGGTATTACAATTACATCAGCTGCTACAACTTGCCACTGGTTAGGTAATAGAATAAACATTATCGATACTCCAGGACACGTTGATTTTACAGTTGAGGTTGAGAGATCTTTAAGAGTTCTTGACGGTGCTGTTCTAGTACTTGCTGCAAAAGGTGGAGTTCAACCACAATCTGAAACAGTTTGGAGACAAGCTGACAAATATATGGTACCAAGAATGGTATATGTAAACAAAATGGATATTACTGGTGCTGATTTCTATGGTTGTATAAACCAAATAAAAGAAAGACTAGGAGCTCATCCAGTTCCAATCCAATTGCCTATAGGTGCAGAAGACAATTTCAAAGGAATTGTTGACTTAATAAAAATGAGAGCATTTATTCATAAAGACGATTTAGGAAAAGACATAGAAGAATGTGATATTCCTGAAGATATGAAAGCAGATGCTGAAAAATATAGACAAGAAATGATTGAAGCAGCAGCAGAACAAGATGATGAATTAATGATGAAATACTTAGATGGTGAAGAACTATCTGAAGCTGAAATCAAATCAGGATTAAGAAAAGGAACTATATCAAACGCTCTAATTCTTATGACATGTGGTTCATCATACAAGAACAAGGGTGTTCAAGAATTATTAAATGCAATCGTTGACTACTTACCATCACCACTTGATATTCCAAACATCAAAGGTGTTGATGAAGATGGAAACGAAGTTGAAAGTAAGACTGATGACAATGCTCCATTTGCAGCATTAGCATTCAAAATAATGACAGATCCATATGTTGGAAAACTATGTTTCTTCAGAGTTTACTCTGGAACATGTACAACAGGAACTACTATTTTAAATGCTACAAAGGATAAGAAAGATAGAATAGGAAGAATCCTATTAATGCATGCAAATCATAGACAAGATATTGAAAAAGTTTATGCAGGAGATATTGCAGCAGCAGTTGGACTAAAAGATGTATCAACAGGTGATACATTATGTGATCCAGATCACCCAATTATACTTGAATCAATGGAATTCCCAGAGCCAGTTATCGATATAGCTATCGAGCCAAAAGACAAGGCTAATGGAGAAAAAATGGGAATAGCTTTAGCAAAACTTGCTGAAGAAGACCCAACATTCAAAACATGGACAGACCAAGAATCTGGACAAACAATCATCGCTGGTATGGGTGAGCTTCACCTAGATATCATCGTAGACAGATTAAAGAGAGAGTTCAAAGTTGAATGTACAGTTGGTAAGCCACAAGTTTCTTACAAGGAAACAATCAGAAATAAGGTTAAAGTTCAAGGTAAGTTTGTTCGTCAATCTGGTGGACACGGACAATATGGTGATGTATGGTTCGAAATGGAACCATTAGAGCCAGGTTCTGGAGTTCAATTCGAGAGCAAAATCGTTGGTGGTGCCGTTCCAAAGGAATACATCAAACCAATCGAAGATGGATTAAGAGAATCTGCTATGAGTGGTATATTAGCTGGATACCCAGTTATAGACTTCAAAGCAACATTAGTTGATGGTTCTTACCATGAAGTTGACTCATCTGAAATGGCATTCAAGATTGCTGCATCTATGGCTTTCAAAGAAGGATGTAAGCAAGCAAAATCTGTTATATTAGAGCCTATAATGAAGGTTGAAGTAACTGTTCCTGAAGAATACATGGGAGATGTTATTGGAGACATTAACTCTAGACGTGGTAGAATGGAAGGAATGGAAGCTAGAAACGGTAACCAAATAATAAGAGGATTTATTCCACTTTCAGAAATGTTTGGTTATGCAACAGACTTACGTTCTAAGACACAAGGTAGAGGAACATATTCAATGGAACCAAGCCATTACGAAGAAGTTCCAAAGTCTGTATTAGAGCAAATAGTTGCTTCTAGATCTAAGAAAGCAGAATAATATACAAATATGTATATATTGTGAAAACAAAAATAACACTTGCATTTTACTTGAAAATATAGTAAAATGCAGGTGTGAAATAAGATATTAATTTTAAATATAAATAGTCATGAGCAAGACTCAAGACTAACTAAAAAGGAGGAAAATTAAATGGCAAAGGAAAAATTTGTAAGAACAAAGCCACACGTAAACATTGGTACAATTGGTCACGTTGACCACGGTAAAACTACTACAACAGCAGCTATTACAAAATACTTAAGCTTATTAGGACAAGCTAAATACGAAGCATACGATCAAATCGATGGTGCTCCAGAAGAAAGAGCAAGAGGTATTACAATTAATACTGCTCACGTTGAATATGAAACAGCAAAAAGACACTATGCTCACGTTGACTGCCCAGGACACGCAGACTACGTAAAGAACATGATCACTGGTGCTGCTCAAATGGATGGTGCTATATTAGTTGTTTCTGCAGCTGATGGACCAATGCCTCAAACAAGAGAGCATATATTACTAGCTAGACAAGTTGGTGTTAAATACATCGTTGTTTACCTAAACAAATGTGATATGGTTGATGATCCAGAATTATTAGAATTAGTTGAAATGGAAGTTAGAGACCTATTATCAGAATATGGTTTCCCAGGAGACGAAATTCCAGTTATAAAAGGATCTTCATTAAAAGTACTAGAAAGTACATCAACAGATCCAAATGCACCAGAATATCAATGCATTAAAGAATTAATGGACGCAGTTGATACTTATATCCCAACACCAGCAAGACCAGTAGATAAGCCATTCTTAATGCCTATCGAAGATGTTATGACAATAACAGGTCGTGGAACAGTTGTTACTGGTAGAGTTGAAAGAGGACAAGTTAAGATTCAAGACGAAGTTGAAATCGTTGGAATTAAACCTTCTACAAAAACTATCGTTACAGGTGTTGAAATGTTCAAGAAAACACTTGACCAAGCTGAAGCTGGAGACAACATCGGAGCATTATTAAGAGGTGTTCAAAGAACAGATGTTGAAAGAGGACAAGTTCTTGCAAAACCAGGATCTATACATCCACATACAAAATTCAAAGCACAAGTATACGTTTTAACTAAAGACGAAGGTGGACGTCATACTGCATTCTTCAATGGATACAGACCACAATTCTACTTTAGAACAACAGACGTTACAGGTGTTATCGAACTAGAAGCTGGAACAGAAATGGTTATGCCAGGAGATCACGTAAACATGACAATCGAACTTATTACTCCAATCGCTATCGAAAACGGATTAAACTTCGCTATTCGTGAAGGTGGAAGAACAGTTGGATCAGGAGTTGTTTCTGATATAATTGAATAATCTATGAATATTTAGAGAATAAATAATCATTATATTAATAAGTAATTATTTAAGGATAGTAAGGCAGCTATCACGCCAGAGATGGTCTTAAAAGAGATGTGGGGAACGCCGTCCCACTAAATAATTACAAATGAAAATAGCAAGGGTTACAGAGATTTGTAATATCTTGCTATTTTTATTATTATCTTTTTTTAGATTTATTGTAAACAAAGAAAATTATATGATTTTAGTTTTGCCATATACCCAAATTTATTGATGCATATTATTGTTATTAATGCCAATATATGATAAAATAATTAAAGTCAAGAGAGGAAAGTAAAATGAATAAACAGATTGGTATGGTAAATTATAAAGTAATAGAATTATTGGATTTAAATTATAAAGAAGAATTACCTATATTCTTAGGTGATAGTAATATAGAGCATATGAAAAAACAACATTTTGAGGACTATGAAAAATATGGAGAAGATATAAAGAATATAATAAATAATCCAACATATGTTGCAAGAAATCCTAATCAGGATTCAATAGAGTATATAAAAGAATATAAAATAGACAATGCTTTTGTGTTGGTTGCAGTAAGGATAAGTAGTAAAGGCACTATGTTTGCTAAAACATTATTTACTATGACCGAAAGAAAGAAAAATATATACTTAAAAAATGGATATGCAAAAAAATATGAATAATTACTTGCAAATGAAAACAATGTATGTTAAAATAAATATAGCATATAATAATGTAAAGAAAGTTTCTGAGGGCGGAACAGGCAGCCGCCACCCGTAGTTAGGAGATGTAGGAAGGTCAACCTACCTAAACTTTCTTGACGGGGTAGGATTAATCCTACCTTTTTTTATATTTAAAATTCGCTATAGCGAAAAGTAATATAATGAATTTATTTTTTGATATTAAAAATTAATAAAAATGCAATTTTATAAGTGAATCTTTTTTTGAGAGAACAATAAAATGCCTGAAAAATTGCCAAATTAAATTGACTTTTGGCCGATTTAAGTATATACTTTAAGCGTAAATACTAAAGAAACAGAGGATGAACTAATCAGATTTATAACTTACGAAAGGAAAGCTAATAAATATGAAAAAAACAACAATATCAAGCATAATAATAGCAATATCAATGATAGTATTCACGACTAAGGTACAGGCAGCTACAGGAAAAGTAACAACAGAAACTTTGAATTTAAGAAGCAAGGCTTCAACTGATTCGTCAGTGGTAAAGTTACTTAACATGGACGATGAGTTGGAAATCATATCAGAAGAAGGAAATTGGTATAAAGTTAAGGTTGGAGAAAATGAAGGCTATGTTAGTAAAGACTATGTAAAAGTTGATAAAACATCAACAGAAACAAACAATACGACACCAACCGATAATAACAAAAATAATTCTGGTGCAAATTCAACAGAAAATAAAAACAATGAAATGACTTCAAGTCAAACCACATCAAACACTGTAACACCAAATTCTACTTTAAAACTTGAAAAAGATGTTACGATAAAAATATTACCATTAATAAATGCGAATAATCTTGGAACGGCAAAAGCTGGTGATGAAGTTACTGTTATTACAACAGCAAATAACTGGATATTTATAGAAACAAGCGAAATTGCTGGCTGGATAGTAAAAGATTCAAGTGTGGGACAAGTTAAGAGTTCAGAAGATAAACATACTGGCTCAAGTACAGATAATAACACCACAGATACTAGCAATAATGATGACAAGGGTGAGGAACAAACTGATACCAAAACTAATACGGATAATAATGACGATACAACTTCATCAGATACAAATTATACTAAAACAACCAAATACATTAATGCTTCGTCAGTATATGTTAGAAAAGAAGCTTCAACAAGTGCCGAAATAGTAACGACTTTAATTAGAAACACTGATGTTACAGTTGTTGGAGAATCAGGAGATTGGTACAAAGTTACATATAAAGATTACAGTGGATATATTTATAAAGAACTATTGTCAGATAAAAAAACAGAAGAAACAAATAGAAGTAGCGCTAATAGAGAAAGCGCTACAACTGTTTCAAGTGTAAATACTGAAACTACAACAGAAGAAACGTCAAAGGGACAAAAGATCGTAGAATATGCAAAACAATATTTAGGATGTCCATATGTTTATGGAGGTTCGGGGGATAAATCTTTTGACTGTTCTGGATTTACAATGTATGTGTATAAGAAATTTGGATATACATTAAGCCATTCTGCAATAGCGCAATCTAAAGTTGGAACATATGTTGCAAAAGAAGATTTAAAAGCCGGGGACTTGGTATTTTTCTTAGATTATGAAACAATGGATGGCATAGGACATTGTGGAATATATATTGGAAATGGCGAATTTATACACGCTTCTTCTGGAAGTGGATATTGTGTAAAAATATCAAACTTATTAACAGGAAGCTATAACACGAGATATGCTACAGCTAGAAGGTTAATCTAATAAGAGCACGACGTAATAATATAGAGTTTTATAAATAATATAGGGCAATTTAAAAGGAGAATGTTAGTGAAAAGACCACTTTTAATTGTTACTATATCATACATATTAGGAATAATTATAGGGGTATACTTTAAGCAAAGTATACTCTTAATTTTGCTTGCAGGAATTATTGGGATTGTATTTTGGAAAATAATAAAAAAGAAAAAAATTGTAATTGTTGCAATATGTATTGTACCATGTTTATTGTCTTGCCAGCAGACCAATAATTTAAATAATAAATACAATAAAATGTATAAATTAGATGATGAAAACATTGCAATAACGGGAACTGTGTGCAGTCAAATAAAGGAGACTGATTATAAGTATTCTGTTAATATTAAACTAGAAAATAAATTAAAATTAACAGTCTATATAGATAAAAAAGAAAATGTTTCAAAATTAGAATACGGCAATAAAATATCTGTTACAGGAACGTATAAGAAGCCAACAGAGAAAAGAAATTATAAAGGCTATGATTATATGAAATATTTAAAGACTAAAAAGATATGTGGCTCTTTAATGGTAGATGGAGAAGTAAAGCTGATAAAAACAAAAAAAATTAATTCAATATTTACAATAATAAATAAATTATCGATAATTTTTAAACAAAATTTGAAGAAATTATTACCAGAGCAAGAAGCTGAACTTGAACAGGGAATTTTATTAGGAGACACGTCTGATATAGAAAGTGATATAAAAGATGATTTTAGAGAATGTAATTTATCGCACATGCTAGCAGTATCTGGAGCTCATTTATCTTATCTAGTGTTAGGAATAAATACTGTTTTAAGCAAAAAGGCATTTGGAATACGAAGAAGAAAAATTTTATCTATAATATTTATCTTAATTTTTATGGTTATTGTTAATATGAGCCCATCGGTTGTAAGAGCTGGAATATCAACTATTATAGCAATATTTGCAACTTTAATTTACAGAAAACAAGATACATATACAACAATTTCAATTGCTTTGTTATTAACATTATTAAATAATCCATTAGCAATTTTTGATGTTGGATTACAGCTGTCATATCTTGCAACTTTAAGCATAATAATTTTTTATTCTAAATTTACCCAAAAACAATTTAATAATAAAGTAAAAAAGTATTTGTATGAGAGTGCGATGCTCACTTTGAGTGCAAACATTTTAATTCTTCCAATTACAATCTATGAATTCAACACAATTCCAATAAACTCAATAATATCAAATTTGTTAGCTGGTCCATTGCTTGGAATATGCATAATATTAGGCATGTTCACAGTAATTATTTCAACAGTTTGTTTTCCTGTGTCAAAATTAATAGCATTTCCATTGCAAATTATTTTAAAAATTCTAATAAAGATAATAGAATTAATTTCTAAAATTCCATTTGGAAATTTAACTGTAAAAACTCCATGGTTCATAGTAGTGTTTTTAACCTATGCAATAATTGCCACATTAATACATAACAAAAAGAGAATTACTAAAATCTTAACAATAATTACATTAATAATATTTATTGTTATGCAGGTTTGCACTTTTATAAATATTGATGGAAAACTAAAAATCTATTTTATAGACGTAGGACAAGGAGACAGCATGCTTGTAAAAACTGTGATTGGAAAAAATATTTTAATTGATGGCGGTGGAAGTAAGGATTCAGATTATGATATAGGCGAAAAGATTTTAGTACCATATTTGCTAGATAGAAGAATAAAAACATTGGATTATGTAATTATATCACATTTTGATGAAGACCATGTTGGTGGAATATTGACTGTTATGCAAGAGTTGAAAGTGAAAAAAGCAATAATTGCAAGACAATTTGAAAACTCTAATAATTATAAAAAATTTATTAAATTAGCACAAGAAAAGAAGATTAAAGTTATTGTTGTAGAAGCTGGAGATGTGATAAATATAGAAAAAAATATAAAGCTAAAAGTTTTATGGCCAGACTCAAAAAATAAGATTAATGAAAATGTTTTAAACAATAATTCGCTTGTTTGCAAGTTAGAATACAAAAGTTTTTCAATAATGTTGACTGGAGATATAGAAGAAATTGCAGAAAATGCAATATTAACCAAATATAAAAATAATGCAAAAATATTGAAAGCTAATATTCTGAAAGTAGCACATCACCGGCTCTAAAAGTTCATCAACAGAAGAGTTTATCAGAGCTGTAATGCCGGAGATTGCACTAATTGGAGTTGGAAAAGACAATAGCTTTGGACATCCATCTGATGGAACAATAGAAAGACTTAACAAAATAAAATGTAAAATATTAAGAACAGATGAAAATGGAGAAATTGAATTGTTTGTGAACAAATTCCAATTTATTGACTATTTGACTATTTTATAGTATTATATATTTGTTGAATAGTAAATTGAAGATAGGAGTTTTAATATATGTTATGTTCAATGTGTAAGAAAAACACAGCAGTAATATTTATAAATAAACAAGGCGCAGACGGCAAAGCCGAAGTTGAAGGTTTATGTTATGAATGTGCTAAAAAGAAGGGAATAAATCCAATAGATACAATGGCAAAACAGGCTAATCTATCGGATAAAGATATACAAGATTTATCTAATAAATTAGATACAATGTTTAAGAATCTATCAGACAACATGGCTGATATAGATGAAGATGAACTTTCAGAAATGATTAATGGAGAAAGTGAAATAGAGGGTGCTCAAGGAGTTCCTCTTGGCTCGATTTTTTCCGGATTGTTTGGAATAAAGCAAAATGGAGATGAGTCATCAAATTATTCATCTGGTGGGACTCAAAAGGTTAAGGAGAAAACTAAGCCAAATAAAAAGAGAAAAGCACTAGACACTTATGGAACCAATCTAACAGTTAAGGCTAAGAATAATCAAATTGACAGAGTTATTGGAAGAGACAAAGAAATTGAAAGAATGATACAAATTTTAAATAGACGTTCTAAAAATAATCCATGTTTGATTGGTGAGCCGGGTGTTGGAAAAACAGCAATTGCTCAAGGCTTAGCTCTTAGAATTGCAAGCGGAAGTGTACCTGCTAAACTTTTAAACAAAGAAGTTTATCTATTAGACATGACAGCTGTAATTGCTGGAACACAGTTTAGAGGCCAATTTGAGGCTAGAATGAAGGCTATAATAGATGAATGTAGAAACGATGGAAATATTATTTTAGTAATTGATGAGATTCATAACATTATAGGAGCTGGAGATGCAGAGCATTCAATGAATGCAGCAAATATTTTGAAACCATCACTTGCAAATGGCGAACTACAAATGATTGGAACAACCACGTTAAAAGAGTACAGAAAATATATTGAAAAAGATACTGCTTTAGAGAGAAGATTCCAACCAATAATTGTAGAAGAGCCATCTGTTGAGGATGCAATTTCAATATTGCAAGGAATTAAGCAATATTATGAGGACTATCACCATGTAAGAATTTCGAATGATATAATTAGACAGATTGTAAATATGTCTGAAAAATATATTCATGATAGATTTTTACCAGACAAGGCTATCGACATATTAGATGAAGCTTGTTCAAAAATAAACCTAAATGATAAAGATTTATATGACTTAGAAGTGTTGAATAATCAATTAAAAGAGGTTCAAGCTAAAAAGGAAGAAGCTGCACAAGCCGATTCTACAGAAGATTATCAAAAAGCAGCAGAACTTAAAACACAAGAGTGCGCATTACTAGAGCAAATTGATAATTTGAAAAAGAGAATGCAACCTAAAGATTTAACAACACAAGACATTGCAAATGTAATAGAAAGCTGGACGAAGATTCCAGTAAACAAAATTACAGAAGAAGAAACAAAGAAATTGTTGAATCTAGAAGACAATTTGCATAAGAGAATTATAGGCCAAAATGAGGCAGTTGAGGCGGTTTCAAGAGCAATAAGAAGAAATAGAGTAGGCTTAAAGAGCACAAAAAGACCACCATCATTCATATTTGTTGGACCAACTGGTGTTGGAAAAACTGAACTTGCAAAAGCATTAGCATATGAGATGTTTGGAAGTGAAAAATCTATAATCCGTTTCGATATGTCTGAATACATGGAAAGCAACTCAACAGCGAAATTGATTGGTGCACCTCCAGGATATGTAGGATATGATGACGCAGGACAACTAACTGAAAGAGTAAAGAGAAATCCTTATTCAATAATATTGTTAGACGAAATTGAAAAGGCGCATAATGATGTATTTAATATATTATTGCAAGTGCTAGATGATGGCAGATTGACTGATGCACAAGGAAACACAGTAAGTTTTGAAAATACAATAATAATAATGACATCAAATGCAGGTTCAAACTTAAACACAAATTCAATTGGATTTGGAGGAACATCAGAAGCTTCAAAAAACAGAATGCTTGGTGCATTAAAAGACTTATTCAGACCAGAATTTTTGAATAGAATAGATGAAATTGTAGCCTTCGATTCATTAACGAACGAGCAACTTTTACAAATAGTTGATTTGATGGTATCTGATACTCAAAAAGTGTTAAATGACAGAAACATAGGATTAATACTTACAGATGAGGCTAAAAAATATGTATTAACAAAAGGAACAGATTTAAAATATGGTGCAAGACCTTTAAGACGTGCAATACAAAGATACGTTGAAGACGAACTATCTGATATGATATTAAAATCTGAACTAACAAATGGTAAAAAAGTATTGGTTGAATATGATAAGGAGCAAGATAAATTAGTATTCAACATACAATAATCTAAAAATAAAAAGGTGGAGGTAAAAAAGGTGTTTAAACATGTACCAAATATTTTAACAATGTGTAGATTTGTATTAATACCATTCATATTCGGATCAATAGTAAATAATCAGTATGTAGCAGCATTCATATTCTTAACACTTTCCGGAATTACCGATATACTAGATGGTTTTATAGCAAGAAAATTTAATTTAATAACTAACTTTGGAAAATTGATAGACCCACTAGCAGATAAGGCAACACAAATTTCAACACTTATAGCATTGCTATTTGCAGGAATAATCCCAGATTGGATATTAATAGTGGTATTTATTAAAGAAACAATAATGATAGCAGGGGCATCTTTCTTATATGGAAAAAAACTTGTAGTATCAAGCAGATGGTATGGAAAGCTTGCAACAGTAATGTTTTATGTCGCAATAGTAGCTTCATTAATTACAAATAACTTTAATTTAGCATTCCACATAGACATCTACATATACTATGTAGCACTTGCGTTAACAATATTTGCTTTAATAATGTATTTCAAAGAATTCTATCAAAAAGGATATGTAAATAAAGAAGAATTGAGCACTGCAGATAAGAAAGTTATAGAAAAATAATAGTAAAAATCGTGTTTTAAATAACACGATTTTTCTATTCAAAATTTTCTATATACGAATTTAAATTTTCTTTTCCATAAAGAATTACACCATTTTCCAGTTCTTTTCTATCATCATCTGATAAATATTTTATCGCAATTTCAGTAGTTTCATGTAATTCATAGGTTCCATCATCTTTTATTCTATAAATTTCAACGAATCCATCTGAGCTTGACTTTACAACGAAATGTTCACCACAATTTCCAGAAAAATCTTTATATAACTCTACATCGGTATTTGAAAAATTTTTAATTTCCCAATCACTATAAAGCTTTGAAAATTCATTTCTTGTAATATTAGCCATCTCTGCACTTATATTTTCTTTTTCTTTTAGAGTGTGTCCACATCCATCATAATGTTTAAGAAAAGTTAAAATCGCATTAGGAGAAAGTTTCACTTCATCATAGCTTGTTGGAACGGTTGGATATGGAGATGTAGTTTGAAAATTTTCAATAGTTTCATTTGCAGAACCAATATTTTGAACGGATTTTAAATTATAAATTATAATAGCAAAAGTAGTTACAACACTTGCAATTATAATAAGTATTAAAGCAATAATAATTTTTTTATTCATACTAAATTCCTTCCTTTTTCCTAGTATTTCCATAATTTACTTATGTATACAGAAAAAAGAAAAATTAATTGTACTTTAAAGCACTAGGTCTAAGATTGCATATTATCTGTTAAATAAAAATTTGCTGAACTAATAGGAGAGGATGAAGTAAATTGCTAGAAATTTGTCGAACGATTCTACTTGCTTTTTATTTTAAAGCATAATATAATTTTATTAAATTTCGAAAATAAATTGTTTCAAAAAGTTTTCATTAAAAAATTATTTCAAATTTCGCTATAGCGAAAAAAATTAATTCTTAAACAATACCAATAAGTAATATTACTTTAAAATATTGACCAATAAGTAAAATAATTGTATAATTAGGAGGAAGATAATTGAAAGAAGAAAAAATGTATGTTCCATCTGGCTTAAAGACAGTAGATGGAAAAGATATTATGTGCTACACAGGGGCATTTTATTTAAAGAATAAAGAAAAGATAGATAAAATGCTAAAGAAATGTGAAGAAATTCTAAGAGAAGAAGAGCAAAAGTCAAAAGAATTTAAGGGAAAAAATGAAAACATTATAAGAGAAGAAACAGAAAAATATTATATAAATCAGAAACATGATAAAATGTTTAAAGAAATGTTATCTGACAAAAAGAGTACTGTTGATTTTATAAATAGTTTTTTACATTTAAATTTAGTAGAAGATGATATAGAAAAATATGAAAAAGAATTTAGAACGTCAGAATTTAGTAATGTAGAAGCAGATGTTGTGTATAAAATAAAAAATAAGAATGTATTTATATTAATAGAACACCAATCAAGTGTGGATTATAAAATGTCATATAGAATAATGCGTTACAAATATGCAATAATAGAGTCTGCAATAGATAAAAAAAGACTAAAAGAAAAAAGTTATAGAATTCCAATGGTAATCCCGGTAGTATTGTACACTGGTAAAAGAAAATGGAAAAAGCTATTAATAAATGATATAGAAGAAAAAGTAGAAGGATATGCAGAAAACTGGTTGGAATATACTTTGATAGATGTAAATAAATTTAGTAAAGAACAATTATTAGCAGATAATTTAATAATAACTAAAGCGATGTTAATAGAAAAGTCTAAAAATAAAGAAGAATTATATAAAAATATAGAAGATGTAATAAATATGCAAAAAGAAAGAAGGACTTTTAATAATTTACAATTGGAAAAATTGATAGCATATGAATTGAGCGGAACAGAAGATAAAAATATAATGCATGAGTTTATAGAAAAAATAAGAGATATAGAAGGGAGTGAAGAGATTATGACAAATGCATCAAGAATAATTAATAGAGAAATAAGAAAGGAAAGAAAAGCTGGACTTGAGCAGGGAATTCAACAAGGATTACGACAGGGAATTGCATTAGTTGCAAAAAAATTAAAAGGCAAAATGGAGATAAAAGACATAAGCCAAATAACAGGATTAAGTGAAGCAGAGATAGAGAACTTATAAAAAAGCAAAATAGTCATAAAAGTATTAAAGTTAAATGCTTAATGACTATTTTTATGTTTTTTTCTATTAAAAGAACTAAAATTTAATATGCCTATCAGCCTTGATTTTCTCCCTAATTTAAAGTATAATTTTTATAGAATTACAACGTTTGAAAGGAGAAACATGAATTCAAGAAAGTTAATGTACATAGCAATTGTTGTAATGTGTGTTATAGCAGTAGTTTTAGCTATTTATTTGCAAAGTGGTAAACAACCAAGTAGCAATCGTAACACAACAAACAACGTAAAAACAGAAGAATCACAAGAAACATTAAAAAAAGAATTTGATCAAATGTTTAATAATGTTGTTGAACTAAATGATTATGATACTAGCAACATAAAAAAATTAGACATTGGCAAAAACATTGTATATACTGCATATAGTAGTGAAGCAAGAGAGGATAATAAGTATGAATTAGATATAAATATTCCAGTAATCAATATAGATAACAAAGTGGCAGCAGAGTTTAATAGTATTACTCAAGAACTTTTTGCAAATAAGACGGCTGGGGTTATAGATAATGCAAAGGCTTATACAATTTATAGCATTTCGTATACAGGATATGTTAATGGGGATATTTTGTCTGTTATAATTAAGTCTACATTAAAAGAAGGCTCTAATGCACAAAGAACTATTGTTGAAACTTATAATTATAATTTAAAAACTGAAAAGAAAGTAAGCATTTATGATGCTTTGAACAAGAAAAATATTACGCAAGATGCATTAAATTCTAAAGTAAAAACAGTTATAACAAATGCAATAAAAGATGCAAATAAGATACAACTTACAGGATATGAGACTTATAGTAGAGATATAAACAGTGATATTTACAATATAGAAAACATAGAGACATTCTTCTTTGGAGAAGATGGAAGTTTGTATGTGTTATTTCCATATGGAAATAATAAATTTACTTCTGAAATGGATATTGTAAAATTTTAAAAAACTATAGAAAAGAGCAATTTGAATATGGCAAAAAATATATTAATAACCGAAAAGCCTTCTGTTGCAATGGAATTTGCAAAGGTATTAAATATAAATACTTCTAGAAAAGACGGCTATTTGGAAGCAGATAATTGGATAATAACATGGTGTGTTGGTCATTTGGTAACGATGTCATATCCGGAAAAATATGATGAAAAGCTAAAATTCTGGAGATTGGACACGCTTCCTTTTATTCCAGAAGAGTATAAATACGAGGTAATTCCAAGTGTACAGAAGCAGTTTAATACGATTCAATCACTACTTACAAGAGAAGATGTATCTACAATCTATGTTGCGACCGACTCTGGACGTGAAGGAGAGTATATATATAGATTGGTCGAGCAGATGATAGGTGTTAAAAATAAAGATAGAAAAAGAGTATGGATAGATTCACAAACAGAAGAAGAAATTAAGAGAGGAATAAGAGAGGCAAAAGAGCTTGATGAATATGATAGCTTAGCAGATAGTGCATATTTAAGAGCAAAAGAGGATTATTTAATAGGAATAAATTTTTCGAGACTTTTAACAATTATATATGGAAGAAGAGCTGCAAAAGAATTAGATCAAGACAAGATTTCGATTTCGGTTGGTAGAGTTATGACTTGTGTGCTTGGAATGGTAGTTTCTAGAGAAAGAGAGATTAGAAATTTCGTTAAAGTTCCATATTATAAAATAGTAGGAGAATTTGGTAACAAAGAAGAAAATAAATATTTTAAGGCAGAATGGAAAATAACAGATAATTCATCGAAAAAAGATTCAGTAAAATTATATAATGATACTGGATTTAAAAAAGAACAAGATGCCAAAGCTTTTATAATGGAATTAAAAGATAAAAAAGCAACGGTTAAAGAAATAAAAAAATCAAAGCAAAAAGAAAATGCACCACTATTATTTAACCTAGCAGAAATACAAAATGAATGTACAAAAAGATTTAAAATAAAGCCAGACGAGACTCTAGAAATAATACAAAATCTATATGAAAAAAAACTTGTTACATACCCAAGAACAGACGCAAGAGTTATATCTACGGCTGTTGCTAAAGTAATTACAAAAAATTTAAATGGAATTGCTAAAGGATTTAAAGATGAAGAAATTCAGCAATATTTGAAGAAAATGTCACAAGAGAAATATTCAACAGACTTATTAAAAACAAAATACGTAAATGATAGCAAGATAACAGACCACTATGCACTAATTCCAACGGGGCAAGGATTTGAAAACTACGATAAACTACCAGACTTGCAAAAAAATGTGTACAGATTAATAGTAAAAAGATTCTTAGCAATATTCTATCCGCCAGCAGAATACAACAAGGTTTCTGTAACAATAGAAGTAGAAAACGGTCAGAATAAAGAAGAATTTAGTTGCAGTGGAAAGGTATGTTTAAACCCCGGATATTTGGAAGTACTAAAAGGAAAATCCACAGAAAGTACACAAAATGTGGATAAGACACAAGAAAATGCAGATGATGAAGTGGATAGTTTAGCAATTTTGGCAGAGCTAAAAAAAGGTAAAGAAGTAGATGTTATAAACTACGAAACAAAAGAAGCTCAGACAAATCCGCCAACAAGATACAATTCTGGTTCGATGATTTTGGCAATGGAAAATGCCGGCAAACTTATAGAAGACGAAGAATTAAGAGAACAGATAAAGGGTGCCGGAATTGGAACTAGTGCTACAAGAGCAGAAATAATGAAAAAATTAGAAAGAATTCAATACATACAAATAAATGACAAAACACAAATAATAACACCAACACAAAAAGGTGAAATAATATATGATATAGTAAACAACTCAATGCCAGACATGCTTAATCCAAAGCTTACAGCAAGCTGGGAAAAAGGACTAGATATGGTAGCAAAAAAAGAAATACAATCAGACGAGTTCATGGGAAAACTAGAAAAATACATACATTCAAAATTTAATAGATTAGTCGTAAAATATTAATTTGCCCATTAGGGACGCCCATTTTGGGGCGAAAAAGGAGGAGAATATGAAAGTTGGTTTAGCTTTAGCAGGAGGAGGAGTTAAAGGTGCCAGTCATATTGGTGTAATTAAGGCCTTACAAGAAAACGGAATAGAAGTAGATTATGTAGGAGGAACAAGCATTGGAAGCATCGTGGCTTCTTTATTTGCCATGGGATACACTACAGAAGAAATGCTTAAATTATTTAAGTACTTTTCAAAAACAATAATGAAGGCAGACCCTAAATACTACTGGACAAATGTTAAAACTACAAAAAACTTCATGGGATATGGAATATTATCAGGAGAGAACATTGAAATAGCAATAAATGAATGTGCAGAGTTGAAAGGTTTCAAAAAAGTAGATGATATAAAAATGCCAATAGTTATGCCAACAGTTGATATCAAAAACAGCAGGAAATACGTATTTACAAACCATGAATTTGATGAAAACTTTGATGAAGATACATACATAAGAGATATAACAATAGGAAAAGCAGTACGCGCAAGTTGTAGTTATCCTGGAATGTTTGCTCCTACAATATTTAAAGAGCATAAATTTGTAGATGGCGGAATTATAGACAATCTTCCAGCACAAGAAGTTAGAAAACTTGGGGCAGACAAAGTTTTATCAATTCGTTTTAGCTCTAAAAGCGATGTTGACCCTAAAAATGTAATAGAAGTTGCTTTAAAGTCAGTTGATTTATTATTTGAGCAGAGAACAGATTCAGAGGTGCAGAGTAGCGATTTTGCGATGACATTAGATCTATCAGAAGCAAGTGTATTTAACATTAAGAAAATTGACTATTGCTATAATCAAGGATACATTGCTGCAATAGAAAACATGAAAAAAATAAAAGAATGTTTAAATAAATAAAAATAGTAAAAAGTGGAGGATAAAATGGCTAATACAGAAAATAGTAAATTAGAATTATTACCACATCAAAATGAAGCATATCAAGCTGTTATAAAAAAATTTGAGGAAAAGGGAAAAGCAGCAGTAATATTTCCAACCGGCTGTGGAAAATCTTTTGTGGCATTAGAATATATATTGAAGCATCCAGACGAAAGAGTATTATTTTTAGCACCAAGACGTGCGATTGCAAATCAAATGTATGAATATATAGTTCGATATATTGGTGGTGACACAAGGTCCATAGAAGAAATTCAAAAAGAATATGGAACTGGTAATAATCCGAGCGAAAGCTTAAAATTAGCCGCTAGAAGTTACATACCAAATATTGAATGTATGTTATATCAAATGATATCTGCTTATGGAGAAAGACAAAGTGTTGATGAGATACTAAATAGCTTAAAACCTACTATGATTATTGTAGATGAAATGCATCACTTAAAAACTAAATCTATAAGAGCAACAGCTGGGAGTAATGTTGTTGAAGACAACGAGGAGTATGAAGAAGAATTTTCTAATAGAATAGAAAGAGAAAATAAATGGGGAAAAAAGTTTAAAAAATTTTTAGAGGACAACCCACAAGCAAAATTATTAGGACTATCAGCCACGCCAATAAGACATGATGGAGCAAATGTTGTTGAACGAATTTTCAAAGATGCTGTTGCAAGTCAAAAGTCATTGCTAGAAGCAATGGAAGAAGGAATAATATATCCACCAAAGTATGTTGTGCCAGACTTTGTAAGAGAAGACGAATTAGAAACTCTACTTGAAAAAATTGAACAAGCAGAAGGAGCAAGAAAAGAAGAATTAAAAGCAGAGTATGATGAATTAGCTTTAAAATCTGCAAATGCACCTGGTATACCGCAACTTATGGAAGAAAATATAAGTGAAAAAGATGGAAAGTATATTATATTTTGTAAAGATATAAGTGACATGAAAGAAAAAATGGCTAATGCTAAAGAATGGTTTGGAAAAATTGATGAAGAACCAGAAATATATGGTATTAGTTCACAGGATAATACAAGTGCCGAACAGTTACAGAGTTTTAATAACTCAAAATCTAGCCATTTAAAATTGATGTATTGTGTTGGAATGATTGATGAAGGAGTTCATTTGAATAATGTTTCAGGAGTTATTCTAGCTACTAAAACTGAAAGCAGACCAGTATATACGCAAAGAGTAGGAAGATGTATATCAAGTAAAAAAAATGGAAAACAGGCTATAGTTATAGACTTAGTAAATAATAATGAAATTTTAAGCAATAAAGAAGAAGTAGAATATGGATATGAAATAAATGATATAGAAGCTTTACAACAATTAATAGATTGGATAAATAACAAAAATAATGGAAAACTACCAGAATATTCTGCCGAAAAATCACAAAAAGAGAAAACAATGGCAAGGAGAATGGCTAGAATAAATAATAAATATATAAAATATGCTCAAAATCAGGAAATGATAAAACAGCTTGATAAAGAAGAACAGGATAAAATACAAGATATAATAGAATTAGGAAATACAATAGGATTATTCAGTAAAGCCATAAAACTAGATTTTAGTGATGAAGAGCAGAGACAGGAAGATTTGATCAATCAGTTTATAGACGGAATTGCTATAAAAGGAGTAAGAAAAGATTTTGTAAGATTATTGCAAGAAAGACTAAGAGAAGGAACTTTTAAAGAGGTAATGCAATTTTGCGAGAAAAACGGAAGATTACCAAAGCAGGTAGTCGGAACAAAAGCTACACTTACAGAAGAACAAATTTATGAAAACAATCTATATGCCAGATGGTGTAGATGTGATGAGAAACAGTTGGTGGATAAATATTCAGGGGTTCCAATAGAAAAAGTACCTGAGGAATATAAATCGATTGTAGAACAAGTGAGAAGCTATGGATATGGGATAGAAGAAAAATTAACAACTTATCAAAAAGTAATACAATTTTGTGAGAAAAATGAAAGATTACCAAAGCAGGTAGTCGGAACAAAAGCTACACTTACAGAAGAACAAATTTATGAAAACAATCTATATGCCAGATGGTGTAGATGTGATGAGAAACAGTTGGTGGATAAATATTCAGGGGTTCCAATAGAAAAAGTACCTGAGGAATATAAATCGATTGTAGAACAAGTGAGAAGCTATGGATATGGGATAGAAGAAAAATTAACAACTTATCAAAAAGTAATACAATTTTGTGAGAAAAACGGAAGATTACCAAAGCAGGTAGTCGGAACAAAAGCTGCATTAACAGAAGAACAACTTTATGAAAAAAATCTATATGGTAGCTGGTTAAGAAGTGATGAGAAAAAATTAATAGATAAGTATATAGGTACTCCAATAGAAAAAATACCAGAAAAAGATAGAGTGATTGTAGAACAGGCAAGATACTATGGTATAGAGGAAAAATTAACATTTTACCAAGAAGTAATACGATTTTGTGAGAAAAACGGAAGAGTACCAAGAGCTGTTCACGGAACTAAAGCTGCATTAACAGAAGAACAACTTTATGAAAAAAATCTATATTACAGATGGAGAAGAAGTGATGAGAAGCAATTAGTAGATAAATATGCAGGTGTACCAATAGAAGGAGTACCAGAAGAAGATAGAGAAATCGTAGAACAAGTGAGAAGCTATGGATATGGCGTAGAAGAAAAACTAACAGCTTATCAAGAGATAATGCAATTCTGTGAGAAATATGGAAGGTGGCCAAGAATGTTTCAAGGAACAAACTCTACATGTACAGAAGAACAAATTTATGAAAGAAATTTATACAATAGATGGCAAACAAGCGATGAGAAACAGATAGTAGACAAATATGTAGGGATTCCAACAGAAAAAATACCAGAGGAAGACAAAACAATTATAGAACAAGTAAGAAGCTATGGATATGGTATAAAAAGAAAATTAATAGGTTATCAAGCGTTAATGCAATTTTGCAAAAAAAATGGAAGATTACCAAAGCAGATAGCAGGAAAAAAAGCCACACTTACAGAAAAACAAATTTATGAAAGAAATTTATATGCCAAGTGGAAGACAAGTAAAGAGAAGCAATTAGTAGATAAATATGTAGGTATACCCGTAGAAGAAATACCTGAAGAAGATAGAGCAATTGTAGAACAGGTGAGAAGCTATGGCTATCTTGGAAATGCAAAAAAAAGTGCAAATAGCCTCGGCAAAGCTGTAGGAAAGGCTGTAACAGTAACAGAAATACAACAAGCTAACGAATTTCTAAATACAATAACACAAGATAAAGAAAAAAGAGAGGAACAGGAATAGGCAATATGGTAGAAGCAAAAATAATTAATTATAAAAAAGCTCTTGTAGAAGTTGACGCAGTTCTAAGTTGTTTAGACTATAATGAATATAAAAAAATACCGACCAATATTATAAATGCAATTGAAAACAACAAAGATGAAGAATACATGTATGAATATGATGAAGAACTAGAATATGAAGATTGGTCGCTGATGCCAGAAACAAAAGCAATTTTATATAATATTTTTAAACAATATCTAGCAACAGAAGAACAAAGAAAATATTTGCAACAAAAAGAAAGACTGGAAAATTATAAAATAGAGAGCGAGAAAATAAAAAAATATAATTCGGAAAATTTGTTTAAAAAAGAAAAAGGGCAAGAAACAGAAAAAGTTGTACAGGAAGAAAACAATAAGTTAATTGTAAAAAGGGATTTAAGCTTTAAGAAAATTCTGGCAAAATTAAAATCAATATTTAGATTTATAAAAGGACTGTAAAAGGTCCTTTTAATTTTTTCACGATGAGTATATATTGTAATCAAGGTATGCATGAGTATATTACATGAGATAAGACTTTATCATTGATTAGTAAAGATAAATGTGTTAAAATTAACTAGACAAAATAATAGTAAGGTTAGAATAATTGACACCTCAGTAACGAGGGAGAGATGTTATTGCTAAAACCAATTAAAATTTATGGAACATGGGATGAAGGTATTGTAATTGACTATCATATGTTAAAGAGTAAATTTTTAGGCTATGATGAAAATGGAAAAGAAAAGTTTGAAAATGTAAGAACAGAGATAGGCGAATTGCTTTATAGATATAAGTACAAAAAAGATAAAAAATGTCTAAGTGATATCATGAAAATTGTAACAGATATTTTAGATAACTGGAAAATAAAAGAACAGTTTGATGTTGTAATACCAATACCTCCAACAAATAAAAATAGGGTGTATCAACCAGTTTATGAAATTGCAAAACAAGTATCTAATTATTTGAAAAAAGAATGCAAAATTGATGTGCTATATAAGAAAAATAAGTTGCAAGCGAAAGATGGAAAGGATATAAGCAACTCAATTAAACAAATTAGAAAAATAGAGAAACCATCAAATGTGCTAATTATAGATGATTTATATGGCACTGGTGCAACACTAAATGAAGCTTGTAAGGCTTTAAGAAAAGATGATAACGTGAAGAAAATATATTGCATGGTCTTAACAAAAACGAAAGGAGAATAAAAGTGAAAGTTTTTATTGCAGGACCGAGAATTGTTAATGAGTTAGATGAGTGTGTAAAACAGAAATTAGAGAATATATGCACAAAACAATATGAGGTTTTTGTTGGTGAGGCTGACGGCATTGACAGTTGTATTCAAAAGTATATGCGATCAAAAAATTACAAAAATGTAACTATATTCGCTAGTAACGGAATAGCAAGAAATAATTTTGGCGGTTGGAGAGTTGAATGCGTCAATGTAGATCATAATATAACAGGTTTTGAATTTTATATTCAAAAGGATTTAGAGATGGCAAAACAGGCGGACATAGGATTCATGATTTGGAACGGGAAGAGCAGAGGAACTTTTAACAACATTGTAAATTGTATAAAATTAAATAAAGAAGTAATTATATATTACTTAACAAAAAGAAAATTTTATCACATAAAAACAATGGATGATTTATATAAATTTTTAGATGTAAATGTAAAACTAAATTATAAATTAAAAAAACTATTACCAGAAAAAGAGACAACAGAATATATACAAGCTTGCTTATTTTAGTGAAAAGGACTGTAAAAGGTCCTTTTAATTTTCACATTTTTCTTTATGTACACATAATATATATCAAAAAAGAAAGGTACATAGGTGAAAATATATGGCAAGTTTTATAATAGAAGGAGGAAAAAGATTAGAGGGAGAAGTAGTAATTTCTGGTTCGAAAAATGCCTCATTGCCAATAATTGCGGCTAGTATTCTTAGCGGAAAAAAGACAACTCTTTATAATGTTCCAAACATTCATGACACACAAGTTACTTTAAAAATTCTGAAATATTTGGGCTGTAAAGTAAAAAAGACTAACGGTAAAATTGAAATGGATACGAAATACATACAAAAAAATGATATTCCGGATTATCTTATGAGAGAAATGAGGTCAACTGTAATTCTTGCAGGGGCTTTGATTGGAAGATTTAAGGATGCAAGTTTTTCATACCCAGGAGGTTGTGATATTGGAGCCAGACCTATTGATTTACATTTAAAGGCTTTTAAAAAATTAGGAATAAATATTGACGAAGAGTATGGATTTATTAGGTGCAGTTGTGATAAAATAAAAGGGGCAAATATAGACCTAGATTTTCCAAGTGTTGGGGCAACTGAAAATATAATTCTTGCAACTGTTCTAGCAGAAGGAAAAACGACTATAACAAATGCTGCACGTGAACCAGAAATAGTAGATATGATAAAGATGTTAAAAAAGATGGGTGCAAATATTTCTGGTGAAGGAACGAATGTTATAGAAATTAATGGAGTAAAAGAATTAAAATCTGTGAAATACAGAGTTATGCCAGATAGAATAGAAGCTGGAACCTTTTTATGTGCAGGTGCAATAACAAAGGGAAAAGTAAAGATTTTAAATGTTATACCAGAGCAGATTGTTCCAATAATATCAAAATTAGAGGAAGCTGGCTGTAAGTTAACGGTTGAGAGAAATGCGGTTTTAATAGAAAATTCAAAAAGATTGAAAGCTGTTGAAATAAAAACCATGCCTTATCCCGGATTTCCAACAGATATGCAATCGATATTTGGAGCAATATTAGCTGTTGCGAAAGGCACTTCGATTATAACTGAAACAATATTTGAAAATAGATTTAAATATTTGACAGAATTAAAGCGAATGGGTGCTAAAAACCAACAAGAGGGCAATGTTGCAATAATAACAGGAGTAAAAAGATTAGCAGGAACAAGTATAAACAGTACAGATTTAAGAGGTGGAGCATCTTTGGTATTGGCTGGATTGCAGGCAAAAGGTATAACAAGGGTAAACAATATAGAATATATTTTAAGAGGATATGAAAATTTTGATAAAAAATTGAATAAATTAGGAGCGAATATACAAATAGAAGAAGGTGAATAAATGAAAACAAAACAGAAAAAGGACGAAAGTAAACTATATGATTTTGACTATGAGTCTAAAGAAGAAAAAAAATTGAAGGCGAAGCGTAAAAAGGCAGTGAAAAAATCTGCCTCTAAAGAAGCAAAAAAAGAAGCAAATGGAAAACATGGACAAGTTCCAGAAAAGAAAAGATATGAAGACGAAATAATAATTGGAGTTACAAGATATCCAGAGAAAAAACAAACAAATAATCAAAAAAGCACAAAAAAATTTAATAAAAAGCCTCAAAAAAGAAGGAAGAATGAAGAAAACAGAGAAAAATATAATGTGGGGCAAATTAACAAAAAAAGTAAAATACAAGACGACAAATATTATATACAGCAAGATGAAGAGTATAATCATAAAAACAATAAAAAAATAAAAAAGCAAATAGATGAAAATGACCCACAGAGAATTATAAAAAGAAAAAGAAGAAATAAAGTAATAAAAATAATATTGCTAACAATATTGATTATATCTGCAATTATTGCATTGCTTTTGTCTCCTGTTTTCAACATTCAAACAATAGAAGTAGTAGGAAACAAGCAAATATCAAAAGAAGAAATTAAAAGTTTATCTGGCATTGAGATATATGAAAATTTGTTTAAAGTAATAAATAAAAAGGTTGAAAATAACATTAAAGCAAATGCATACATAAATACAGTAAAAGTAAGCAAGAAAATTCCAGATACAATACATATTGAAGTAGAAGAAAGAGAAGCAAGTTATATGCTGGAGTATGGTAATGGCTTTGTATATGTTAACAATCAAGGTTATATGCTAGAGATATCAAGCATAAAAAAGGAGCTTCCAATACTTATTGGAATATCAACTTCAAAGGAAGATTATAAAGCTGGAAATAGACTTAATGAAGAAGACTTAATAAAACTAGGAACTGTAATAAAAATTATGAATTCCGCACAGACGAATGGAATTGCAAGTTTAATTACAAAAATAGATATAAGCAATGAAAATAATTATACTTTATTTTTAGAAACAGAGAGAAAAACAGCATATTTAGGAGATTGTAGCAACCTAGAAACCAGAATGCTTTTCTTAGTTGGAATACTTGAAAAAGAAAAAGAAAATCCAGGCGAAATCTTTATAAATATGAACTTGAATACGGATGATGCATACTTTAGAGAGAGCGTTTAAAAGGAGAGATTTAGATTGAATAAAAAACAAATAGCAATTACTTTGGGAATAGTATGTTTAATACTTACAATGTTTGTAGTAATTCAAATAAGGACAACAAATAATGCAAACAAAGTTGTGTCACAAACATTTACTAGTAACGATTTAAGAAATCAAGTTTTAAAGTGGAAAGAAAGATATGACACAACATATGCAGAGCTTCAATCATCAGAAAAAAAGCTAGAAGATGTTAGACAACAAGCAAGTGAAAACACAGATGGTTCAGATGAGAAAGAAGCAAAATTAAAGAAAAATAATATATTAATTGGATTAACAGATGTTACAGGAGAAGGTGTTATTGTAACACTAAAAGACAATAATACTGTTACAGCAGATAGCAACATATTAGATCCAAGCATGGTAATTGTGCATATGCCAGACATTTTAGGCGTAATAAACGAGCTTAAAAATGCTGGTGCAGAAGCAATATCTATAAATGACCAAAGAGTAGTTTCTACAACATCATTAACATGCGAAGGAAATATAATTAATATAAATGGCGAAAAAATTAGTTCTCCATTCGTTATAAAAGCAATAGGAAGTTCAATATACATGAACTCTGCTTTAACAAGGGCTGGAGGAACTATAGAGTATTTAAATAGATATATACAAGCATCGGTAAAAACATCGAATAATATTACAATAGGCAAATATACGGGTGTGCTTAACCCTAAATATATAAAATATACAGAGTAGAGAGGTGACAGAACTTGAAAATAAAATTTGACAAAGCCAATATAACAATGTCAATAAGCATATTACTCGTATGTGTTATTCTTGTATCTATATCGTTTATACAGTTTAAAACAGTTGAGCAAGTAAATGAAACAGATATAGAAAATATGAGAGATGAAGAATTAAGAGAGCAAATTTCTTCATGGAAGAGTAAATGGGAAGAAGCAAATGAAAAATTAGAAGATACAAATACAAAAATAAGTGAATATCAAACTAAAATAGAAAGCAATGAAGAAGCGTCTGAATTATTAGATGAAGAATTGAAAAAATCACAATTATTACTTGGAACAACAGATGTTACAGGTGAAGGAGTGGTAGTTACATTAACAGATACAGAAGAAAGTAGTGTTACGGCAGATGACTTAATAACATTGGTAAATGAATTAAGATTTGCAGGAGCAGAGGCTATTTCTATAAATGGCGTAAGAGTTATGCCAATGACAGATATTGTAGACATAGACTCATATATCATAATAAAACCATCTCAGAGAATTGTTTCGCCTTATGTTGTGAAAGCAATCGGAAACCAAACATATTTGGTTAGTACATTATGTCTAAAAAATAGTGGATATGTAGACAAATATAACAATAGTGGAAAATCTGTAAAATTAGAGAAACAAAGAAATATAAAAATTACAAAATATACAGGAAATATGGATATTAAATATATGAAGGAGGTTACAAGTAAATGATATTAATAGCAATAATTATAGGATGTTTAATAGGAGCATTAATAGGAATGTATGCACCTATGGTATCGTACACATATTCGGGATATTTAGCTATTGCTATAATAGCAGCATTAGATTCTGTTTTTGGAGGAATTGTTGCAACTCTAAAAAAGAACTTTAACCTTACAATCTTCATAACTGGATTTTTTGGTAATGCAATTCTCGCAATTCTACTTACGATATTAGGGCAAAAATTAAATGTAGACATATATTTAGCTGCAATTATAGTGTTTGTTGGAAGAATGTTTACAAATTTAGCTATAATTCGTAGATATTATATTGATATAGTTATGAAAAAAATAGAAGATAAAAAGAGCAAAAAAGACAATTTAAAGGAAGAAAAAACAGAATAAAAAATAATAAGATTTTTATTACAAAAATATTACAAAAATATAACAAAACTATTGACTTTTTTTTCAAAATATAATAAAGTTAGAAGCAATAAAAAAGCAGTAAATTGGAGGAGTTAATTTTGGCAATCGGAGATATAATAGTAGGTATAGATATAGGATCCTCAAAAATTAGCTTAGTTGTAGGAGAAGTGAACAATTTTAACCAGGTAGAGCTTGTCTATACAGTGGAACATAAGTGTAAAGGGATTAAAAAAACAAAAATAATAGATGAAGACGAAATAGCAAATGCAATAGTAAAGTCAATTCAGGATGCTGAAAGAGAAGCAGAAATAAAAATAAATTCGGCATATTTAACAATAGCTGGAAAGTATGTAACAATAGTACAAAATAGCATTACAAAAAATATAAAAGACAAATTTTCTGGAGTTTCTGTAAAAGATGTATCATCAGCATTATTACAGGTTAAAGACATAGATGTACCTGATGGAAAGAGCATAATTGACATAGTAACAGATAAATTTATATTAGATGATGGAAGAGCGGTTGAAGATCCAGTTGGAAACCTAGTTTCTTCATTCACAGTAAATGCTCAGGTTATATTGGGGGATAGAGAATACATAAAACAACTATCTAATATATGCAAAAAAGCCGATATAGACATAGATGGAATTATTCCAATAACATTAGCAGAACGTAATTTAATATTAGATACAAACGAGCTAAATGATAATGTTATGATAATTGACATTGGCGCTGGAAATACAGAAATAGGTATATTCGAAGGTTCTGCATTTGAATACACAAATACAATACCATTAGGGGGAGATAACATCACAAAAGATGTTCAAATGGTATTGAATATTTCTGAGGAAGAGGCAGAAAAGCTAAAAAGACAGTATGGATTGGCAATGAAATCATATATAGATAATGATAACGAAATAGTACTAAATACTGTAGAAGATGCCAAAAATAAAGTGATTAAAAGCTCTGAATTGATAGAAATAATTGAAGCAAGAATAGAAGAAATATTTACATTAATAAACAAAGACATAACAAATCAAGGTATAAAACCACGAATTAATAATGTCGTTTTAACAGGACAAGGAATAACAAATATAAGCAAGAGTGATGTGGCTGGTAAAGTAATATTAAATATCCCTGTAAAATTTGCAACAGGAAGATTAATAAGCACAGTAAGACCAGAATACAGAACAGCATTTGCCTTAGTTAGATACATAGCAGCAAGACCATTTGCAAAGAGTGTATCGAGCAGTATAGATTCTAATTCAAACGAAAGCTTTTTCACAAAGATTATGGATAGAATAAAAGAATTTTTTTATTCGTAAGATAAAAATGGTACAAAAGACGCGGAATATAGATAAATAACAATAAAAATAGTAGGGAGGAAAAACTTTATGATGATGGATAGTAGTGTTGACGAGAACACAATGGCAGACGGAACAGCAACCATAAAAGTAATTGGTGTTGGAGGAGCTGGAACAAACGCAGTAAACAGAATGGTGGACTCAGGAATAAGAGGAGTAGAATTTATAGCTGTTAACACAGATAGACAAGCTTTACTTCTATCAAAAGCTTCATCAAAAATTCAAATTGGAGAAAAAATTACAAGAGGACTAGGTGCAGGAGCGAACCCTGACATTGGTGCTCAAGCTGCTGAAGAGAGCAAAGCTGAAATAACAGAAGCCTTAAGAGGAGCAGACATGGTGTTTGTTACAGCCGGAATGGGTGGAGGAACAGGAACAGGTGCTGCCCCAATAGTTGCTTCATGCGCAAAAGAAATGGGAATATTAACAATAGGTGTTGTTACAAAACCATTTACATTTGAAGGAAAGAAAAGATTAACTCAAGCAGAGAGAGGAATTGAAAGTTTAAAAGGCAAAGTAGATACTTTAGTAGTAATTCCAAACGACAAATTATTACAAGTAATAGATAGAAAAACATCAATAGTAGAAGCCTTCAAAATGGCTGACGACGTATTAAGACAAGGTGTACAAGGTATATCTGATTTAATTGCTATACCAGGACTTGTAAACTTAGACTTTGCAGATGTAAAGACAATAATGCTTAATACAGGTATGGCACACATGGGAATTGGAAGAGCATCTGGAGAAAATAGAGCAGAAGATGCAGCAAAACAAGCTATCCAAAGTCCATTACTAGAAACATCTATAGAAGGTGCAAGAGGGGTTATCATCAATATTACAGGTGGAAGCAATTTAGGATTACACGAAGTAAACACAGCAGCTGAATTAATTCAAAGAAGCGTAGACCCAGAGGCCAATATCATCTTTGGTGCTGTTATAGACGAAAGCCTAGATGAAGATATAGTAATAACTGTTATTGCAACAGGATTTGAAAAAGAAGATGAAAAAGTTCCCTCAATTGGAGAAATAACAAGCAAGAGCTGGTCACCAAAGACTTCGACAATATCATCAGATACATCAAGCTCAAGCGGAGACCTTGATATCCCTACATTCTTAAGAAAAAATAAAGGGAAATAAACAAAATATTTTTACTTTTTTGAATATACATGATGAATAGAATATAATTAGAAAAGAAATAATCTAAATTTGTAGATTATTTCTTTTTTTCGTGCACAAGATATGACAAACTTTTGAATTTAAAAAAGGTATAATACTAAATACGATATGACTAAATATAAGAAGGTGAGAAGGTGACAATATATCTTGATATTATTTTTGTAGAAAATATTTTAATGAATTATATTATTCTTTTTGCTACACTCGTTATATTAAAAGTGAAAAATAAGTGGCAACAGATACGATTGTTAGTGTCTGGAGTAATTGGAAGCGCATATGCCATCATTGTATATTTAGACATACTTTCAATATATTCTGGAATAACTGCAAAGGTCATATTATCAATAGTAATGGTATATGTAGCATTTAATCCCCAAAGCATAAAACAACTATTCAAACAATTATTAATATTCTATTTAATATCATTTATATTTGGGGGCTGTACATTTGCATTAATATATTTCATTAGACCAGAAAACGTTCAAATGCGAAACGGAGTATTTGTAGGAATGTATCCAATTAAGGTTGCTATAATTGGTGGAGCAATAGGCTTTATAATTACTCAAATAGCTTTTAAAATAAATAAAAATAAGCTTAATACGAAAAATACGATTTTTGACATACAAATATATTATGAGGATAAAACAATCAATATAAAAGCCTTACTGGATTCTGGAAATATGTTAAAAGACCCAGTAAGCGAAATACCGGTAATAATTATAGAAAAGGAAATTATGTATAAAATAATACCCAAAAATATTTTGGATTATATAGAAAAAATAATGAAAGGAGATGAGGCTGAAGCAAATTATGACATTCAAAACTACATATCAAAAATACGAATGGTGCCATTTATGTCCATAGGAAAAGAAAATGGAATGTTAGTTGGAATTAGACTTGATAAAATAAAAATTCAAACAGAAGATATAGATGTAGAAAGAAAAGATGTAATAGCTGGAATATACGATAAAAAAATAACAAAGGACAATAAATATAATGCACTTATTGGATTGAATTTGCTAGAAACGGAAAAAGAATTATATCAATCCAAATGTTAGGAAAGGAAAGTGATTGCATTGAATTTACTACAAATATTGAAAAATAATGCGAATATATTGTATGCGAAGTACATAAAGAAAGATGATATTGAAACATTACCAATATTCTACATAGGAGGAAGTCAGACTTTGCCTCCTCCACTATCACCAGCAGAAGAGGAAGACGCAATAAAAAAATTGGCTAATGGTGACCTAGAGACTAGGCAGTTGTTGGTAGAAAGAAATTTGCGATTAGTAGTGTATATTGCTAAAAAGTTTGAAAATACTGGGACGCGGAATAGAGGATTTAATTTCAATTGGAACAATTGGATTAATGAAGGCAATAAACACGTATGACACGAGTAAAAATATCAAACTTGCAACATATGCGTCAAGATGCATAGAAAATGAAATACTTATGTATTTGAGAAGAACGAATAAATTAAAAGGAGAAATTTCTATAGACGAACCACTTAATCAAGACGGAGATGGCAATGAATTATTGTTGTCAGATATACTTGGAACAGATTATGATTCTATATCTAGAGGACTGGAAGATGAAGTGGATAAAAAACTGTTGAAAGGAGCAATTGCAAAATTAAATTCGCGTGAGAAAAACATAATGGAATTAAGATTCGGCTTTATTACAGGAAACGAAAAAACACAAAAAGAAGTTGCCGACATGTTGGGAATATCACAGAGTTACATATCTAGACTTGAAAAGAAAATAATAAGCAAAATGAGAAAAGAAATACTTAGTAAAACAGGTTAAAGTATAGAAAACCTCTTTTAGGAAATAATATAAACAAAATATTTCCAAAAGGAGGTTATTTGTTTGATTAACAAGGTAGAAATCTGTGGAGTAAACACATCAAAATTACCAGTGCTATCAAATGAAGAAAAAAATAGATTATTAAATGAAATAAAGAAAGGAAATAAAGAAGCTAGAGAAGAGTTCATAAACGGGAATTTAAAATTAGTGTTGAGCGTTATTAAGAGATTCTATGGAAGAGGAGAAAATTTAGATGATTTGTTTCAAATTGGATGTATAGGATTAATAAAGGCAATGGATAATTTTGATCTGGACTTAAATGTACAATTTAGTACTTACGCTGTGCCAATGATTGCTGGAGAAATAAGAAGATATTTAAGAGATAATAATATGGTAAGAGTAAGTAGATCGGTAAGAGACTTGGCTTATAAGGTACTTGCAGTGAGAGAAAAAGCGTTAAGGGAAAACAAGAAGGAACCTACGATAGATGAAATTGCAAAAGAATTGGGAGTAGAAAAAGAAGAAATTGCATTTTGCTTGGATGCAATACAAGATCCGGTTTCACTGCAAGAACCAGTGTATGGAGATGATACAGAAAATATATATGTAGAAGACCAAATAAAAGACAAGAAAAATAGTGATGAAAATTGGGCAGATGATATAACATTATTAGAGGTAATGAAAAAATTAAAAGAAAAGGAGAGAAATATCATAAACAAAAGGTTCTTTGAAGGACGAACACAGATGGAAGTTGCAGAAGAAATTGGAATTTCACAGGCACAGGTATCACGATTAGAAAAGAATGCTATTGAACATATAAAGAAATTATATAATTAACACTTTGGTAATCTTCCTAGAAAAGAATCATATAATAATTCTAGGAGGAAATTTTTATGACTGGAAAAGGACTGGATTTTAAGCATAAAGAGGTTGTTAATATTAATACTGGAAAAAGGCTGGGATATGTGCAAGATGTATGTGCCGACTTAAACACGGGGTCGATAACATCAATTATTGTACCTGGTGAAAGCAAGTTGGCAAGCATGTTTTCAAACAAAAACGATATAGTCATACCGTGGGAAAAAATACACTGCATAGGGGACGACATTATACTTGTAGACATTTAAAAATAAAAATAGACAAAAATATTAAAAAAATTTAAAAAAGGTGTTGACAAAGAATATGGTCTGTGGTATTATAAGAATGTACCGAGAAACGAGTGAAAATAATAAATATTTTTAGAACGTAAATTAGTAAAAACAAGAGAGCAATTTAAGAAAAAACAACAATTACTAGTTTATTATTTTGCCCTAAAAAACAGTATAAAAAATAATTTGAAAAAAATTAAAAAAACTGTTGACAAAACAAAATAAAGATGGTACAATATGAAACGTTCCATAGCGAAGAGCTGAAGAACAAGAGCACATTGAAAAGTAAACAATAAACCTTTGAAAAAAGACCAATAGCGGTAGTTAATTTGTACTACCATAAAAAACAAATTTAATGAGCTTTAAAACTTAAAGATTTAGATTTATAAAATGTTGAAAAACATTAAATATAAATACCATAAATATGAGAGTTTGATCCTGGCTCAGGATAAACGCTGGCGGCGCACATAAGACATGCAAG